>JAAUYD010072574.1_pt1 | contig 36895 bp, 27 predicted proteins | sample 7278101 | NCBI WGS metagenome assembly JAAUYD01 (sample SAMN14350128, study PRJNA611818) | marine sediment metagenome | isolation source: surface marine sediment (0.6m) | place: French Polynesia: Moorea | collected 2018-08
GTTGCTAAGGGTTCGAAGTAAAGAACTACGACGTCACCCTTAGACGCCTTGCCTATGAAAGCCTCCGACTCGTGCAAAATCCAGGTAATAGGTTTACCGGTTAGACCGTTGATAAATTATATTTTTGTTGACAGTTATTGCTACCCTGTGGCAATTTGGGTTATACTTCCAGGTTGCATAGCAATGGATAGCTGCTATTTTGATTCTGAATTAAAAATCCGCTGATTTAATTGCAACCGATCAGGTACCGATCTTTGCTTAATTTTCACTGATTTTTCTCAACTGAATGATGGTCGGAATATTAACCATAACCTAAGTATAAGGAGGCGCATGATGGCTGCACAAACAATATTACTTCCTTATAATTTCACGACCCTCGATCAAAAAGCCCTGGCCTTTGCAAACAGCACTTTTGGCCATCTCGAGGAAGCGGAAATCACAGTATTTCATGCTTATACGCCCCTTCCCGAAATTGAAGCAGAAAGCACCTCGGTTATGGGAAAGCTCAAAGGAGATTTAACTTACCTCAGTCAAAAAATTATGCAGCAGGAAAACGAGCTTAAAGCAGTGGAAGAAAAACTGCTGCAGGGCGGCTTTGCACAGAGCAAAGTACACTCCATATTCAAGCCCCGTAAAAAGGATATTGCATCCGAAATTATTGAACTCGTTTCCGAGAATAAATTCAGCGTGGTTCTAATCAATCATAGGCCCGGTAAAGCCAGCCGATTTTTTACTGGAAGTGTTTTCATCAAAGTTGTCTCGGCGCTAAAAGACACCACTGTCTGCATTGTATCCTGAAACTTTCTGCAACCGGCTGTAATCCGTAAACCACCGCAATCCATAAACCTGCAGGCTAAATACAGGCGAGGAGGTAATCCATGGGTAACGCAGAAAAAATAGATATAGAAGTCTTTAAAGCGGTCACCAGAGCGATCGCGCAATCCGATAACCTTGAAATTATGACCAGCCATTTAACCCAGCTGCTGGTCGGCACTCTGGAAATTAAGGGGTGCTCTATTTTTGCCCTGGATCCGGAGAGTGGAGAACTCGAATTGCTGTCAAGTTTTGGTCTTAGTATCGGATATTTGAACAAGGGTCCCGTCTTTTCAGACAAAAGCATTGGTGACATCAAAAAGGGAATGCCGGTTATTATTCGCGATTTGGACGGCACCGACCTTTTACAATACCCCCAGGAGGCTGAACAAGAAGGCATCGGCGCTATCGTTTCCCTACCGATAAAATTTTATGGCAAAAATATCGGGGCGTTGCGGTTGTATCACCATGAACAATGGGAAATTTCCGAACAGGATGTTGATTCTCTACTGGTCTTGGCGGAAAATATCGGCTTGGCGATGATGTACACCCGTCTTTTGAACGCTTTAAAAGAAGTTAAAGAAACCGTCAACCAAGTGCATTCGATCTGGTTTAATGCCATTGGCGGATAATTCGGGCAGTACTTTCTGTTCTGGCCCCTACTGAATTGCAGCAGTCTTGAGGTCTCACCCGGATCGGAATTTAAAAAAAATTCGGGCACAAGAATAAGACTGAAGCTGATAATAATCAACCACACCATGAAGACGTGGTATTCTAGTACAAATTAAATAGAAATTGATTATTGACAATTCTACCACGATGTATCAACATATATCCTACACATAAAAAATTGTTAGGGGTTAATTTGATGGACAGTAAAGAATTTAAATCTTTTCGAAAAAGATTAAACAAAACCCAAAAACAGATGTCACAACTGCTGGGAACATCCCTAAAAGCCATTCACAGCTACGAGCAGGGTTGGCGCACCATTCCGCCTGCGGTGGAGCGACAATTATTTTTTCTGATTTCGCGTATATCCAACAGCACAAAAGCCAGCAAACTATGCTGGAGGATAAAAAAATGTCCACCCGAACAAAAGAAAAAATGTCCGGCCTGGGAGTTTAAAAGTGGAAATCTCTGCTGGTTTATCAATGGCACCATTTGTGAAGGCGGTGTTCACACTAACTGGAAAGAGAAGATGAAGGTCTGCCGCTCCTGTGAGGTTTTCACCAGCATGTTTTAACCCCCCTCCCCTTTTTCTTCCTGACAACCTGCCAAAAACCGGTGAGTATCTTCGGGTCGGTGGATCCGGTAAGGATGTACCAATGTTTGCCGGTTGATTAACCGGTTTTTCTGTATATAGTAATATAAATCAAGCCTATCATCACAGGATAAGGTTGGTTTTCATTCCAGACAACTTGGAGTAAACTGTGGACCCACGAATAAACGCCCAAAAATTAGAAAAACATTTAAGCAAAATGCAGCCGACCATGATAGCGTACAGCGGCGGTGTCGATAGCGCATTGCTTGCGTATGCAACCCACAAAGTTCTGGGTGACCGGATGGTTGCGGTCCTGGCTGACAGTGCGTCACTTTCACGCCGCGAATACCGCAATGCCCTTAACTTTGCACAAAAACACGGCATACCGCTTCAAATTATTCGAACCCGGGAGTTAGATGATCCAAGCTACCAGGCTAATCAGGCGGATCGCTGTTATCATTGTAAAAAGGCTCTATTTGAAAAAATCGAAACACTGCGCATGCAATTGCAGAAATCTGGTGATGCTGACTCCTGGCAAGTAAGTTATGGCGTCAATGTGGATGACCTCGGCGATTATCGACCCGGAATACAAGCAGCGCGGGAAGCGTCTATTATGGCACCCTTTCTCGACCTGGGTTTCAACAAACAAACGATTCGGGAGGTCAGTGCATATTACAATCTGGAAATTGCCGACAAACCTGCCATGCCCTGTATGGCCAGTAGAATTGCCTATGGAGAAGAAGTGACACCGGAAAAATTGGGCCAGGTGGAACAGGCTGAAGATTTTCTTTATGACCTGGGTTTACGGGTGCTGAGGGTTCGTCACCATGGCGATACGGCCAGAATCGAGGTCCAGCCTCAGGATTTTGATACCATATTGAAAAATAGGGAAGATATCCAACAAAAATTCCATGCCCTTGGATTTGTGTATGTTACGATGGATTTGGATGGCTTTAAAAGCGGCTCTCTTAATTCGGTACTGGATTTGGAATAAATCGATTCCGCTGCTTGGAATTAGAATGGCTACAAACCGCACCAAAATGGCAAAGCAGTAAGTAAAATCCGATAAACCCCATGGTTTCAACTAAGGGATCAATTTAAAACATCAAAGGAGAGGGGTCATGAGTAACAAATACAAATTTGAAACCCAATGCCTGCATGCCGGTCAACAACCGGATGCGGTCACTACAGCCAGAGGGGTACCGGTACACCGGACTTCTTCCTATGTATTTAAAAGCACAGAACATGCGGCCAATCTATTTGCCCTCAAAGAGCTTGGCAATATATACACTCGCATCATGAACCCGACCCAGGACATTCTGGAACAACGGGTGGCGGCTTTGGAAGGGGGCGCAGCCTCATTGGCGCTTGCCTCGGGCACCTCGGCCATATATTATTCCATTATCAATATCTGTGCAGCCGGCGATGAGATCATTTCCGCCAATAACCTATACGGCGGCACGTATACGATGTTTGACGCAATATTGCCCCAATTCGATATCCGGGTTAAATTTGTCGACCCTCGTAACCCGCATCGATTTGAAACGGAAATTTCCGACAGAACCCGTGCAATTTTCATTGAGGCCATCGGCAATCCACTGCTCGAGGTCTCCGACATCGAGGCATTCTCCAAAATCGCCCGCAAACATAATCTGCCGTTGATTGTCGATGCAACTTTCACCACACCTCATTTGCTGAAAAGTATAGAATTTGGTGCCGATATCGTAATCAACTCGTTGACAAAATGGATGGGTGGTCATGGCACCGGCATTGGCGGCATCGTCACGGATTCCGGCAGGTTTGACTGGACAGATCCCAAATTTAAACTTTATAATCAACCCGACGCAAGTTACCACGGCATCCGTTATGCTTTAGACCTCGGAGATCTCAATCCCCTGGCCTTTATCATGAGAATGAGGCTGGTACCGTTGCGCAATCTGGGAGCCTGTATTTCGCCGGACAATGCCTGGATGTTTCTGCAAGGTTTGGAAACATTGCCGCTCCGAATGCAGCGTCACTGCGAAAATGCGATGGATGTGGCACGGTTTCTGAAAACCCATTCAAAGGTCAACTGGGTACGATATCCGGGATTAGAGGATGATCCAACATTTCCAGTGGCTAAAAAGTATCTCGAAAATGGTTTTGGCGGCATGGTAGTGTTTGGAATTGAAGGGGGACTTAAAGCTGGAAGTAAATTTGTAGACAGCTTGAAACTTTTTTCTCATCTCGCCAATGTAGGAGATGCCAAAAGCCTCGTGATCCATCCCTCGAGCACCACCCATTCCCAATTGAGCGAGAATCAGCAAAAAGCCGGCGGACTGACGCCGGATCTGGTGCGCCTGTCCATTGGTATCGAACACATTGATGATATTGTTGCAGATTTGGAGCAGGCGTTTGCAAAGGTTTAAAAGTTAAAATAGATACTCGTTGCTTGATACTTGATACTCGATAAAGGAAAAGTTGCTATTGGCATATATCCAGCATCGAAAATCGAATATCGAGCATCCAGCATCTGTCTCAGGGGCAACTATAAATTATTAACCACACAATTATGTTCTAAATCAACTGAGTTGGTCCGATAGTCAGCATGAGCGAATACATCGAACATGATAAAGATGCCAATTCGGTCGGAATTGTCGAAAAGAAACTATATACCTTCGCCGAGCCACCGAATGAAATGGTACTTGAGAGCGGCGCCAAACTGGGCCCGCTGACCCTGGCCTATGAAACCTGCGGCACGCTCAATGCAGACAAAGACAATGTCATTCTAGTGCTACATGCCCTGTCCGGAGATTCTCACGTGGCCGGCTATTACAAGGCTGAAGACGAAAAGCCCGGCTGGTGGGATAACATGGTGGGTCCGGGCAAAGGAATAGATACCAGCAAATATTTTGTGGTTTGCTCCAACATCATCGGCAGTTGCATGGGCTCAACCGGGCCCTGTTCTATCAATCCGAAAACCGTATTGCCCTATGGTCTCGATTTTCCGGTCGTCACAATTGGAGATATGGTCAATGCTCAGAAAGCATTAATGGATCACTTGGGCATCGCAAACATCCTGGCCGTCGTCGGCGGGTCCATCGGCGGTATGCAAGTGCTGGAATGGTGTGCCAGATACCCAGAAATGGTAACTGCGGCAATCCCGCTGGCAAGCACAACCCGCCACTCCGCCCTGACCATCGCATTTAACGAAGTGGCCAGACAGGCAATCATGGCCGATCCCAAATGGAACAACGGGGAGTATTATTTCGGGCCGAAGCCGGATCTCGGGCTGGCGGTAGCTCGCATGATCGGTCACATCACCTATCTGTCAGATGAATCAATGCGCCACAAATTCGGTCGCCGGCTGCAGGATAAAAGTGATTTTTCATTTAATTTTGACGCTGATTTTCAGGTGGAAAGTTATTTGCGATATCAGGGCAAAAAATTTGTGGAACGCTTTGATGCCAACTCTTTTCTATATATCACCAAGGCGGCAGACTATTTTGATCTGGAAAAACAACATGGCGACGGTTCTGAAATGAAGGCGTTTTCTAAAACCCGGGCAAAATATTTAGTTGTTTCCTTTACTTCCGACTGGCTGTATCCAACCTATCAATCCCGGTCCATGGTCAAAGCCATGAAAAAAAACGGACTGGACGTGAGCTTTTGCGAGATCGAGGCCAAGTGGGGTCATGACGCCTTCTTATTATCCAACGAGCGCCTGTCCGCTGTGATCAAAGGCTTTTTAGAGCGTGTCTACAATGAAACCCGAAATTAATAAAATGCGGTTTGATCTTCAGATCATAGCGTCCTGGATCGAGCCGGGATCCCGGGTAATCGATCTGGGTTGTGGCGAAGGCGAATTGCTAAAATATTTGATACACCAGAAGGGCGCTATCGGCAACGGCATCGAACATAACGAAGCCAAAGTTGCTCAGTGTATTGAAAAAGGCTTGTCGGTTCTTCAGGGTGACATCAATGAAGAAGTTTTGGACTATCCTGAGAATACCTTCGACTATGTTATTTTAAGTCAAACCTTGCAGCAGGTCTATGAACCCGACACCCTGATCCGATCCATGCTGCGTATCGGCAAAAAGGGGATCGTAAGCTTTCCCAATTTCAGCCATTGGGGATGCAGGCTGCAGTTGCTGTTGTCAGGTTATGCTCCCGTCACCAAGCAACTTCCCTATGAATGGTACAACACACCGAATATTCGAGTGATTACGATTAAGGATTTTAGAAAATTTATTCAAGACGTCGGCTTTAATATTTTAAAAGGTGTCGCGATAAATACCCAATCGGAAAACAGATACGGAAAAATAATTGACGTTTTGCCCAATTTACGGGCAACCTATGGGATTTTTTTAATCGGCAACGGCACCTAATCGATGTGCTCCACAAAGATGTTCGGCTACTCCCACAGGGAAAAGGATCCAGATAATGAAAATAGTATCAATCGCCATCAGTAAAAAAAAGGGGACCCCCAAAACACCGGTAGATAAAGCCTATATTTCTAAAGATCATGGTTTAGAAGGAGATGCTCATGCCGGCAAATGGCATCGGCAGGTTAGCTTCCTCTCATCGGAAAGTATCGACAGTGCAAAAGCCCAGGGGCTTGATGTCACCTTTGGTGATTTCGCTGAAAATATTGCCTCCACTGGAATCGACTGGAAATCACTGCCGCTGGGAACTCGGGTCAGACTGGGAGAATCCGTCCTGGTTGAAATTACCCAAATCGGCAAAGAGTGCCATAATAAATGCGCCATTTACTACAAGGCCGGAGACTGTATCATGCCGCGCGAAGGTGTCTTCGCAAGGGTTTTGGAAGAAGGCAGCATTCGCTGTGGTGATGAGATCCAAATAGAAGGCCAATCATGACCCCATATATAGGCTTTATCTGACAACACGTTTCAGACATTGAAGGCACAGTTATCGGTGTTCGAACGCTAGCAATTAAAAAATTCCAAATGACAAATACCAAACAAATTTCAATAACCGAAATTCAAATGCCCAAACAATTAGCGTCTGATGTTATTTGAGATTTGGAAAATTATAAATTGTTTGTAATTTGTCGCTTGTAATTTGTGATTTCTGGTTTATCCGAGTTAGAGTAAACCATCTCATCCATCCCATGCAATCATTTATCGGTTTCCAAGACGCCCTTGAATTAACGCTGTCAAATGTATCAAAAGGTGAAACGGAGTATTTGCCGCTGAACCAGTTGACGGGTAAAATCCTTGCCGATGATGTTATTTCACGGGTCGACTGCCCGTCCATCAGTACGTCTCGCAAGGACGGATATGCGGTAGTATCCTCCGACCTGGTCCGGGTAAACGAGCAGAAGCCGATATCGTTAAAAATACACGGCAGCCTATCGGCCGGTGATCGCCGGCAGCTAAGGATAAACAGCGGCCAGACGGTTCGTGTCACCACCGGCGCTCCGCTGCCGGATGGTGCTGATGCTGTACTGTCGGAAGAATTCTGCCGGCCGCAGACCGATCAGATTTTAGCTTTTAATACCGCTGAAGCCGGGCGCAACATCCACCACCGGGCGGGCGACATTCGAACGGGCGAGGTGGTTGCCGCAAAAAATACCCGGTTGCATCCGGCGCTCATCGGCCTTCTGGCGGCTGCCGGTCTGGATAGGGTAGCTGTATTTCGATCCCCGCGAGTAGCCGTGATCGCTACCGGTGATGAGGTGGTAGCTCCCGGCAAGCCCCTGCTGCGTGGCCAGCTTTATGCTAGCAATATGGTGGAAATCGGGGCCTGGCTGTTTCAGTTCGGCTTGTCTTACAAAATGTTGTTGGTCCCTGACAGCAAGCAAAAGATTATAAAAGCAATATCCGAAAGCCTGCCAGAGGTCGACGTTTTTTTAACCAGTGGTGGAGCCTGGGGCAGTGAACGTGATTTGATTTTAGATGTGGCATCGGATTTAAACTGGCAAGGTGTTTACCATCGGGTTCGGATGGGACCTGGCAAACCGGTGGGTTTCGGCCTGCTGGACAGAAAGCCATTCTTCTGCCTTCCTGGTGGCCCCCCGTCCAATGAAATGGCCTTCTTGCAACTCGTGCTGCCTGCCCTGCTGAAGATGCAGGGGTATTCTTCCCTTTTTCTCCCGCTAGCTAGGGCCCGACTTGCGACGACAGTTTTTGGCAGAAAAAATTGGACCGATTTTATTCACGCCAGCCTTGAAAAACGAGAAAATCAGCTTTGGGTTCATCCGGCTCGTCTAGAAAGCGCCTTGCGGTCAATGGCCGAAAAAGAGGCCTTGATTGTTATCCCCGAAAACCGTGATAAAATCGAGTCTGGAAAAACAATTGAAATCCAGGTGCTTTCTCCTGATTTCCTCGTGTGAAACTACTTGGAATGACGAATGAAGATTGAAGATTGAAGATTGACGAATGGTGGATTTCGCTCTCCGAGGCGTAGGCACTGTAATCCCCACGAGCCAGAGGCTTCGCTCTGCTATTTTAACGAATAAAATGGCAAGCATTCCTTAATTCGACATTCGACATTTATCTTGTTGGAGTTTCTTTATTTGATCAATCTGGCTGCCCTTTAGCCAGCGGCCCCGGCGCGTGTGAAATTACACCAGACTGTCCTTCTGCCCACCTGCAATCTTTCTTGACAACCATATCTACCTTCGCTTATTTGATATGAACAGTTCTTGCTGATGGCAGCCCGCCGTAGGTTAAGTTGTCATCGAATTCGCTATACCTTTGAATATTTTCAATGGAGTGCAACCGTGACCCCGGATATTGTCATTGTATTATCTATTCTTGCCGCTGCTGTCGTATTTCTGGTAACGGAATGGATTCCTATGGAAGTCACCGCCTTGCTGTCGTTGGGAGCAGTGTCCCTGCTGGGTCTGGTTAGCCCGGTGGAAGCGCTGGCGGGCTTCAGCAACCCCGCAGTGGTCACCGTCTGGGCGGTTTTCATTCTCAGCGGTGGTCTCACCCGCACAGGGGTTGCCAACGTTATCGGTAATTTCGTGCTGCGTCTGGCCGGTACCCGTGAGACCACAATGATTATTGTCATCATGACCACGGCCGGAGTAATGTCTGCGATTATGAATAATGTTGCCGTCGCTGCCCTGATGCTTCCTGTTGTCATGGATATTGCCCGCCACACCGGTCAACCACCCTCCCGGTTGTTAATGCCGCTGGCATATGGCTCACTTCTTGGAGGCTTAACAACCCAAATCGGTACACCTCCCAATATTTTGGTAAGTGACGCCCTGCGTGAGGCCGGACTCACATCATTTACCTTTTTTGATTTTACCCCTGTCGGCCTGGTCGTGATGTTCTCCGGGATAGCATTTGTGGCCTTTGTCGGCCGCCATCTCCTGCCGCAACGCGACGTTGCTAAAGAATCGTCTTCTCAAACAAAAATAGACTGGCAAAGCCAGTACGATCTACAAGAGCGGCTGTTTCATGTCCGCATACCCCGCGGCTCCAGCCTTACCGACAAAACCTTGGTCCACGTCAGAATGGGTTCGATCCTGGGTTGGAATGTCATCGGCATCACCCGCGGTGACCGGACCATCCTGGCCCCGGGACCTACTGACAAGTTGCGGTTCGGGGATCGTTTAACGGTTGAAGGCCGTATCGAAGCCCTGAATGAACTTAAAAACTGGCAAGAACTAATAATTGAAGAGGGCGGAATCGACCTGCGTAAACCTTACTCCGGTGAAGTCAAACTCGGCGAAGTCTTGCTGCCGGGCAATTCCCGGTTCGTCGGCAGTACCCTCAATTATCTTGGTTTTCGTGCACGATTCGGCCTCAATGTACTTGCTATTCGCAGAGGTGAGCAAATTATGCGCACCAATCTGCAAGATGAGAAACTTCAGCGCGGTGACATGCTTCTCGTGGCAGGCAAAGAGGAACACCTCGAAAATTTGGAAGAAACCAAAGGCTTTGATCAGTTCCGATATGTTCAGCAAACGGAACTTACCGAAACCTATCACTTGCATGAACAGCTAATAGTCATGAAGGTGCCGCCGAATGCCGCCCTGGTCGGCAGGTCGTTGAAAGAAAGCCGCCTGACGGATGCGCTGGGAAGTCGTGTTCTCGGAATTCTACGTGGAGACAATCCTATTATCATGCCAGAGCCCCAGGAAATATTGCAGGTCGATGATCGTCTTGTGGTCGAAGGGCGCCAAAGGGATTTTGACAATTTACGCGCGCTTGAAGAAATGAAGATCGAACGGAGGGACGACACTGAAATAGATAAAATGGTGTCTGGTGATGCTGGGATGGTGGAAGCCATTCTATCCCCCCAAACAACCTTGGAAGGAAAGACCCTGCGCCAAATCAATTTTCGTGAAAAATTTGGCTTGAATGTGCTGGCCCTGTGGCGCAAGGGCCGCGCCTACCGATCCAATCTGAGGGATATGGAACTGCGGTTTGGCGACGCATTGCTGTTGCTCGGCCCAAAGGCCAAGTTGCGTTTGCTGGGCCTCGAACCGGATATAATTGTTCTAACGGAGACCGCCCAGGAAGAATTGCGCACGGAAAAAATGAAATTATCTATCCTGATAATGATGGCCGTTCTGCTACCGGTAATTTTAGGATGGGTTCAGATATACATAGCGGCCGTGGTCGGCGCAGCGCTGATGGTTCTTGTCGGCTGTCTGAGCATGAAGGAAGCCTATCTCCAAATAGAGTGGAAAGCGGTCTTTTTGATTGCAGGGATGCTGCCGTTGGGTACCGCTTTGGACCAGACCGGTGCAGCCAAACTAATTGCTGAAGGTGTTGTTGCGCTGGTCGGGCCTTTTGGTCCCCAATCGGTAATGCTGGGTCTGGTTATGTTGACATTTCTGGCAACCTGTTTTGTACCTACTGCCGCTCTCGTGGTGCTTATGGCGCCGATTGCACTGAATACTTCTGCCAATATGGGATTGTCACCACACGGCTTGATGATGGCCATCGCCATGGCGGCATCGGCAAGTTTTATGACACCTGTGTCCCATCCGGCCAATATCCTGGTAATGGGACCGGGAGGTTATCGCTTTACAGATTATTTAAAAATCGGCGGCCTGTTAACCCTGGTGATATTGGTAGTGCTAATGCTGATACTGCCGATTTTTTGGCCGCTGGCACCCTGATAAAACGTTTATAGCGTTTGGAAGAAACCAGCTGGGGTGTTATTACGATTTAAATTAACATTGCAAAACTGCCGATAGCGGAACGTTATTCTGTCAAACGCTCTAATTCTGATGCCACAGCAACCGGCATTGATCTCTTGTGAGGCTTCCAATGAACAATTATTATGAAAAACTCGGTGCTTTCTATCTCGGCAGGGAATATGATTTGGGCTCACAACAAATTAGAGAAGACCTCATTCTGTATGATTCTAAGGATCTCAATACCCATGCTGTCATCATCGGCATGACCGGAAGTGGTAAAACCGGTTTGGGCATCGGCCTCCTCGAAGAAGCGCTCATCGATAACATACCGGTAATCGCCATCGATCCCAAGGGGGATTTACCCAATTTGCTACTGAACTTTCCTGAATTGAAAGCAGACGATTTCCGGCCCTGGATAAACGAACAGGACGCCCTTAACGCAGGTCTTACCCCTGAAAAATATGCAGCCAACCAGGCTGAAATGTGGCGCAAGGGATTGGCAAGCTGGCACCAGGAACCCGAACGTATCGCCCGCCTTGGCTCTGCGGCAGAATTTGCCGTTTATACACCCGGCAGCAGTGCCGGTTTGCCGGTCAGCGTTTTGAGAAACTTTACACCGCCACCGCCGGCAATTCTGGCAGATACCGATCTGCTGCGTGAACAAATTCAAACAACAACAACTGGGCTTTTGGCCCTGATTGGCATAGAGGCTGACCCGGTAACCAGCCGAGAGCATATTTTACTGGCCAATTTGTTTGAAAATATCTGGAATCAGGGCAAATCCCTTGACCTGGCCGGTTTGATTCATGCCGTCCAGGCACCTCCTTTCGAGCGTATTGGGGTGATGGACCTTGAATTTTTTTTCCCCGCCAAAGACCGACTAGGCCTGGCCATGCGGATTAACAACCTGCTGGCAGCCCCTGGTTTTGAATCCTGGATGGAAGGCGACCCTCTGAATATCGGTCGTATGCTGCACACTCCCCAGGGCAAACCCCGTGCATCCATCTTTACCATAAGTCATCTTACAGATGCGGAACGCATGTTTTTCGTCTCCATGCTGCTAAACGAAATTCTGGGATGGATGCGGACTCAACCCGGAACATCAAGCCTGCGAGCGATTCTGTATATGGATGAGATTTTCGGCTATCTTCCTCCGGTCATGAATCCGCCCTCCAAAGCGCCCCTTTTGACCTTGCTGAAGCAAGCCCGGGCATTTGGGTTGGGGGTGGTACTCTCCACCCAGAATCCGGTTGATCTGGACTATAAAGGACTGTCAAATACCGGGACCTGGTTCATAGGGCGTCTGCAAACCGAGCGCGACAAGCAACGCGTCCTGGCTGGCCTTGAAGGCGCGGCTGCTGGTAGTGGATTTGACAGCAACCGCATGGAGGAAGTACTGGCGGGCCTGGGAGATCGTGTGTTTTTATTGCACAACGTACACGAAAATAAGCCGGTCACCTTCCAAACCCGCTGGGCATTGTCTTACCTGCGGGGACCCATGACCCGGGAACAAATTAAGACTTTGACAGCCAAAAAGAAGGCTGAATTTTCGGCAGACCCCTTAGGAGCGTCTCTGTCTGAACCTACAGCACTCGCAAATGCTGCTGAGCCCATTCAGACTCGCATGGGGCCACCACAGGGTCCACCGGAAATAGATACTTATTTTCTGAATGCCTCGGGTGCCGGCCAAGGGCTTATGTATTATCCGGCAGTGATCGGTCGCATGGATGTTCATTTTTCGAACGCCCGGTACAAGGTGGACACAACGGAAACGCTGGCTTTTTTATCGGCACTTGAGGATGCGCCGGTGGTCTTGGATTGGGACAATGCTTTGGAGTTTGACCCGACCACCATAGACACCGCACCATTGTCAGGCGCAGCCTATGCCGAACTGCCCACCGTCGCTAAAAAAGCCAGTACGTATCGAAAATGGCATAAAGACCTTCTACGCTGGGTCCGCCAGAACCGTCCGCTGATCCTATTCCGGTCCAAGCGCTTTAAGATGACCAGCCAGATGGGAGAAAGCGAAGGTGAATTTCGGGGACGACTGGGGCAGGCGGTCCGCGAAAAACGCGATCTTGAAATTGAAAAATTACGCAGAAAGTACAGTTCCCGCTTCACTACCCTCAGGGACCGTCTCATGAGGTCCCAGCAAGCAATTGACAGGGAAGCGGAGCAGGCAAAATCTAGAAAAATCCAAACCGCAATCTCGTTTGGTACCGCGATCCTTGGTGCTTTTTTAGGGCGCAAAACTGTAAGTGTCGGTTCGGCTTCCAGGGTGGGAAGTGCCATGCGGTCAGCCAGCCGGATGCGAAAGGACACGATGGATGTCGCCAGAGCACAAGAAAGATCGGCGGCAATAGAAACACAGCTTGCTGATCTGGAGACCCGTATGCAGGCGGATATTGAGAAAATAGAGTTTTCCTTTGACCCGCAGTTCGAGGAATTGGAGGAAATAAGTGTAAAACCCAAAAGTACGGATATTACCTTGGAGATCTTTGGCCTGGCATGGGTTCCCTATCGAAAAAGTGTCGATGGCCGACTGGGTCCGGACTGGAGCTGAACTTAGAATTTAAATTTTGGGGCATGGTTCGGCTGACTCCAAAGGAAAGGGTATCAGCAATGATGACGCTAAACCAAAGATTGTATCATCTGTTTGAGGAAAAAGCGCAGCGGGTGACCATTGAGATATTAAGCCTCGGTCTTGGATACACCGCCGTGACGACATCAGACGGCGGTATCGGCCTTTCGTATACCTACTTTGGCGATAAAAAATCCTGTATGGTATTAAACGAACCCATCGATTTTGAAGCCAAACCGGCAATCCTGCTGCTGGAAAAAATTAAAAGTAATAACACCGTTGAAAGAAGCATGGCCCTGGCACTAATCAACGCCCTCAACTATGACTACGCGCTGGCATTGCCCGAGGATAAAGATAATAAAATTATGTTTGAAATGCTGGGATTAGAACTAGACCCTAATGTGGCCATGGTTGGTTATTTTGGTCCCCTCGTGAAAAATTTTCAGAAAAATATGACCCCATTGGAGATTTTAGATGAATCCAGGGAGCTGGGTCAAAGTTTGGATTTCTATCATAAACTTGAGAATTGGGCGGATGTATTGTTGTTGACGTCCACTTCGATATTAAATCAAACCACCGAAGAGATCCTGGCGCACGTCAACGAAAAAGTCAAAACCGTCATGCTCGGGCCGAGCACACCCATGGTAGGTCAAGCTTTCAAGCACCTGCCGGTTTGTATGCTCGCTGGCACCGTGGCAACGGATAAAGAAAATATATTGAAAGCCGTTCGTCACGGCATGGGAACACCGGTTTTGCACAGATTCAGCCGCAAATCATTTTTATCGTTGGATTGAGAACAATTCAGAGGGACTGGACTCCGTTCGGTTATAGAAGCATTGCAGCCTAAAAATGCGCTTTAAAGACGAAAGGCGCTGCCTTTTAGATTGTCTACTTTGCCTTCTCCTACCGTCCAGTCGGGTCTTGTTGGGGGCGGTTTTCTTTTTTCCTGCCAGGGATACTGAATACGGGAATGAAACGAGGCCTCAAGGGCATCGACGAGGGCATCGACAATTTTAGAAAGATCCCGTGAAGACAGATCACATTCGGCAAACTGGCCGTCGACAATGCGTTTTACCAGGATTAAACGAACCATTTTTTTAAATTCTTTGCGGTTCGGGTCGATTAAGGACCGTGAAGCCGCCTCTACGGAATCGCAAATCATTAAAAGTGCAGCTTCAACACTCTGCGGTTTGGGACCCGGATAGCGAAAATCCTCCTCTCGAATCGTGCTGTTGGCATAGGTTTTGACGGCGATATTATAAAAATATTCCATTAATTGGGTCCCGTGGTGCTGCAAAATCAGATCTACAACCACCTTCGGCAATCCAGCATCTTGCCCGATTTTCATGCCGCGTTTGACGTGGTTCAAGATCAGTTTGGAACTTTCACGGGGTTCCAGAACATCATGAGGATTTTCGGCATTGAACTGGTTTTCGATAAAAAATTTAGGATTTACCATTTTGCCGACGTCGTGGTAATAAGCCCCAATTCTTAATATTCTGGTGTCGGCTCCAATGGCCTCGCCAACGGACTGCGCTAAATAGGCAACTGCCATACAGTGCTGGTAGGTCCCCGGTGCTTTAGAAAGAAGCTCCTTCATAAGGGATCGATTAAGATCCATATATCGATTGAGCTTAAAGGTTGAAGCGGTATCCCAGCCAAGCTCCAGCAGCGGCAAAAGAATAAGCGCCAATGGCCCGGCAGCCACCCCCCCAATAACCGCCCAACCGATATCCGAGGTCAAGGCCGCATCAAAAATGGGCACCAGCTTTTCTATTTTTATGGTTTGTGGTGAAACAAGGTGGGATGTAATCGCTTGCCAGTCCATGGTGAATACAATGATGCTAAGGGCATTGATAAAGCCCACCATTAGAGACGGTACCAGGATTTGAAGCCGTTTTCGTAAGCCCGAAGAAACCAGCACAGCAGCAAGACCGCCAAAGGTATAAAAAAGCAGGATTTCAAAGGTCGGCCCGGCAAACAGGCTTAAAAGCACCGCGCCAATCATAGTAGTGGCCGTAGCGATAATTTTGCCGTGGTTTAAAAAAATGATCAGTAGCGGAAGAAGGCAAAGCGGCACGCCATAGATTGGAAAGGGAAGCAAATAGAGATAACCGCTGAGGATTAATACAGTTGAAATCAACAAGGTTAATAAGAATCGATACGGCGGTTTATTTCGGGTTCCATCCGCCACGATTTTTGATAAAAATAGATTATAAAACACAACCATAAAAAGAATGGTAAAAAAGGTCCAGGGAAGGTCTCGATAAAGTTCGGCAATGTTTTGCCTTTGGTAGGCATTGAGCAGCTGAACATCCTTTTCGCTCAAAATTTTGCGAAACGGCACCAGTACATCACCACGAGAATATGACACAATTCTGGAAGGATATTCACGGTTTATTATATCTAAGCGACGCTCGTTTTCTTTCTGATCGTATTTGAGATTCGGCTGTAATGTGGCAAGGGAAACCCTGACAACCGGATCCAGTACCCGTTTGTCCACCTGCCAAAAAAGCTGCCTTATCTTTTCTTCCAACAAAATTCGGGCTTTTTCCAGAGTAATAAGGTTATCTACAGGTTGGGTGACTATGCCGATAGAATTCGGCATCTGTATTTCAATAGAATTTTTACCCATGAAATCCCGGGGCTCTCGCAGGATATAATTTTGCAGGATGGATTCTTCAATCGTAAGAATACCTTCGAGCAAATTATTTAGATCTCGGTATTGAATAATACGGATAATATTATCGACAGATAGCTGTACGCCTAATTCCTTTTCCAATTGCTTTCGGAGATTCTCAACCCCCTTTCGCCTTTTTTCCTTGAAAGTGGATATCGCCCGGACGAATTCTTCGAATTTCTGTTTGGAAACTTCGACTTCCGGCGGGGTATAGCGGTATACAGGAATATATTTGGCCAGTGCTTTCTTGCGATTGCTGTCCAGCGCTGTTTGCTGGTCAAAGGTAAAAGCCCTGCGGGTCCGGACAGTTATATTCATCGCTTTTTCTGGTAGGGGCGGTCGGTAAGTGAGGTAAATATCGTCTAAATAGCAAGCCAGGACGGTTATGATGATAAGAAGTATGTTTAGCAGCAATCGCATCTGCGATGATTCCTGATTACAATTACCCCAAGATAAGGCCTTGGAAATTACTAGGTGTAATTTATTTCGGCCCGACGGTTAAGCCTTAATCATATAAGGGCATTTGTGCGTAGTCAATCAAATCTGTATATAATAGGTTAAGTTCAAGTGTTTATCAACCAATAGCGGCGCTGATCTTGCGGCAGGACAAAAAGGCACACTTTTTTGTAATCTACTGAAATTATACCCTAAAAAATAAATTTATCTCTAGGCGATAAGGAAATGCGCAACCAAAATTGCTGGTACGACATTTGGCTTTAAAAAACGAAAAAAAAGAGAAAATATTCGATACTGTTTATATTCTTGACAAATCGCTGAACTGCGAGCAGAATTTAGTTCTCGTTTTCAAGCTATCCATGGAGTGAACTAAAAATAAAGCTTCTACCAATCTGCTCTGTTTTAACAACCAGATGTAAATTTAGAAACAGTCGATGAAAAAACTTCTACTAGTAAATCCAGTCGGCCAATCCAGCGGGTATCTTCTTAGTAAGTTTTCAACTATTCCGCCGTTGAGTTTGGCCTATATTGCAGCTGTAACACCTTCCGACTGGGAAATAAAAATAGCAGATGAGAATTTTAACCGCTTGGTGTTTGAAGACGCAGATTTGGTTGGTATATCTGCCTTCACCAGTAATATTAATCGCGCATATGAGAGTGCCGAAATCTATCGTAAGAAAGGAATTAAAGTTGTCATAGGGGGCATCCACGCTTCCATGCTGCCGGATGAAGCGCTGCAATATGGTGATGCAGTCGTGGTTGGGGAAGCGGAACTGATTTGGAAGAAAGTCATTGAGGATTATGAAAATAATCGATTACATGGAAAATATTCCGGACCAAGGGTTGACCTTTCTCAATCCACAATCAAGCCCCGACGTGACTTAATGGATTCCAGATATGTATTTCAGTCTATTCAGACTTCCCGTGGTTGCCCTTTCGATTGCAATTATTGTACAGTTTCTAAATATCTAGGAAAAGAATATCGTCAACGCAGTGCCCGGGATGTGCTGGATGAACTTCAGGAAATTGAGGGAGAATATCTTTTTTTCTTGGATGATAATTTAATTGGACACAGTCCCAAGAGTATAAAAAGGGCAAAAGATATTTTTACTGGTATGATTGAGCTGGGGCTTAAAAAGAAGTGGTGGATGCAAACATCGATTGACTCTATTAAAGACGAGGAAGTCCTCAAACTAGCCGCCAAAGCCGGCTGCATGTTTGCGTTTATTGGTTTTGAAACCATCAATGAAATGACGCTCCAAGATATGAAAAAAGGGATCAACCTGAAAATTGGGATAGAAAACTATAAAAATGTTGTCAATGTTTTGCACTCCCACGGAATTGGGGTGGTGGGAGCGTTCATTATCGGGAACGACTATGAGTCACCATCGTATTACAAGCATTTGGCCAAATTTTTAGTCCGCAGCGGTATAGATGTAGTTCAAATGGCAATTCTCACCCCTTTGCCCGGAACCGAATTCATGGCCCAAATGGAAAAACAAGATCGTTTGTTATACCGAAATTTTCCTAAGGACTGGGATAAGTATCGCCTGTCATATGTCGTAAGAAAGCCTGAAGGAATAGAACCCGACATCATTTATATCGGCGATAACTATGTGAAAAATTATATTTACAGTTTCCCCTGGAATCAGTATCGTACTTTAAAATCATTTCTCAGCATCAAGAATCCGATAAATTCGTATGCAGTTTATCGCTTCAATAAAGCCCTTAAAAAAAGTTGGCAAGGCTCACATTATTTTCAGAAGTATCCTGCTAAATTTCCAACAAATCCAACTAAACCGGCCGGATTCGGCAATTGATTCCCTTTAAATTAGGAGTCCCGAACTGGCGGCCCAACCGTTCCGTAGTTGTCAGCATGTTGAAGTTAGAGCGATCCCAACTGAAAAGTGCCTCGATGTTATCCTCCGGGAACCACCAGCCATAGTCCGCAAAAATCACTTTCGGGTGGATGCGGTCCGAAAGATGCGCGATCTGGGTGATCCGACCCTGGGCCGTTTCAATAGTGATCTCATCACCTTCCCCAATACCATAGTCGACAGCCGTCTTAGGATGAATCAGCGTCCGAGGGTGGGGATGACGATCCCTGAGTTTTTCAAGCCAGCGATAAGATGAATGCAAATGATAGCGACTTTTGGCACTGGTGAGCACCAGGGGATAGTTTTCATCTTCAGCCTCCGGATATCCATCAAAATTCGGCAGGGCCGGTACCATCAACTTTGTGGCTTGACTCAACGATAGCTCCACTTTGCCGCTGGGTGTTTTAAATCCGACTTCTTCATATTTTTTAAACCGATCGTCACCTTTAAGATACCCAATTGCGGCAAATCGATTGAAATCCAATCCGGCAGGTGCAAGCAGGGTATCCAACATTTCATTAAAATCTTCATACCAGTATTTGTCGGAAGTGAGTGTTTTTCCCAATTCATTTAATATTTTAGTGTCCGGCCAACAATCTTCAGGCGGATTTACCACCTTGGGCCTCGCCAGAATAAAACCGTGCCCCAGTCCATAATGTCCAATATCGTTGAATTCAAAATGGGTTGCCGCCGGTAAAACCACATCTGCCAATGCTGCCGTGGGTGTCATAAAAATATCGGATACAGCCAGAAAATCTAGCTTCATTAGCGCGTCATAGGTTTGTCGACTGTCGGCATAGGCGAGTAAAGGATTGGCGCACTGGACATAGGCGGCTCTGACCGGATACGGCTGGTCTTCCAGCACCGCCTTTCTGAAATATGCCGGCGGGACCGTCATTAATTTCGGAATTGTGTGATGATGGGCATGAATCATTTCTTTGGGCTTTGTCGGAAGCTTATCTGCACGGACAAACTTGCCCAAACTTAAAATCTTGGGTTCGTTTGCCTGAATATTGCCTCCGGGAATATCCAAGTTTCCGCAGATAGCCATCAAACAGACCAGCGCCCGGGCGGAATCAAAAGCGTAAGTGTTTTGTTCAATGGGATTGCCCCAAGCAATAGCTGCAGGGTGGGACTGTGCGTACGCCCTGGCACTTTCCCTAATCAGTTCGGGGGAAACCCAAACGACCGGTGACATTTTTTCCGGTGTAAAGGACCGCACATGGGCGCACAGTTCATCAAACCCGTGGGTCCATTTTTTTACAAAATTTTCGTCGAATAATCTTTCTGTGATGATGACGTTTAAAAAGGCCAAAGCCAAAGCACTGTCTGTTCCGGGTCGGATCTGCAGCCAGTATTTCGCTTTGGCCGCCAATTCCGTTCGTCTGGGATCGACTACAATCAGTTTGGTATCCTTTTTGATCTGATCCAGCAACAAGCTGCAGATCTGGCCCTCTTCATTGGTGCTGGTGGGATTGCTGCCCCAAAGCAGGACGAGATCAGTATGATGATGATAATCTGCTACCGGGTAGAATCCACAGGTATGAAGTCCACTGACCTCCCGTGGCGCATGACACACATCCTGCACCGCAACCACATTGGGTGAACCGAATAAATTGGCCAAGCGAATGAGGACAAAGTGCTCCAATCCCTTTGGCATACCCTGACAAAACGCCACGCCACGGGCACCCAGACGATCTTTAACCTTTTGAAGTTGCTCACTGACAATTGCAATGGCTTCTTTCCAAGACAATTTTTGCCATCTTCCATCGCCCCGCGAACCTTTGCGTTTCATAGGGTGCCGGAGACGCAAAGGGTGTGATAATCTTTCGGGAGAAGCCATTCCCTTGAAACAAACGTAGCCTTTGTTTAAGAATCCGGCAGGATCTCCTTTGACCGTCTCAATCTTATTGGCCTTGACCCCCAATTTTAAAGCGCAGCCGCCATGGTCCATTCTAGCACAGTGGGTTTTTATCCAGCTTGTTTCATCGATCATCACCGAAATCCTAAATTACATCATTATTATTTAAAAATTAAGTCGAGGGCGGTCAGAAATCCGGAAAACGATGTAAGAATTATGAAGACTTATTTGATCAGCTCCGCCTTGATCGCCCGGCCTATTTTTTCCAGCAGGTAGGGTTTTTTGATATAAGCACCGGCTCCCAAGCTTTGGGTTTCTTTAACGCGAACCGTTTCAGAATAGCCGCTTGCGATAATGGCTTTTAAGTCGGGTCGAAGTTTTAGAACTTTTCGGTAGGTTTCAAGACCATCGATTCCGGGGTCCATAATCATGTCGAGCACCAAGAGGTCAACCGCATGATGACGCAGATATTCAACGGCTTCCTCGCCACTGGATACAGTCGTCACCGTGTAGTCCAACTTTTCAAGCATCTCGGTAGCAATTTGGCGCTGCTCTTCTATATCGTCAACTACCAATATGGATTCACCCTTTCCTTTCAAGTCCTGAATGGAAGTCATTTCAACCTGAGGAGAAACCGCTTTACGGGTAACCGGAAAATACAGATTGACTTCCGTCCCTTTTCCTTCCGTACTGGTAAGGTCAATATATCCCTGATGGTCTTTCACAGTACCCCAAACCACAGCCATTCCAAGACCGGTTCCGCTTCTTCCCATGATTTTCTTGGTATAAAAGGGCTCGAAAATTCGTTCGATATCTTCTGGTGGAATTCCAATCCCACTATCGGCTACAGTCAAGGCAGCGTAATCACCTTGATTAATATCATCGTAACCAAACTTAACGGTGTCAACATGTCGATTTTCTGTGGTTATCCTGATGGTTCCCCCTTGGGACATGGCCTCGGCGGAATTTGATATCAAATTCATAACCGTTTTTGACAGATGCACCGGTGAGCCCAATATATTCAATAGATTTTCATCTAAACATTTTTCCACGGTAATGTTGGGGTGATTTATCTCTAGTTTTTCATGTTCCGGACTCATCAGATAGTCTGAGATAATTTCATTTAAATTGACCACCTCGGTGGCTTCAACTCCCCTCCGGGCGAGAGTCAATAAATCCTGAACAATCGCGGCCGCTTTTTCACCCGATCTTTGAATGGTTAATATCGGTTTCTTTAAAGGGCTGTCAGCTTCCAAATCCATCAGCAACAATTCAGGATAGCTCACGATCCCAGAAAGAATATTGTTCAGATCGTGGGCCACGCCGCCGGCCAGAGTGCCGATGGCTTCCATTTTCTGCGCACGCTGGAGCTGCGCATGCAATTCTTTCTTTTCCTGACTGGACCGTTTTAGTTCGGTAATGTCGTTCCCAATACAAAGAATCGCGATAAATTCGTCATCACTATCAAAAATGGGTTTATAGGTCCAGGCAATCCACACCTTGATTCCAGATTTTTTTACGGTCTCGATTTCACTGACGACAGGTCGCTCCGGATCTTTTTGCAATGATTTCATAAGTTTCTCAAAACCAATCCTCCGTGAGCCCGATACCGGCAAAATAATGGATTCGGCATTTTTCCCGATTAATTCCTTTTCCGTATAGCCAAAGAATCGTTGGGCGAATTCGTTAAAAAAAATGATCCTCCCCTCGGTATCGATTCGCAAAATAATACTGTTGGCGTTTTGCACCAATTCACGATATTTTTTTTCACTGCCCTGCAATTTTTCAAAAGCCAGGGCATTGGCAATACTGATCGCCAGCTGGGAGGCTACCCCCATCAACAAACTCATATCACTTTGTCTCAGAGGCCTGCTGGATTTGCTGTTGTCAACAGTTAAAATTCCAAAGGTTTTTTTTTCATAAATAATCGGTACGCAGATCAGTGATTGGCTGCCCAGCCGCATGGCTAGCTCAAGACTTCTCGGGGATAAGGAGTCATGGATATCACTAATATTATTGATCAGGAATGGTCGCTGTTCTTTAACGGCCAATACCAACACACCTTTGGATTTGGGATTGTCCAATTGAAATGTTGTGTTCTTGAGTATTTCCTCTTCTTCCGGGGACTGCCCATAACCGGTAAAATAACGCAACTTGGATTTTTTCTTATCGTTTAGCATGATCATGCCACGATCAAAATCCAGCCGTTTTTCCATAACCCCGACAACCGTTCTCAATAGCTGATTGATATCGAATATATTCGACGTTGCCTGGCCGATTTCCTGAACCAGCAGGGCATCGTTATATCGTAAATTACTCTCAATGATGCTCTCCTGCGCAGACTCCGCCTGGGTTTCTATCGTTTTGATCAATGCTTTTTTTTCAAGATTCTCAATATAATATGATAGTATCACGGTGATAAGTGAGAAGATCAGCGCCATAACTCCCCATGCTGAGAACGGCAGTATGATAAACAAAACTACTAAGCTAATTATACTGAGAATTACGAAATAATTTCGAATCGATTTCCAGCGAAGCCTTTGACTTTTTGTCCAGCTAATGACATAGCGGCAGCAATCGTCGCCCCGGTGCACACAGGTCGGATGATCAAGCTGAGCATATTTATCCGTAAACATGCGTGCAAGTGACTCTAATTGACCAGTTCTGTTTTGACACTGATATGGCTTTTCCTTGACGCCTGCCCTGGGAATGGCAGTAATTTCCACCTCGTTCGATTTAATAATTTTAGACCTGACATCCGCCCCTCGGCTCATCAGGGCATGTATTTTTTCAACCACAAGGTAGATGGTCCTAGGGCTCATTAAACCTAAAGCGTATTGTTTAGCGGCTCCCAGTCCTTCTGATGATGTTGAAAAACGACCGGCCTCTCGCGCTATATTTGGGTTACCCGTCCGGGCGACCAGAATCTCCTGGAGGCGGTCCTGTTGCTCCTGGGTAAACCAATGTGCAGGATCCTCTATCTCATAATTGGCGATACCCGCTTCTTCCAGAATGGCGTCGACATCAATATCCGAATAATGTTTTCTAAGATATTGAAGATAAATTTTATTCAGACGGCTGTTATATAATGGTGTAGACTCACTCATTTCAATCTACTCGTGAAACTTGATTCGGAGCTCCTGTATGTTGTGCGATTTTTGTAGCAATGTCAATCGCCTATGTGATCTGCCAAAAGTTTAAATTTGCAGATTCGGTTTTCAGAGGTTGTGCGGACTATTAGAAAATCATAAAAAATTCATTGAGTTATGTCAAGGAAGGATGGGTTTTCAAAGATACAAAGGGATCTACCCAACCGGATGCACAATTTCTGATGCCGGCACCAGTCGAACCTTCTTTTGTAGTTCAGGCAGCATCTCCTGCAATACTTTATAGGTAAGTGAATGCGGATGACCAATACCAACGGCATACCCATTTCGTTGAGCGATACGAACCAGTTCTTTTAACTGCTTGCGAATGAATTCGACTTCCACTTTATGATCTAAAAAAACATCACGCTGGGCAAAAGGGATCTGAAACAGGCGGGCTGAAGGTTTACACAGTGTTTTTATAGTAGTTCGACTGTCTATGAAGTATAGGTTTCTTTTTTTTAAAATGGAGAATATCTGATACATTTGACTGGACTCCGCCGTCATTTTTGAGCCCATATGATTATTAACTCCCCTGATAAAGGGAACGGCATCCAGAGCTTTTTCAAGCTGGCGCGTCAACTCGTCGGGCGTCATTGAAGTCAGTAGCGTCCCCGGCCCGGGATCGACATCCGGATATTCGACGGGTTCCATCGGCAAATGAAGCATGATGCCAAACCCTTTATCCCGTGACAGACGAGCGATACTGTTTTGAAAAGGGCTATGGGGCAAGATTGAGAAAGTAAGCATTGCATCGAGTTTGCTCAGTTTTGTCGCTAATTTTTTGTGATAGCCAAGATCATCGATAATGATGGCGACCGCCGGCAGCTTTTGCTTAGGAACCGGAACCTTTTCCGCTTTTTCCAGCGTCGGAACCTCTTTTAAGGGATAGATTTCAAAAGTCGGACTTTTTTTAGCAATATCCTGCTGCGCGGCTGGCGAGGTTTTGGGAGCATCGGTAGATTTGGATGGCTTTTCAGGAGTGATCAAATAATGAGTCAGCAGCCCTAATGTAACCACCACCGTTATCAGGATAGACAGGCCGATAAAAACTTTGGCCGACGAACTCTGGTATCGTTTTTTTTTATTGGATTTTCTGCGGGTCTTCTTTTTGCGGAGCGCTTTTCGTTTTGCCATAGAAACACAAAAATAAGAGTATCAAACTATCCGGGATTCTATCAAATGAAGGATCACTGAAAGAAACCTAAATTGAGCGCTAAATTGAAAGGCCGGCTTCAGCCGATGGCGCAGTTTGCTCAAAGTAGAGCACAACGAGTTTTTATAACTTCTATAGGAAATGGCCCGCTCAATTTAGGTTGAATCGCCATTCTATCCAATCAACTCTTAAAATTTTTAAATATTTGATATCCCTCAAGGAGTTGGAGGGCTCGCATGACTTGGTTGTCGGATTGAAGCGTTTCTGCTTTCAGCGGCCCGACCCTAAAATCAACTTCCCGCCTCCTGGATTTCTCTTGGCTTTCCCTATCACTGTCATCATCTTCCTCGTCGGACATGGTGTCAGGTTCAGCATCAAGATGGTTTGCCAAATCTTTTTCTTTTAACAACCCATCTTCTTTACCCCGACTTTCTTCAGGATCCAAGATTTTGTGTTTTAAAAATATATCCGGTTCGATTCCCGTGGCTTGAATTGATCGGCCACTGGGGGTGTAATAACGGGCAATGGTTAATTTGAGACCGGATCCGTCCCGCAACGTTTCCACGGTCTGCACGGATCCCTTACCGAAAGAGGTGGTCCCGAGGATCAAAGCACGTTTATGGTCTTGCAGCGCGCCCGCAACAATTTCAGAAGCGCTGGCGCTGCCACCGTTGATCAATACGACCAAAGGATAATCGCGTTTTACTCGCGAGGAGGATGCGTTGAATACCTTGGTATTTTTGGAATTACGTCCTTTAATGGAAAGAATTTTGCCTTCGTCTAAAAAAAGGTCGGTCACTTTTAAGGATTGGTTCAACAGTCCGCCGCCATTATTGCGCAGATCCAACACCAGCCCCTTCAATGGATCCTTGGAGCTTTCCATTTTTCGCAGGGCCTTTTCCATCTCAGTGGTGGTCGTGCCGGTAAAATTGGACAAGCGGATAAAACCATAGCCCGGTTTCAAAATGATGGATTTCACGCTTTGAATGGGGATGACATCTCGAATCAGTTCGAATTCAAGTGGTTGTTTGACACCCTCGCGCAAAATGGTAACCTCTACCGACGTTCCTTTGGGCCCCCGCATCATATTGACCGCTTCGCGAAGATCCTTCGTAGGCTTGCCGTCCACTTTGATAATTCTGTCACGGGCCTTGATACCGGCTTTGTATGCAGGTGTGTCCTCAATGGGCGAAATAACTGTCACAAAACCGTCCTGCATGGTGATATGAATACCGATGCCAGTAAACTTACCTTTGGTGTCTATCTGCAAATCTTCAAAAGCCTCTTGCGGTAGTAGCGAAGAATGTGGATCCAGGCTGTGAACCATTCCCTGAATAGCCTTTTGTATCAGCTCCTTGGTATCCACTTCATCGACGTATTCCCTTTCGATCAGTTCAATGACGTCTGAAAATATTTTTAATTCTTCATATGCATCTTCACTTTTGGCAGACAGATCGCGATAAAAGCCGGTGCCGATGGTCCAAAACACAACGGCGATTACCATCAATAACCATAGTTTTACGGGACGTTTTTTTGTGTTAATCATTAAGGTGCTCCTTCTTATCCTTTTTTTAACCATTTCAACGGGTTCATCGGTTTTCCGTGATGACGCACTTCAAAATAAAGCTTGGCCCCCGTCATAGAACCGGTGTCTCCCACCGTGGCGATTACTTCTCCAGTGTCAACTGAGTCCCCTTTGGATTTAAAAGATTCCTCCAAGTGAGCATAAACCGTATAATAACTGTGTCCATGATCTATAATAATCATGTTTCCGTATCCTTTAAACCATTCTGAGTAAATTACCTTTCCCAGGAAGACGGATCGAATAGGTTCCCCATGGTCTGCTTTAATATCAATGCCGCTACGATAGTTGGTAATATTGTATTTCGGATTTGTGTATGGTCCAAACAAATTTATAATCTTACCTTTTACCGGCATGATAAGCAAGCCTTTATAAGCTGGAAACGATAGCTGTAAAGCGTTTTTATCGGGGACTGCTTTGGTCTTTTTCAAGTTCAAATGTTTTATCTTATGCTCAAGATCGGCAGCAGCCTGGATCAATTCATCAATAGCGGCCAGCTCCAGTGACTTTTGCTTTCGAATGTCCGCCAACAATTTGGTACGAGTCGATTTTTCCTGAACAATCAAGCTGGTTTGTTTTTGAAGCTCGGCGAGGCGGACATTTTTAAGATCAACATGCTCGTCAAGCAATTCTAGCATTTCTTTTAGCTCAATCTGATTTTTTATCAGATCTCTTTGGACATTTTCGTCATATGCCAAAATCCGTTCCAATGCAACTTTGCGCTGAATAAATTCATTTATGGTATCAGCAGATGCCAGCAAATGTAATTTTCCCAGCCGGTTCAACTTATACAGTGCCACCAAGCGTTTGGCGACGTATTCTTGATTGATTTGAATACGTTTTTTCAGCTCTTTGGACACCGTCAAGACTTCATCAATCCTGATTTCAAGCTTTTCAATTCCGCGTTTTAATACAGCTACGCGTTTTCTGCTGGTATTCAGCGCCCGATCAACCCGATTTAAACGTTGAATAACGTCTTTTTCTCGGCGGGTGTATGCTTCAACATCCTGTTTTCCTTTCTTAATTTCGCGATGGATAATTTCTTTCCGTTTATTTAGTTCATCAACCGGATAATCATCAATGCTCCTGGCATCCATGACACCCCAAAAAAGGATAATCACAGTCGTCAGGAATACCGTTACATTGAAACAGTGTTTGGAAAGGTCGAACATTTTTCAAATTTGGGACGTTTAATTTGGCACATATCCTGTTTAGGATTTCAAAAATTGCTTCAGCGAAATATAGCATCCCAGCCAGCCGACCAGCATGCTGCCCAGAAGAATCAGCGCGATCGATGCCGGAGAAAAAAATTGCAGGTGGTAGGAATCCGGGAGCATTTCTCGCTCGATGTTTGATGAAATAAAAAAGAATGAACCCAACAGTACCCCCAAACCAAGCGAGGCACCCAAACCTCCCTGGATAAGGCCTTCGATATAAAAGGGGATTTTAATAAAGCTATCCGTGGCGCCCACAAGGCGCATGATCTCAACCTCTTCGCGTCTGGAATAGATAACAAGGCGGATCGTATTGGCAACGATAAAAACGGTAGCCACTAAAAATATGCCGCCCATGCCATACCCGGCCAGCCTCAACAGGAAAATAATCCGAATAAATCGACCTATCCATCGTTGGCCGTATTCCACCTCTTCGACCGGCGCCAGAGTTTCGATTTTAGTAGCCAGGGTTTCAATTTTTTGCCAGCTTCCAACAGAGGCATTCATACGAATTTCAAAGCTGTCCGGCAAAGGATTTTCGTTGAGACCTTCAAACAGAGATGATTGATGTTTCAGTTGGGATTTCAGCTGTTCTATCGCCGCTTGCTTTGAGATAAACTGGACGGCTTGAACCCCTTCCAGGGATAGAATGGAGCGCTCTAATTGGGTAAGGCTGTTTCCATGGACGTCCGGTTTAAGATAAGCCATAATGCGCAGGCCCTGCTTCCAGGAATTGGTAAGCTCTCTGGTGTTGATAAAAAACAGGATAAACGCACTCGCTATCAGAATTGACAGTGAAATGGTGACAATGGTCACAAAATTCAAGAAGCTGTTTTGTAATATGTCATCTATCGCCCGTTTGAAGGATCGTATCATCATACTGTTTTTCCAGGAACCTTGAGGTTTCAAGTCGCCCCTGCTTAAGGCCCAACACATGCCCTCCGGTTTTACGTATCAACGACTTGTCATGGGTAGCGATAATCACGGTGGCCCCACGAATATGAGTACCTTTGAGCAGATCGAGGATAATTTCAGCAGACTCGTCATCCAGGCTCCCGGTGGGTTCGTCGGCAAGGATTATTTTAGGATCGCCGACGATTGCCCGGGCCACGGCAACCCGCTGCTGCTCGCCGCCGGACAAACTTGGCGACAAAGATTTGTGTTTGTCTTCCATTCCCACCAAACGCAGAATACGCTTCACTTTTTTTTGGATGATCCGACCCTTGATGCCGGCAGCTTCCAGCACAAGCGCCACATTATCGAAGACGTTTTTAGTGGGAATTAGCTTATAATCCTGAAAGATAATGCCGAATTTTCGTCTTAGATAGGGTATTTTATTTTGAGGAATTCGGGCTAGATTTATTCCATCTATCAACACCTGGCCATCGGATACAGGTTCCCCCAAATAAAGGAGTTTTAGCAGGGTGGTTTTGCCGGCACCACTGGGTCCGTTGATGAAAACGAACTCATTTTTGGCAATGTCGATGGTAATATCGATGAGAGCTTTTTGGGTACCGAAATAATGATGAACGTGAAACATTCGAATGATGAAGCTTTTTTCAGCAGCGCCGATCATTCTAGTATTTCCTGGCCAATCGCCCGGTAAAGAACCGCTTTTGCGATCTTAAAATCATATAACGCGTTGTAATAATTTGTCATAGTGTCGGTAAGCAGGGTTTGGGCCACCAATACGTCGGTGGTCGTCGATACCTGCTCCTTGTACCGCTCTTCGGTTATTCTCAGGTTCTCCTTGGCTTGTTCGATGGCTTTTTCGACCGTAGTGATATTCTTTTCGGTTTCTTTGGTCCTGAGAAAAGCCTGTTTGACTTCCAGTTCAATATTATCAAGAATTTCATCTTTGCGATATTTGGCCTGGGAAAGGCGGCTCAGTTTCTCCTTGACACCATATCGGGTTCGTCCCCACTCCCAGAAATCCCAGGTAGCGGTGGCACGAATATCCCAAAATTTCTTATCGCTGATTCCCTCGCCGCCATCGACATCCCACTCAGTCCCCCGACGAGTCCAGGTCCCGGTCAGGTCAATGGACGGGAAATAATTCCTTTGGGACAATTTATAATCTTTTTCCGCAATTTGAACCTCCATGTCGGCCACTTGAAGTTCCAGTCGATTTTGATTGGCCTGGTCAAGACAGTAGTCTATGTCGTACTCGAAGGGAGTATAGTCCAGGATATCCACAATGGCTACCGGGGCATTCACAGGCCTGCGAAGCAGTGTATTAAATTGGGATTTACTAATCTCCAAATTGTTTTGGGCGGTAATGAATCTTTGTTTGTCGTTGGCCAACTGCACCTGACTTTGCAGCAAATCGTTTAACGGGCTCATACCTACCTGGTACATGTTCTCGGCAACTTCTTTCTGGGCGGTAACCTGTTTGACGGTATCTTCGGCCACATCCATCAGCTTCTGTGATTTTAAAATCGAGTAATAGGCGTTTTTTGCATCTAAGATAACATCCTGACGCGTGAGTTTTTCCGATATCTCGGCCACATCGAGACCCAGGCTTGCAATCTTGTACTGATTAATTAAAGCAAATCCGGTAAAAATAGGCTGGGAAAAAGAAGTCACGAAATTGTATTCATCTTCAGGATTTATGATGACTTCCGTGGACTGACCTAGTTGTCCTATCAGGGCTTGGGTTGTCGGTTTATCCCGACGAATATATCCGTATCGTGCACTGAGTGTCGGGAAAAAATCGGTAGTGCGGGCTTTTTTGGTTGCCAAAGCAGCGTTCACTTCCTCCTTGGATTGCTTCAGACCTAAATTGGCTTTGAGAGCCGTATCGATGGTTTGGGTCAGGTCAAATTTTTCATCCGACTCTTGGGCCGGGAGAAAACCGGGGTACGTGATCAGAATGCAGATGCTGATGATAAGAAATAACCTTCGTAAATGTTTACGTATCATAATGTATTCCTGCCTCTCAACCCGAATAGAGCAAGTACGGTGCGGTCCCCTCGTATCTGTCCTTTAGCCGGGAAGTAAGTGTTACTTGGGAAAAAGAATATTTTCACAGGATCTTTTGTTTCCAATTTCGTTGGTTATGAAGTATTGCAGATTGACCCCCGCCGGAATTACTGGTATGAAGCTTCCGAGTCCGGGGAGTGCCGTATCCGGTTTTCCTTGCTCAAAGCCTCCACTGAACCCCATAAAACAGGCTTCTTCCAAAAAGTGGAGGCTTTTCATATGAAAATGCCTTTTTGAGATCAACAGTTTCTTGATGCTTCAGATGATCTAGCGGGAACGAATCGTTGAAATGCTACCTGAATCCAATCAGGGACGCAGCCGGAATAAACCAACGTTTTTATTTTCAATCCGTCAAGTTCAAATTTACAATGAATTTATTATCCCATCAACAAGACAAATTGTAAAGCCGCTAATTTGATCTAATTAAGGGCCGCTAAATCCTTTGACAACGAGGGGTGATCTTCTATTCAGGTCAATGTGTTTTTAGAGCGTTCGGCAGAATAACGTTCCGTTATCGACAGTTTTGCAATGCTACTTTAAATATGAATAACACCCCAGCCGCTTTACTCCAAACGCTCTAATACTTTTTTATTTTTTTAGATATGGACAGGGAATATGGCAGGATTCATTGGTTGGTATCAACGGGGAATAATTGGTTCTCAAAGCCAGGGACATGTCGCGATTTCGGCTTTCGCGTCAAGCGGCAGCATCAGAGGGAAAACAATAGACAGGTATCTATGAATTTGGGACGATATAGGTCGCCCCGGCATCATCGGATTCCCAGGCCGTCACCCGGCTGACCCTCACGGCCGAATCATCAATTCGTTGCTGCAGTTCGGTGGCGACCAGATAAGCGATATTTTCCGAGGATGGCTGTTTTTGTTCGAAGAAGGTAAGCTCATTGAGATATTTATGGTCGAGCAGGGACATAATATCTGCAACATGTTTTTTAATCACTCCGAAATCTACCAGGACGCCCGCCTCGTCCAAACTTTCTCCAGCAACAAAAACTTCAATCTTCCAGTTATGCCCATGCATGTTTTCGCATTTTGTACCCACCATGGTAAGTTGATGGGCGGCAGCAAATCGGGTAATGACTTTTAATTCGTACATATATAATATACCCCTGGATGGGTGGATAACACGGAATTATTAAAGCTCAGCGTCGGTTTTTGAAAGCTTTGCTGATTGACACCCAACACCTGAAGTCTGTAAGGGCCTACCCGGTTGCCTCGGATGCACCCCCCTTGAGAATGTTCTTTAGCTTGCTGGAGAGTTTTCCTGCTTCGAGTTTAGCGAATTCCTTCAACAGAGTTTCTTGCTTTTTGCTCAGATGGGTCGGTGTTTTTATATCCACTTGGATGATCTGGTCACCGCGCTTTCCGGTTCGTAAGGAAGGTATACCGGCACCATGAAAGTATAACAAATCACCGGGCTGTGTGCCTTTTGGAATTGTGAGCTTTTTATCACCATTTAAAGTGGGAACCTTTATTCGATCACCCAAGGCCGCCTGAATAAAAGAAATGGGTACCGAACAAATGATGTCGGTATCGCGTCGTTCGAAAAACTCGTGGGATTCTACATAAATAAAAACATACAGATCACCGGGAGGTCCCTGGTAGCTGCCGGGTTCTCCTTCGCCGGTAAGACGCAGTCGTGATCCATTGTCAACCCCGGCAGGAATTTTAACGGACACTTTCTTACGGACGACTTCCTGACCGGCCCCCCGGCATCTGGGGCAGGGATGTGGGATGGATTGGCCTTGGCCTCGACAAACAGGGCAAGTTGTTCGAACGGTGAAAAAGCCCTGGTTTCTGGATACCTGCCCTACTCCGCCACACTGTTGGCAGGTTTCAGGACTGGTTCCGTCTTCGCAACGATTGCCGTTGCAGTCTGGGCAGATTCCCATCTTTTCTACCGTGATTTCGGTTTCGGTTCCAAATACCGCATCCATGAAACTTAAGGTGAGATCGTATCGTAAATCGGCTCCCCGCTGAGCACGGGTTCTAGAACGCCTTCGAGTACCGAAACCAAAGAAGTCCTCAAAAATATCGCCGAAGCTTGAAAAGATATCCTCGAAGCCGCCAAAACCTGAAAAGCCTGATCCTTCAAGCCCCGCATGACCATATTGGTCGTAGATAGCCCGTTTCTCTGAATCTCTCAAAACTTCATATGCTTCAGCAGCTTCTTTGAATTTTTCTTCAGCTGCTTTATCGCCTGGATTTCGATCCGGGTGGTACTTTAGGGCAAGTTTTCGGTAGGCTGCTTTTAGTTCATCATTGGTTGTGTTACGGCCGAGGCCTAAAATTTCGTAATAATCCCGTTTGGTACTCATTTATGCTACCGTTCTTTTCATACACGCTAGTCTATCTGAGGGTAAAACTTAAAATGATACTTCGGCAAAAAGTCACAAAAACGTTAGGAGAAAAACCCATATTTAAAAAGAGAATCAATGTCCGGCCTTTTTAAAAATCAAACCGCTCTGTTCCGATATTAGCATGAGATTACAATAATTTTTTAATGACTAGGTGATCTCGTGGTTGGACTGTTACGCTGCAAGAAATCTGTACTCAATGGCGCGTTGTCTCTAAGGTAATGCAAGAATTATCGATGTCAATTTTTATTGATTCCCGGTTGTTGGGCATGTGGGTTTGTCAAAAAAAATCCCGTGCAAATGGCCATGATCGCCGCCCCCAAAGGGAAAGCCGAACGCAGCTGAAAGAAATCCATCATCAATCCACCCACCAGGGCGCCGCACAACATTCCCAGGCTGTGGGCCACTGTCATCAAGGCCATGATACTGCCCATCGCATTGATTCTGTTTCCCTTTAATACGACCATCGCCATCAGGGCCGGCATGGAAATTCCTCCGCCAAGACCGAATAAAACCGTGGCAACCACGAGATCCTCTATCCGGACGGCCAATTCAAAAGAAAAGATGGCATAACTGATCAGCAGTCCACCTGCTGTCACGATGAGTTTTTTGCTGATTCGGTCTGCCAGATAGCCCATCGGCACATGGATGAGGCCGCTGATAAATACGCCTAGCATGACTAATAATCCGATTGTAGAGCTGGAAGCGGCAAATTCCATATCCGCTAGCAAGGGGATAAATCCCCATATAATACCGACGCAGACCACATAAGCAAATCTGAAAAGAAAAAGCCCCAACACATGCCGATCCTTGAGAAGCATTTTCCATGAAAAAGGTTGTTTCTGTTGGCGGATCACCCGTTCGGAGGTCGTCGGTGGTAGCAGAAAAAGACTTAAAAAAAAACCGATAAGGGCCAGTAGCCCCATGCAGTAGAATGCGCCCTGGAGACTGAAGTGATCCTTGAGGATGCCGCCGATAGCAGGTCCAAGACTTAATCCCAGAAAAAGAGACATGTTAAATATGCCCATGGTGGTTCCCTCACGACCCTCTTGAGTAATATCCCCGACATAGGCCTGGATCACCGGCATCAGCATAGCGGAGGCGATGCCGTGAAAAAATCGGATAACGATCAGCGAATCGATGGAAGTTGAGTAGAGGAAGGCCATGGAGATCAGGGCATAGGCGAGAAACCCAGGAACAATAATCGGCTTGCGTCCTTTAATATCGGAAAGTCGTCCGAAATAAGGCAGAAAAAATGTTCTAGATAGGGAAAAGGCTCCGAAAATGAGTCCAATGTAAAAACCGGAAGCTCCCAGATCGCGGGCATATATCGGAAGCAGCGGAACTACGATCCCCACTCCTGTTACCGCCGCAAATATTGAAAAGAAAAGGGTACCGAATATTTTCTTGTTCAGTTTGTTCATTCAGTCTGAGTTCAGACCTCGTCATTTCTTTAGAGCGTTTGGCAGGATAACGTTCCGCTATCGGCAGTTTTGCAATGCTGCTTTAAAGAGGAATAGCACCCCAGTTGGCTTATTCCGAACGCTCTAATATTGGGCCAAATTGTGTTGAGAAAAATTTTGTGCACCGATAAACGACCAAGATGCGGACACTAGATGCTTGATTCTGGATATGCTCTGAATGGATATTACAAAATAATTTCCCCTGTTCTCTCCGTACTGTAACCGCCCAGTGCATCGACCCGGCTTTTAAACTCCCGGCTGTTGACGGTTTCAAGCAAAATTTGGACATTTTCCGAATCAAAATGCTCAGCGGCAATGATAAGATCATATTGTTCGGTCACGACCGGGATAAAATCAAGATCCAGGGCAGCGGCGGCGGCATGAATACCAAGGCCGGCATCTGCGGTACCGCTGAGCACCGCCACGGCAACTGCCATATGGGTAAATTCCTCATGATGGTAGCCGCTGATATCCGCCGGATCAATCCCAATCTGATTTAGATGAAAGTCTAATAATATTCTTGTTCCGGAACCCGCCTGCCGGTTGATAAAGGAAATATCGCTTCGCGCCAGGTCATCGATCGCTTTGATATTTTTGGGGTTATTTCGCTGGACAATCAAACCCTGCTCTCGCAAAACCAGGTGAACTAGTTTTACATCCACTTGATGTAAAAATTTCTTAATATAAGATAGATTGTAGGAGCCATCTTCGGGGTCGAGCAGGTGGGATCCTGCGATGTGGCAAACGCCTCTTTTAATGGCCATCAGGCCCCCCATGCTGCCGACATGGCTTGATGAGAGGCTTATTCGATTGTGCTTGACTTTGATTTGATCAGCCAGAACATCTAAAGTGTTGTCATGACTTCCGACAATGACGATATTTCCGAGAATCGACGGCAGGGGTCGCAACAGTTGAGCCGAAACCCGTTCACGGTCTTTGATGCCCTCGATATGGGTTGGAATCCGAATAATGCCGTCGGCTTCTGTTATGGATGTAATGCTGCCGGCGCCTCTCGGGAGAGGGGTCGCGACCACCCGATTGCCCACTTGACCCAGTTTCACCCGCAAGAATTCTTCAACACCGAGTTTAGAGGCTATCTTCCGCGTCGGTTCCACCTGGATTGACTCATCGGGGTGATCGGGTTGTCCGAGCATACTGCGAATCAGAGGCCGCACAAATTGTTCAAAAGCAATGATAGCAGACACCGGATATCCTGGTATGCCAAATACGGGCTTATTACCAACCCTGCCAACAACCACCGGCTTGCCGGGCATAATGGTGACGCCATGCACGAGCACTTGACCAAGATCGTGGATGACCTGTTTGGCATAGTCTTCGGAACCGGCAGATGAACCGCCAAGTATGAGAATCATTTGATAATCCTGATTTACGGCTTCTTGAACGACCAGTTTAATCCGGTCCGAATCATCCATGACCATGTTATGCCGGCTGTAAACGCCGCCCTCGGTTTCGATCAGGCTGCCTAAGACAAATGAGTTGGTTTCAAGCACCTGACCCGGTTCGAATTTGTCAGTGGAAAAGCTGCGCCAGTCGACAAGTTCTGAACCGGTCGGCACGATCAGGATTTTTGGTTTCTTTTTGACAGGTACCGAAAACACACCGCCCGTCAACAAAGCACCGATACAATAGGCCGTGAGTAGGTGGTTTTGGGGAAAAAGCAGTTCCGTCGCCACAATATCCTCACCGACTTTGCGCACGTTCTGCCAAGGAAAAACCGGTTTATCGATTTCAATGCGGGTATCGTCGATAGCCAGGATATGTTCAATCATGATGACCGCATCGGTGTCAGCTGGCATCACATGACCGGTGTTGACATAGAATGCATCGCTGCCGATGCTAAGGGTTTTGGTTGCTGTTTCGCTGGCACCGAAGGTGATCTCGGCCTTAACGGCCACACCATCCATGGCAGCCGCATTGAAATGCGGGGAAGAAATCTTTGCCTGTACCGGTTGGGCCAAAATCCGGTTGACGGCTTCCGGGACCGGAATCATCTCGGTCTCGAGTACATCGGAGACCTTGAACGCCTCGTGGATAATTTCTTGGGCTTCCTTCAGGGTTTTCATCTTAAGGTAGACATTGCGCTTAAATTCCATATTTGCTCCCAGATTACAAAAGCGATAAGCTGTTTGGCTATAGCGGTTGTCATAAATGTGTTCCGTTCGGTCCTGGCTACTACCAATTGAAAATGAATATGCATAGCGGTATAAAACGAATCAAATTGATGACAACCGCTCTAATACTATTTTTAAGGGAGATTCATTCTTGTTCGGACGCAATGAGCCAGTATCAAATATTCATTTTTGGGGAAGTTGTTGTTGA
>JAAUYD010066647.1_pt1 | contig 36811 bp, 35 predicted proteins | sample 7278101 | NCBI WGS metagenome assembly JAAUYD01 (sample SAMN14350128, study PRJNA611818) | marine sediment metagenome | isolation source: surface marine sediment (0.6m) | place: French Polynesia: Moorea | collected 2018-08
AACCGTCTCCGGAATCAGTCGGAACGCATGAAAAATCTGCCTTCAAATCACGGCCTTAGAGACGCAGACCGCGACAGCTCTTCGATAACGCAACTGTAAAATCGTCTGATTGTCGGAACGCATCGGCCGTCGCACGGACTCGCATTTTCGCGACCTTCATCGACGGGTTGCGTAGCTTGCCATGTGCAGTCGCTAGTCTGCTCGCCAGGCGCCGACGGCGCGTTCCGCCTGTTCGTTGACCGGCCGGGCAATCAGAGCGTCGCGGCTCAGTGAAACCTCGTACCTCGCACCGTCTGCCATCGGCACGTAGGTGGCCGTGCCATAGTAGGCATCGACGCCCGGCATCAGCGCAGGATACTCGCGCGCGAGAGCCCACAGGTCGACGACGCCTTTGTCAACGAGGGAATACACGGTGCGTTTCTCGTTTCGTTCGCGATCGATGTCGGAATAACGGCCGCTGATGCGCTCGAGCTCATAGACCGGCTCGAGCCCGAGAATCGTTGCCGGCGCCGACCAGCTAATGACACGAGCGTCGATCTGCCACTCATCGCCGTCGAGCTCGAACAGACGGTCGGTCTGCTCGGTACGCATCAGACGAGCCGAGTAGCGACCTGACCCGGTTGCGACAAATTCGACCTGCCCGATCACGGTCTCGTTCGTCAGTCGTTCATAGCCAAGGTAACTGACGCCGAGCAGCAGCCCGAAGCCGCCGAGCGCAGCAAAGGAGATGCCGCCAGCAAACCGGCCGCTGGCTTTCAGCAATCGGCCGCGACGCGTCTGCCGAACGCAGCCGATGAGCATTCCCGCCGCCAGCAGGGACAGCAATGCGCTGACAACGAGCAGCGCATTCATGTCAGGCATCGAGTCGCCGGTACTTGATACGGTGCGGATTGGCTGCGTCGGCACCAAGCCGGCGTTTCCGGTCTTCCTCGTACTCGGCGTAGTTGCCCGCGAAGAAGACCACCTCGCTGTTGCCCTCGAAAGCGAGGATGTGCGTCGCGATGCGATCCAGGAACCAGCGATCATGTGAAATGACGATTGCGGAGCCCGGGAACTCCAGCAAAGCTTCCTCGAGCGCCCTCAAGGTCTCGACATCGAGGTCGTTGGTCGGTTCGTCGAGCAGCAACAGGTTGCCACCGGACTTCAGCATTTTCGCCAGATGCACGCGATTGCGCTCCCCGCCCGACAGCAATCCGATTTTGCTCTGCTGGTCTGAGCCGCGAAAGTTGAATCGGCCGACGTAGGCACGCGACGAGGTCTCGTAATTGCCGACCTTGATCATGTCCAGGCCGTCCGAGATTTCTTCCCAGACCGTCTTGTCATCATTGAGGCTGTCGCGACTCTGGTCGACACTCGCAAGCTGGACCGTCTCGCCGAGCCGGACGGTCCCGGAATCCGGTTGCTCCTCGCCGGTGACCATGCGAAAGAAAGTCGTTTTACCAGCGCCGTTCGGCCCGATAACGCCAATGATGCCGCCGGCGGGCAGTTGGAAACTCAGGTCGTCGATCAGCAGCTTGTCCCCGAAGCCTTTTTTGAGGTGTTCCACCTCGAGGACGACATCGCCGAGGCGCGGGCCCGGTGGGATGTAGATCTCATTGGTCTCGTTACGTTTCTGGTAGCCGGTCGACGAGATCTCCTCGAATTGTTTGAGCCTGGCCTTGGACTTGGCCTGCCGGCCCTTCGGGTTGGAGCGAACCCACTCGAGCTCCGCCTGCATGGCCTTGCGTCGTGCCTTCTCGCTGGCTTCCTCGTGGGCCAGTCTCGCCTCTTTCTGCTCGAGCCAGGACGAATAATTGCCTTCCCACGGGATGCCGTGGCCGCGATCGAGTTCGAGGATCCAGCCGGCGACGTTATCGAGAAAATAGCGATCATGCGTCACGGCGACTACGGTACTCGGGTACTCGTCCAGGAAGCGTTCGAGCCAGGCCACGGACTCCGCATCCAGGTGGTTGGTCGGTTCGTCGAGCAGCAGCATGTCGGGCTGTGACAGCAGCAGCCGGCACAACGCGACGCGGCGACGCTCGCCGCCCGACAACTTGGTGACGTCCGCATCCCAGGGCGGCAGTCGAAGCGCGTCGGCGGCGATCTCGAGTTTCCTCTCGAGCTCCCAGCCGCCCGCGGAGTCGATGGCGTCCTGCAGCTTGCCTTGTTCCTCGAGCAGCGCATTCATCTCGTCGTCGTCCATCGGCTCGGCGAACTTGTCGCTGATCTCATTGAAGCGGTCGAGTAATGCTTTCGTTTCACCGACGCCTTCCTCGACATTGCCGCGGACGTCTTTGCCAGGATCCAGTTCCGGCTCCTGCGGCAGGTAGCCGATGTTGATGCCGGGCTGCGGCCTGGCCTCGCCATCGATCTCGGTATCGAGACCGGCCATGATTCGCAACAAAGTCGACTTGCCGGATCCGTTAAGGCCGAGCACGCCGATCTTCGCGCCGGGAAAGAAGGACAGCGAGATGTCTTTGATGATGTGGCGTTTCGGCGGCACCACCTTGGCGACGCGGTTCATTGTGTAGATGTACTGGGCCATAAAACAACTGCAGCTTGTTCGTGAGCGCGCATTATCCGGTATGCTGCCCCGATAGCAAACTGGCTTAAGGCTTATCCGCATGGGCGTAAATCCTAAGCAGCCCCTACCAGTGCTCGTCTACCGTGGCGAAGAGATTGCACGCTACGGTTTTGGCGACCCGCATCCATTCGGTACGGATCGGCACGACGTTTTCCATGCCGAGCTTGCCCGTGAAGGTCTCGGCGACGCGATACGCTACGAACACCCCCATACGGCGACCGTCGACCAGCTGCTGCTGTTCCATACGGCGGATTACATCGATCTGGTGTCGCAAAAATCCCGCGAAGGCAGGGGGGCTCTCGACGGTGGCGATACGCCGGCCGTGCCCGGCATTTTCGATGCCGCATCGTCCGTGGTCGGCACGACGCTGGCCGCCGTGGATGCGATCATGCACGGACAGGCGCGGCGGGCGTTCGTACCTATCGCCGGCTTGCATCACGCGGCGCGGGACGGCGCGGCCGGCTTCTGCGTGTTCAACGACTGTGGCGTGGCGGCGGAATATCTGCGCCAGTACTACGGGCTCACGAGAATTGCTTACGTCGACATCGACGCGCATCACGGCGACGGCGTGTTCTACGGTTTCGAGGACGACCCCGACATCTTCTTCGCGGATATGCATGAGGACGGCCGCTACCTGTACCCGGGGACCGGTGCCGCCACCGAGACCGGTACCGGCCGGGCACGCGGCACCAAGCTCAACATCCCGTTACCACCGCGGGCGGATGACGTTGAGTTCAGCCGTGCCTGGACCCGCATCGAGGCCTATCTGGATGCGGCGAAGCCTGAGTTCATCCTGTTCCAATGCGGTGCCGACAGCCTGGAGGGGGATCCGATTACGCATCTCGCCTTCACCGAGCAGGCGCACGCCGACGCCGCTGCCGCGCTTTGTAAAATTGCCGACAGATATTGCGACGGCAAGATCGTAGGAACCGGCGGAGGCGGGTATAATCGCCACAACCTCGCTCGTGCCTGGACGCGTGTCGTCCGGTCCTTTGTTGAGGCCGACACACCGTAATGCCATGCTCACGCCCCACACTACCTCAGACCCGAATCCCGGAGACCCCATGCTCGCCAGTAACAATCCCATCGAATCCTCGGACACAGAACGCGCCAGTAAGCTGACGATTGAGTCCTTCGACCCTGAACTCGCGGACGCGATTGCGCACGAGGAACGTCGCCAGGAGGAACACATCGAGCTGATTGCGTCAGAGAACTATGCCAGCCCGCGCGTCATGGAGGCGCAGGGCGGTGTAATGACGAACAAATACGCGGAAGGGTATCCGCACAAGCGTTACTACGGCGGCTGTGAGTACGTCGACGTCGCCGAGGAACTCGCCATCGAGCGCGCCAAGCAGCTGTTTGGGGCCGACTATGCCAACGTCCAGCCGCATTCCGGCTCGCAGGCAAACGCCGCTGTCTGCATGGCGCTGATGAATCCCGGTGACGGACTGCTCGGCATGAGCCTCGCCGAAGGCGGTCACCTGACGCACGGCGTCAAGGTCAATTTCTCCGGTAAGCTCTACAACGCGCACCAGTACGGAATCGATCCCGAGACTGCACTGATCGACTACGACCAGGTCGAGGCGCTGGCAAAGGAGCACAAGCCCAAGCTGATCATCGCAGGTTTTTCGGCGTATTCAAGAGTTGTCGACTGGGCGCGGTTCCGTGAAATCGCCGACAGCGTCGGCGCGTGGCTGCATGTCGACATGGCGCATATCGCCGGCCTCGTCGCGACCGGGCATTATCCGAACCCGGTTCCGTTTGCAGACGTCGTTACGACGACGACCCACAAGACCCTTCGAGGCCCGCGTGGCGGGCTGATCGTCGCGAAGAAGAACGACGAAATCACGAAGAAATTCAATTCGCTGGTGTTCCCCGGAACGCAGGGCGGCCCGTTGATGCATGTGATCGCAGCCAAGGCGGTCGCATTCAAGGAGGCGCTGGAGCCTTCGTTCAAGGACTACCAGCAGCGCGTCATCGACAATGCGAGAGTCATGGCTGCCACGCTGATGGAGCGTGGCTATCCGATCATCTCCGGCGGCACCGACAATCACCTGATGCTGGTCAGCCTCATCGAGAAGGGCATCACCGGCAAGGACGCCGATGCGGCGTTGGGTCGTGCGAACATCACCGTCAATAAGAATGCCGTGCCGAACGACCCACAATCACCCTTCGTGACCAGCGGGCTGCGACTCGGCACACCGGCGATCACGACGCGCGGCTTCGGCGAAAACGAGGTTCGCGAGATGACCGGCTGGATCGCCGATGTCCTTGACGATATCGAGAGCGAAGAGACCATTGAGCGGGTCAAAGGGCAGGTGCTCGAATTGTGCGCCCGGTTCCCGGTCTACGCCTAATACCAAGGTGATTGATGCATTGCCCGTTTTGCAGCCATGAAGAAACCAAGGTCATCGACTCTCGCCTGGCTGGCGAGGGCCGACAGATCCGCAGGCGCCGTCAGTGCCTGAACTGCAACGAGCGATTCACCACCTTCGAGTCAGCCGAACTCGTCATGCCGCGGCTGGTCAAGAACGACAACACGCGACAGCCTTTCGACGAGGCCAAACTGCGTAACAGCATGGTGAGGGCGCTCGAAAAGCGCCCTGTCGCCAGCGACAAGCTCGAGCAGGCGATCGGCAGGTTGATCCACCGGCTGCGAACGCTGGGCGAACGCGAGGTCGCCTCACGGCTCGTCGGCGAATTCGTCATGGAAGAGCTTCGCGCGCTCGACGAGGTCGCCTACGTCCGGTTCGCGTCCGTGTACCGGAGCTTCCAGGACGTCACCGAGTTCGAGGACGAGATTCGGCGCCTGCAGAAGATCTCGGACGCCGCCGCGGCCCGGGAACAGATGTCGCTGCTGCCGGATCTTCTGGACAAGAACAAGTCCTGACGAGATGGCCGGGTTCTCAGCTTTCGAAACCGCGACGATGTCGCGCGCACTAACGTTAGCTGCGCGGGGCCGTTATTCTGCGCGCCCGAATCCGATGGTCGGCTGTGTCATCGTGTCAGGCGGCGACATCGTCGGGGAAGGCTGGCACGAAAGAACCGGTGATGCTCACGCCGAGGTCAACGCGCTCAAACCGGCCGGCAAAGCCGCCGCCGGCGCGACAGTGTTTGTCACGCTGGAACCCTGTTCTCACCACGGTCGGACGCCACCCTGCGCCGATGCCCTGATCGAGGCCGGTGTCGGCGAGGTTATCGTCGCGATGACCGACCCGTCGGACGACGTGGACGGTGACGGTATTCGTCGCCTGCAGGCGGCCGGCATCGTGGTACGCAGCGGACTACTCGAATCGCAGGCAAGAGAACTGAATCATGGATTCATCTCACGCGTGACGCGCCATCGCCCGTTTGTCAGACTCAAGCTCGCGATGAGTCTCGACGGCGCGGTAGCCATGCAGAGCGGAGAGAGTCAGTGGATCACGGGTCCGGAGGCGCGCGCCGATGTACAGCGCCTCAGGGCCGAGTCTGGCGCCATCATGACGGGCATCGCCACGGTACTCGCTGACGATCCGTCCCTGAACGTCCGCGATGAGCGATTCCCGGTCCTAAACCAGCCACTCAGGGTCGTGCTCGATTCATCGATGCGGATGCCCGCCGATGCTCGCATGCTTAAGCTGCCGGGAGACACGCTGGTCGCGACAGCGTCGACCGTCAACGCGCCGGAGGGGGCGCGACGACTGCGTGTACCGGGGCATGCCGACGGCGTTGACATACCCGCCGTGCTCGGTGAGCTGGCGGCGCTCGGCGTCAACGACCTGTTGGTCGAGGCTGGCCCGACACTGGCCGGGCACCTGCTCCGCGAGCGGCTCTTCGACGAGCTTGTGATTTACCAGTCGCCCCATATTATGGGTAGCAGCACGACGCGAGCCGCGCGCACACCGTCGTGGACCGCGCTGGCGGATCGGCTGGAACTCGACGTCGTCGATACGCGCGTCGTCGGACGTGACCAGCGAATCACGGCAAGGGCACTCAACTAATGTTTACAGGCATCATCAGGGACAAGGGCAGGATTCAGTCGATGCAGCGTGTCGGCGGGGACGTTCGCCTGCGCGTCACGTCGAATCGCCTGCCGTGGTCGACGTACACGATCGGCGAGAGCATCGCTGTCAACGGTGTCTGCCTGACCGCAGTCGAGCTGTACGACGACGGCTTCGATATGGACGTCAGCACGGAGACACTGGACGTCACCGCGCTCAAGACGCTCACGCAGGGGTCGGAGGTCAATCTCGAGCCCGCCCTGGCAATGAGCGACAGGCTCGGCGGGCATCTCGTCAGCGGGCACGTCGACTGCGTCGGCGTCGTCAAGTCACGCGGCAACGACGCCAGGTCGATCCGGTTCACGATCGAACTGCCGGCCGAGTATGCACGTTATGTCGCCAAGAAGGGCTCGGTCTGCGTCGATGGCGTCAGCCTTACCATTAACTCGGTATCGGGTACGACATTCGACATCAATATCATTCCTCACACGGCGAAAGAAACCATAATCGACAGCTACGACGTCGGCACGATCGTTAACATCGAGGTCGACCTGCTGGCCCGCTACCTGGAACGCCTGCTGGGCAAGGACGAGGACGGGCTGTCGATCGATACACTGAAAGAGCACGGTTATGCCTGACAATACGACAATACACCCGGCGTCCGCGGAGATGATGTTCAGCGATATCGAAGACATCATCAGCGATATTCGCGCGGGCAAGATGGTCATCATGGTCGATGACGAGAACCGGGAGAATGAAGGCGACCTGCTGATGGCCGCCGAAGCAGTTCGTCCCGAAGACATCAACTATATGGCGACACACGGTCGCGGTCTGATCTGCCTGACCCTGTCGCGCGAGCGCTGCGCGCAGCTCAGGCTGCCATTGATGGTCAATGACACGGACCAGCATCACGCGACGAACTTCACGCTGTCGATCGAAGCGGCGGAGGGCATAACCACCGGCATCTCAGCGCATGACCGGGCGAGGACCGTGCTGGCCGCTGTCGCGCCTAACGCGAAGCCTGAAGACATTCGTCAGCCCGGGCATATCTTCCCGGTGATGGCGCAACCGGGTGGCGTACTGACCCGCGCGGGACACACGGAGGCCGGTTGCGATCTCGCAAGGCTGGCCGACATGGAACCCGCCGCTGTTATCGTCGAGATTCTGAATGAAGACGGCAGCATGGCGCGCCGGCCGGACCTCGAGCGGTTTGCACGCGAGCACGGCATCCGCATCGGCACAATTGCCGACCTGATCCGATACCGTCTCGAGAAGGAACGCAACGTCGAGAGAATCGACGAGCGCCAGGTCGAAACCCGATTCGGCGAGTTCCGGATGGTGTGTTACGACGACCGGATCAATCGCACCGTGCATGTTGTCCTGGTCAAGGGCGATCTGTCGAAGGTCAGCCAGCCGCTGGTGCGTGTGCACGTTGCCGATACGCTCGGGGACGTCATCGGCGTGCAGAGCGAGAGTCTCGGCTGGCCGCTGCAGTCGGCGATCGAGAGGATCGCCGAAGAAGAGGCTGGCATCATCGTGATGCTGCGAGACCAGGAGAACTCGCGAGACTTCGTCGATGCGGTCAAGCACCTCGAGACGAGCCGCGACGAGGTCCGTGCTCGCCGCGACAGCAACACGGTACTGAAGACTTACGGTGTTGGCGCGCAGATTCTCCGCGACCTCGGCGTCTCCAAAATCCGTGTATTATCCGCACCTAAGCAGATGTATGCGATATCCGGTTTCGATCTCGAAATTACCGAGTACGTCGACGGCTAGCATCCTGCGACCAGGCAGCAAACAACGATAACGACAAGACCGGCGGCTGATTGATGGACCACATCCGAACGACTGAGGCAGACCTCAATGCGCGTGACATGCGCATCGCGATCGTGGCAGCGCGTTTCAACGACTTCATCGTCGAGTCCCTGATCAAGGGATCGCTGCACTGCCTGAAGCAGCACGGTGCCAGTGAGACTGACCTGGAACTGATTCGCGTCCCCGGTGCTTACGAGATGCCGCTGGCAGTCAGCAAGATTGCACAGTCGCGCCGATTCGACGGCATCGTTGCGCTGGGAGCGGTTATCCGCGGTGGCACGCCCCACTTCGGCTACGTTGCAGGCGAATGCGTCAAGGGTTTGTCCGCTGCGTCGCAACACCATGGTGTCCCGGTTGGCTTCGGCATCCTCACAGTCGATACGATCGAGCAGGCGATCGAACGCGCCGGTACCAAGGCCGGTAACAAGGGCGAAGAGGCGACGTTGGCCGTGATCGAGATGGTCAACCTGTTGCGTCGAATCGACTAATTTCATGACGGCGAAGACTTCCACCGGCGCCCGCACCCGCGCGCGCGAGCTGGCGCTGCAGGCGCTTTACCAGAAGCAGATCGCCGACCATGACCTCAATGAACTCAAGCGGCAGTTCCACGAACAGGTCGCCTACGATCGCGTCGACCAGGCGTTCTTTGACGAGACGCTCTGTGCAATCGTCAAAGGCGAAGACGAGCTTGCCGATATAATCGATCGGTGTATTGACCGGCCGCGCGATCACCTCGACCCGGTCGAATATGGAGTACTCTTGATCGGTACCTATGAGCTGTCCTCTCGCATAGAGATTCCGTACCGAGTCGTAATCAATGAGGGCGTGAATCTCGCGAAGCGTTTCGGCGCGTTGGATGGCCACAAGTACATCAACGCCTGCCTCGACAAGGCGGCACAGGAACTTCGCAAGATCGAAATCGAAGGCGGTCTGTAAACGCTCAGAGAACCTGATGGACGAATTCGGCCTCATTCAGAAGTTTTTCGTCGGTCACTGGCCACAGTCCGAGGATCTCGTCGCCGGCATCGGCGACGATGGCGCCGTGCTGAGGCCGTCCCCGGGCTGTGAGACCGTGGCTGCGGTCGACGCCATGGTCGAAGGCGTGCATTTCCTGTCCTCGATTGACCCTGGTGACCTCGGCTACCGGCTGGTTGCCGTCAACCTCTCCGACATGGCCGCGATGGGCGCGACGCCGCGCTGGATGACGCTGAGCCTCGCCATACCGGAAGCGGATCCGGGCTGGCTGCGCCGATTCTCGCAGGGCATGCGCGAGTGCGCAGAGTCTGACGGCGTCGCACTGATAGGCGGTGACACGACGCGGGCGCGCGTGACCGTTGTGAGCCTTCAAATGCTGGGCGAGGTCCCCGAGGGCCAGGCGCTGCTGCGCAGCGGAGCGCGGCCCGGTGATGCGATCTACACGACCGGCCATCCGGGTGACGCAGCGGCGGGACTCGATGCCCGTATGCAGGGCGACGCCGGCAGCGAGCTCTACGATGCCTTCGCGCGGCCGGTGTCACGCGTTGCCTACGGCAGGCAGTTGCGCGGTGTTGCGCACGCGGCGATTGATACATCGGATGGCTTGTTCGCCGATCTCGGCAAGCTTGTTGAGAGCAGCGGTGTCGGCGCGACGCTTGCGATCGATCAGCTGCCGTTGTCGGACGCGTTGCTGGCGCGTTGCGGTCGCGAGGAGGCCGTCGACTTCGCCCTGTCTGGCGGCGACGACTACGAATTGCTGTTCGTGGCCGATGGGCCTCCGCCCGAGAATCAGGACGTAACCGTCACGCGAATCGGCGAGATCGTCACTGGCAGCGGCATCGGGTGTACACAGGACGGCGAGCCTTTTGCCTACGAAGATAGCGGCTACCTGCACTTCCAATGAGTGACTCGGTAAGGCAACTCGCGTCGAAAGTACTGTCCGATCCGGTCAATTTTCTCGCATTTGGTTTCGGTACCGGGCTTTCTCCCAAAGCGCCCGGTACGGTGGGCACGCTGCTTGCTTTTCCCATCGCATGGCTGACCCGGGATCTGGGTCTCGCGTGGCAGGCGGGTGTCGCCATTGGCCTCGTACTTTCAGGCATCTGGCTGTGCGGCGAAAGTGCCCGCCGCATCGGGGTTCACGATCACGGCGGCATCGTCTGGGATGAGATCGCCGCGATGTACATCGTACTGGTCTTTGCGCCCCTGACAATCACTGGCTGGGCCTTGGCATTCGTGGCTTTCAGGTTCTTCGACATTGTCAAACCGTGGCCGATTCGAGACCTCGATCACAGAATCGAAGGGGGGCTGGGAATTATGCTGGACGACCTAGTCGCTGCCCTGTACGCCCTGATTTTAATAGGCATTTACGGGTGGCTTATGAACTGAATCGTGAGACCACATGGCCAGCCCCGTAAGCGAAATTAAAAATCGCTCTGACATGCCGGATAAGATCGGCAAGTACGTCATCATCAACAAGATAGGCAAGGGCAGTACCGGCGATGTGTTCCTGTCACACGATCCGTACTACCGCCGCGATGTCGCGATCAAGGTTTACAACCTCGAGGAGGCATCCGACCCTCAGCGCGCCAGCGTCTCACGCAAGATGTTCTACAACGAAGCGCACATGGTCGGCATGCTGCAGCATCCGAACATCATGCCGATCTACGATGCCGGCGAAGAAGACGGCAAGTACTACGTCGTCACCGAGCACATCCAGGGCGCCCGTACGCTGGCGGCCTATTGCCGACCGGATAACCTGCTTCGCGTCGACGACGTTGTCGAACTGATCTACAAGTGCGCAAAAGCGCTGCACTACGCTCACGGGCGGGGTGTTATCCACCGCGATATCAAACCCAGTAACGTCATGCTGACGATCGACAACGACGTCCGCATCATCGACTTTGGCATCGCGATCGTCAGTGATTCGGAGGTCTCTCGCATCGAGGGCATCGCCGGATCGCCGAGCTACATGAGCCCGGAGCAGGTTCAGTCCGAAGAACTGACCCCAAAGTCTGACCTGTATTCCCTCGGCGCGGTCATGTACGAGTTGCTAACGGGATTCCGGCCGTTCCGTGCCGACAACCTGTCCAAGCTCCTGCATCAGATTGTCTATGCGACCCCTCCGCCCATTCACACGTATCGGGACGACCTGCCGGAAGAGCTGGAGTACGTCGTCGCGATGACGATGCAGAAAAACCCGGACACGCGCCCGTCGAGTGGCGCGACGCTGGCGGCCGAACTGACCCGGGTTTACAAGGACCTGCGCCAGAAGTACGACAGCCTCGACAACCAGGAACACTTCGACTTGCTGCGCTCACTGACATTCTTCCACGAGTTCTCTCATGCGGAGATCTGGGAAGTCCTGCGCGCGTCTGACTGGCACGAGTACCGCGACGGTGAGGACATCGTTCGCGAAGGCGACTCGGACGACCGTTTCTATATCATCGTGTCTGGAAACGTTAAGGTAATGGCGACGGGCCGCGAAGTGGGTGCCCTGGCCGATGGCGATTGCTTTGGCGAGACCAGCTACGTGCGTGGCGCCAAGCGCCAGGCATCAATCGCCGCGGACGGCGCAGTCACAATCCTTCGTGTCAGCTCGACGTTGATGGAGCAGGTGTCGTCCAGCTGCCAGCTCAGGTTCAACAAGCGCTTCCTGCGAGCTCTGATTACCCGGTTGCAGAACAGCGGCGAGGGTGGCAATACCTGATTTGCGCTATCGAACCGGTGCAGCGCCCTTCGGGTCACTAGTCGTACGGTTCGAAATCTTCGAGAACGTCTTCGCCGCCCGCACTTTTTAGCAGCACCTCGACTTTCTGTTCGGCATCCTTTAGTGCGGCCTGCGCACCGCGCGTCAGCTTGATGCCCTCCTCGAACTTTTTCATCGCGTCTTCGAGCGGCAGGTCGCCGGACTCGAGCTCTTCGACCAGTTTTTCGAGATCATTCAAGGTTTTTTCAAGCGTGTTGCTCATCAGGGCATCCTGGAGAAGGGACTGCGGCGCAAAGTAGCGCTAGTGACGCCGGCGGTCAAACTCTATCCGTTCCGGGAATCGCAGGTAGTCGCGTTCGGGCAGCGGCGGAGTACCACGCTTCCCGGCATTGTCCCGGGGCGACTACTGATTGACAGGCGGGATGACGCAGCAGTACAGTCTTCGTCGTTCTTAGACAGAGTCTAAATGACAATCAATCGCAAATAAGAGGGGAAAAACATGTCGTTGAAAGGCAGCAAAACTGAAGGCAACCTCAAAGAAGCATTCGCCGGCGAATCCCAGGCGAACCGACGTTACCTGTACTTCGCAGCTAAAGCCGACGTCGAAGGCTACAACGACGTTGCGGCGGTGTTCCGCTCGACGGCAGAAGGCGAGACCGGCCACGCACACGGCCACCTGGAGTACCTGGAAGAGGTTGGCGATCCGGCGACCGGTATGCCGATCGGTTCCACCTCTGAAAACCTGGCCGCAGCGATTGCCGGCGAGACCCACGAGTACACCGATATGTATCCCGGCATGGCGAAAACGGCCAGGGATGAGGATTTCGACGAGATCGCCGACTGGTTCGAGACGCTGGCGAAAGCAGAGCGCTCACATGCGAACCGCTTCCAGAAAGCACTCGACACGCTCGACGACTGAACTGACATCAGAACCGGGGCCTTCGGCCCCGGTGTTGGTCTGCCGTCATGAGCCCTCCATCCGATAAGCGCGAAGGTAGCCTGGAGGCGCCGACGCGGCATCCGCTCGACTGGAAGTCGGACGCCTTCTACGCCGAAGAGCCGTTGTTCGAGGAGCTCGAGCGCGTCTACGACATCTGCCACGGTTGTCGCCGATGCTTCAACCTGTGTAACTCGTTCCCGACGCTGTTCGATGCGATCGACGAATCGGAAAGCATGGAGCTGGACACCGTTCCGAAGACCGCCTACTGGGACGTCGTCGATCACTGCTACCTGTGCGACATGTGTTACATGACGAAGTGTCCCTACGTGCCACCGCACGAGTGGAACGTCGACTTTCCCCACCTGATGCTTCGCGCCAAGGCGGCACGCTTCAAACGCGAAGGTGCGTCGACTCGCGACAAGATCCTGAGTTCAACCGACACGGTCGGTAAGTTCGCCGGTATCCCGATCGTCGCAGGCGTCGTAAACGCGGTGAACAACAGCTCGTCAGGGCGCAAGCTGTTGCAAAAGACGCTGGGCGTGCACGAGCACGCGCCGGTTCCCGACTACCACTCGCGGCCGGCGCGCAAGCGACTGAAACGCCTGCACGGTGTTTCAGGGGATACTGCCGTCGCCACCGAGGCGACGCGTGGCCGCGTCGTGCTCTACGCGACCTGCTACGGCAATCGCAACCGCCCGGAAATGGACGAAGACCTAGTCGCCGTTTTCGAACACAACGACATACCCGTCACGATCGCCGAGAAGGAAGCCTGCTGTGGCATGCCAAAGCTCGAACTCGGCGACCTCGAGTCCGTGCAGAAGGCGAAGGAGATCAATATCCCGGTTCTCGCGGCCTGGGTCGACAAGGGCTGGGATATCGTGACGCCGATCCCTTCCTGCACGTTAATGTACAAGCAGGAGTTGCCGCTGATGTTCCCGGACGATCCAGACGTCCTGAAGGTGCGTGACGCGATGTTCGATTCGTTCGAGTACCTGATGCTACGGCACAGGGAGCAGCGCCTGAAAACGGAGTTCAAGCAGTCGCTGGGCTCGATCACCTACCAGGTGCCGTGCCACCTGCGCGTCCAGAACATCGGGCTCAAGACTCGCGAGGCGCTGCAACTGGTCCCCGATACGACGGTTGAGGCGATCGAGCGTTGCTCAGGGCATGACGGCACCTATGCCGTGAAAAAGGAATTCCACGACGTGTCGAAGAAAATTGCGCGTCCAATCGTCAACAAGATAAAGAAGGCGACGCCTGATCACGTCATCAGCGATTGCCCGATGGCATCGGAGCAGATCACGCAGGATCTCGATGTCGACGCCGGGCACCCGATGAGCCTTCTGAGAAAAGCCTACGGAATCTGAACATGATGCAAAAACTCAGTCGAGAAGATCTGTTTTCGCTCGAGAAGTACGCCGAAATCCGGGACGAGTTCCGGCAGCAGGTACTGGACCACAAGCGGCATCGGCGCATCGCGCTCGGCACCAATGCGGCGCTGTACTTCGAAGATCGGCTGACCATGCAGTACCAGGTGCAGGAGATGCTGCGCATCGAGAAGATCTTCGAGGCCGAGGGCATCATGGAAGAACTGGATGCCTACAACCCGTTGATTCCCGATGGCACCAACTGGAAGGCGACCTTCATGGTGGAGTTCCCGGACATTGAGGAACGCCGCCAGATGCTAGGAAGCCTCGTGGGCGTCGAAGACAATGTCTACATGCAGGTCGACGGATTCGAGCGCATCTACGCGATTGCCGACGAGGACCTGGAGCGCTCGGATGAGACGAAGACGTCGGCGGTGCACTTCATGCGCTTCGAGCTGCCAGCAGTTGAGATCGACGCATTGAAGGGCGGCGCGAGTCTCGCGGCCGGTATCGATCATGAGAACTACCTCGTCGAGATCAATCCGGTCAGTGAGAGCATCCGTGAATCGCTGCTTGGGGACCTCAACTAGACGAATGACAGACCGTTTCGGCCGTTTTGAGGCGGTCCGCGCCCGGAATTCAGGTTCCATTCGCCATTTGTTCACCAACTATTCCTGAAGAAACAAGGATCTGGCTCTAACTTCACTCCGGTCTTTAATTGCTGGAGTAGAGCCTTGAACACGTTTATAAACAGGATTGCCGCCGTACTGGGACTGCTGATACTAGGCGGTTGCGCGAGCTTGCCGGCCGACCGGCTTGAGGAACGTCAATATCGGAACTTCGAGTATGCGGAGCGGTTCAAATACGATCGAACGCGTTGCAATGCCCGCGGCGGTCGGATTATCGTCGATGCCATCGGCAAGCCGGATCGACATGGTATTCCCCGCAACCGCGAGCGATACATCTGCGCCTAGTGCCGTTTCGGCGGCACCGGGCTAACCTGGAGGCCGCCTTCAATGCCGCTGGAGACCCGATTGATCGTCGGGGAGTTTATTGTCGATATCGAACGATGCGTCGTCGAAAGTGACGCGCAGACTGTCCGTATCAAGCCGAAATCGATGCGGGTACTGGAGTGCCTGCTGGATGCGGAGGGCTCCGTGGTATCTCGCGATCGGCTGTTCGCATCCGTGTGGCCGAACAGTGACGTCACGGACGACGTCCTGACACACAGCATTGCGGAGCTGCGTCGAGCCTTTGGCGATTCAGCGAAGACGCCCGCCTACATCGAGACGATTCCCCGCAGGGGGTTCCGGCTGATGCAGTCGGCGAGACCTCAGCCGGAGAGCAGCGCTGGCGGGCCGGCTTGGCGGCGATACGGCATGGTGGCCGCAGCGTTTCTGGCGGTGGTCATGCTGGCTGTCTGGGCGATTCGGCCAGCGGAACCGGTGGTTATGGAAGATCGCTCGATCGCCGTATTGCCGTTCGTGGACATGAGCGAGGCGGGCGACCAGGAGTATTTCGCCGACGGCATCACCGAGGAACTGATTAACCAGCTGGTGAAGCTGGACGGATTGCGCGTAACCGGTCGAACGTCGTCATTCTATTTCAAGGGCCGCAACGAGGACCTGCGGAGCATCGGCCGTCAGCTCAATGTATCGCATGTACTGGAGGGCAGCGTCCGACTGTCCGACGAGATGCTCCGTGTCACCGCGCAGCTGATCGACGTGTCCGATGGTTTCCACCTGTGGTCCGAGACGTTCGACCGGCGACAGGCCGAGATCTTCTTCATCCAGGAGGAGATCGCGGAGAACGTCGCGAAGGCGCTTAGCCTGCGGCTGAATGTAGGCGAACGAACTCGCTACACTGGCAACACGACGAACATCGAGGCTCATCGGCTCGTGCTCCTGGGCAATGCGAGATACAAGGATGGGACGACGCAAGGCGCCCTCGAATCGATCGAAATGTATCGCGAGGCGACCGAACTGGACCCTTCCTACGCGATTGCCTGGGAACGTCTCGCATCCGCTTACCTGTTCGCAAGGCTGACGATAGGCATCGAGTTCTGGAACAGCAACGAGGCGCTGGCTCGGCAGGCTATCGATCGCGCGCTGCAACTGGCGCCTCGCTCATCGATCGTTCTGCAAACCGCGGCGTATCTCGAGATCGTAGCAGGCGACTTTTTTTCGGCCCGGGCCTACTTCGATCAGCTCGCCAGCGCCGACATACCGATTCCGCTGTCTCGTTCAGGTTCGTACATCGACATGATACTGAAGACGGGTCACGTCGATGACGCCCTCGTGCTGCAGCGCGAGAATGCAGTTGTCGACCCCAAGCGCTCGGAAGCTCTGCTCTACCTCGGCCACAGCCTTGTGGTCGATCAGCAGCCGGCTGCAGCGCTCGAGCTGATGGAGGCAGCCTTCGTCGATAACGCACTGCCTGCTGGTGTCAGCCTCGAGGGCCTGGTGGCCGCGCTCGAGCTGGACAACGTCGAACTGATACAGACCTGGTATTCACGGGCAATCGAGTCTGTCTCTCCGCAGGCATCGAACGTGCTGGTGCGATTGCGCGAGTTGCATGGAGACCGCGAACGCTCGCTTGCGCTGCTGGACAGCATCTATCAGCAGGGTGCCAACAACGATTACCTCGTTGCTGTTTTCGCGGGTTACTACGGCGACAGCGATCTCGTACTTAACACCTTTCGACGCTCTTCCGATTGGTGGATCTTCTGGTATCCGTTGTTCGACGACGTCCGTAAGAGCGAAGAATTTGCGAGCCTCGTCGATGATATGGGACTGGTTCGTTACTGGCGCGAATACGGCTGGAACGATTTCTGCGGCGAGAGGGAAAACGGGACCGTGTTCTGTCGCTAGTATGACCGCACGTGCTGCGTGCAGCGGCGGATTTTTCAGGCTACACTTTTCGCTTTGAAAACCACCCGACCTATTTCTTTCCTATGAGCAGACGATACGACGCTGCGGACATTGAGGTCCTGAGCGGGCTTGAGCCTGTGCGTCGCCGACCGGGTATGTACACCGATACAACCCGGCCAAACCACCTGGCCCACGAGATTATCGACAACAGCGTCGACGAAGCGCTTGCGGGTTACGCGAAGAAGATCGACGTGACGATTTTCTCCGACGGTTCGCTGGAAGTGTCCGACGATGGTCGAGGCATGCCGGTCGATATCCATCCGAAAGAGAAAATGCCCGGGGTCGAGTTGATCCTGACGCGTCTGCACGCCGGCGGAAAATTCTCCAACAAGAACTACCAGTTCTCGGGCGGCCTGCACGGCGTCGGCGTCTCGGTTGTCAATGCGTTATCGAAGAACCTCGAGGTCTGGATCCGGCGCGACGCGAAGGAGTACAACATGAGCTTCGCCGGCGGTAAAAAGCGCGGCAAGCTGGAAGTCGTCGGAAAAGTAGGCAAGGCCAACACCGGTACGACGATTCGTTTCTGGCCGGACGCTCAGTATTTCGATTCCGCCAAGATCTCCGTGTCTCGTCTGAAACACGCGCTTCGCGCGAAGGCCGTCTTGTGCCCGGGCTTACGGGTGCGACTGAAAGTCGAGAAGCCGCAGGAGAAAGTCGAATGGTGCTATGCGGGCGGTCTCGAAGAATACCTGCTCGAGGCGACCGGCGGCGGTGAGCTGCTTCCGGCAGAACCGTTTTCGGGATCGATCAGTACTGATAGTGAGGGTGTTGACTGGGCGCTGGTCTGGCAGGCGGAGGGCGGCCAGGCGATCACTGAGAGTTACGTCAACCTGATCCCGACGGCGCAGGGCGGCACACACGTGAACGGGCTGCGAACAGGGCTCACCAACGCGATTCGGGAATTCTGCGACTTCCGTAACTTGCTGCCGCGCGGCGTCTCCATCGCGCCGGAGGATGTCTGGGACGGTCTCAACTTCGTGCTGAGCACAAAGATCGAGGATCCGCAGTTCTCGGGGCAAACCAAGGAACGCCTGTCGTCCAGGGAATCGGCGGCGTTCATCTCCGGCGTCGTCAAGGACGAGTTTGCCATCTGGCTGAATCAGCATCCCGAGACCGGCGACCAGATCGCCCAGCTCGCGATCAACAAGGCGCAGCGCCGGCTGAAGGCGGCGAAGAAAGTCGTTCGAAAGAAAGTCGTGTCGGGGCCGGCGCTGCCCGGCAAGCTCGCGGACTGCACATCGCAGGACCCTGAGTTCTGTGAGATTTTTCTGGTCGAGGGCGATTCGGCGGGCGGATCCGCGAAGCAAGCCCGCGATCGCAATACGCAGGCGATCATGCCGCTGCGCGGCAAGATCCTGAACACGTGGGAGGTCGATACGGCCGAGATACTCGCGTCACAAGAGGTCCACGACATCAGTGTCGCGCTCGGCGTCGACCCCGGGTCCGATAACATCGACGGCCTGCGCTATCACAAGGTCTGCATCCTGGCGGACGCCGATTCCGACGGCGCGCATATCGCGACGCTGCTGTGTGCGCTGTTCCTGCAGCACTTTCGCGAGCTGGTGCTGTCCGGCCACGTCTACATCGCGATGCCGCCGCTGTATCGCATCGATGTCGGCAAGGAGGTTTTCTACGCGCTGGACGACGGCGAGCGCAAGGGCATCCTCAACCGGATAGAAGCGGAGAAGATGCGCGGCAAAGTCGCCGTCACGCGTTTCAAGGGCCTGGGCGAGATGAGTCCGGCACAGCTCAGGGAAACGACGATGAACCGCGACACACGGCGGCTCGTGCAGCTGACCGTTAGCGGGCGTGACAACACATTTGAATTAATGGACAAGTTGCTGGCCAAAAAGCGCGCCAAAGACCGGCGCGCGTGGCTCGAGAAGAAGGGCAACCTTGCCGAGGTCTGATGTGCCTTGCGCCGTGTCGCACCCGTTGCCCGGGTCTAAGCGTTGGCGGCGGAATGCACCTTGTCATGACGAATATCAAGACTCTGAGATCAGGTAACACACCGAACAGGACTCTGGAATGCAGAACGAACTGAACCTGGAGGGCGTCGAACAGCTTCCGCTGCGTGAATACACGGAGAAGGCCTACCTCGATTACTCGATGTACGTCATTCTCGATCGCGCCTTGCCACAGATCGGCGATGGCTTGAAGCCGGTCCAGCGTCGCATCATCTACGCGATGTCGGAACTGGGCCTGTCTGCAGGTTCCAAGCCGAAGAAATCGGCGCGCACGATCGGAGACGTGATCGGCAAATTCCATCCGCACGGCGACTCGGCGTGTTACGAGGCCATGGTGCTGATGGCCCAGTCCTTTTCTTACCGGTATCCGATCATCGATGGGCAGGGCAACTTCGGTTCCACCGACGATCCAAAGTCATTCGCGGCAATGCGCTACACCGAGTCTCGTCTCGCGCCGTACGCTAAAAGCCTGCTGTCAGAAGTTGCGATGGGCACCGTCGACTGGGCGCCCAACTTTGACGGCACGCTCGAAGAGCCCGTCGTTCTGCCGGCGAGGCTGCCGAACCTGCTCTTAAACGGTACGACCGGCATCGCTGTCGGACTGTCTACCGACGTGCCGCCGCACAACCTCAACGAAGTGGCCAGTGCACTCGTACACCTGATCGACAAACCAAAGGCTACTGTCCAGGATCTGATGAAGCACATCCGCGGGCCGGACTTTCCGACTGGCGGTGAACTGGTTTCCCCGGTGGACGAGATCCGTGAGATCTACGAGACGGGTAGCGGGACATTGCGACTCCGCGCCGCCTACCACCGCGAGAAAAACGACATCGTCATCACGTCCCTGCCGCACCAGATCTCAGGCGCCAAAGTGCTGGAACAGATCGCGGCGCAGATGCGCAACAAGAAACTGCCGCAGGTCGACGACCTTCGTGACGAATCGGATCACGAGGAGCCGACCCGGCTCGTCATCAGTCCGAAGTCGAGGAATGTCGACGTGGACCAGCTGATGTCGCACCTGTTCTCGACGACGTCGCTGGAGCGCACGGTACGCGTCAATATGAACATCATCGACCTGTCAGGGCGGCCGCGGGGCTTCAACCTCGTCGATCTGCTGTCGGAGTGGCTGAAATTCCGTCGCGAAACCGTCAAGAGCCGCCTGGGCCATCGCCTGCAGATCGTGCTCGACCGTTTGCATATCCTCGACGGTCTGCTGGTTGCGTTCCTGAATATCGATGAGGTCATCGCGATCATTCGCTCGGAAGATAAGCCGAAGCCGGTGCTGATGAAGCGGTTCAAGCTGTCGGACGTGCAGGCAGAGGCCATCCTCAACTTGAGGCTCCGCAATCTCGCGAAGCTCGAAGAGATGAAGATCCGCGGCGAGCAGGACGAACTCAGCGCCGAACGCGACTGGCTGGAGAAGACGCTCAAGAGCGCCGCACGACTGAAAACGCTGATCAAGAAGGAAATTCTCGAGGACGCCGAGGCTTACGGCGACGAGCGTCGCACCGAGATCGTCGAACGCGAGGCGGCGCAGGCGCTCGACGAAACCCAGCTTGTATCCAGCGAGCCCGTCACCGTCGTGCTGTCGAAGCGCGGCTATGCTCGTGCGGCCAAGGGCCATGAAATCGATGCAAAGACACTGAGCTACAAGTCGGGCGATGCTTATCTTGCATCCGCGCAGGGCCGCAGCAACCAGCTGGCCATGTTCATCGACAGCACCGGGCGGGTTTACAGCGTGATCGCGCACACGCTGCCGTCTGCTCGCGGGCAGGGCGAGCCCTTGTCGGGACGATTCAAGCCGCCGGACGGCGCCGCGTTCTGCGGTGCCATGATCGGCGAGTCGGAGCAGAAATACTTACTCGCGAGCGATGCCGGCTACGGCTTCGTCTGCTCGCTGTCGGACCTGGTGTCGCGCAACAAGGCAGGCAAGGCGGTGCTCCGGGTGCCAAAAGGGGGCCGGCCCGTCGTTCCGGCGCCCGTACCGGTTGGCAAGGAATGCCTGATTGCTGCAGTCAGCTCCATCGGTCGCCTGTTGCTGTTCGAGATGGATGAGCTGCCTGAACTGGCGAAGGGCAAGGGCAACAAGCTCATCAATATTCCGACCAAGAAGTACCAGGCCGGCGAAGAGAAGCTCGTGGCTGCCGCCGTGGTCCCCGAAGAGGGCGATCTGCTGGTGCACAGCGGCAAACGCGTCATGACGATCAAGTGGAACGACACCGATCACTACTACGGTGACAGGGCGCTGCGCGGCAGCCTGTTGCCGCAGGGCTGGCGCAAGGTCGATCGACTCGAGGGCGTCTCGAAAGACTGACCGACCTTACCCACGAATCGGTCAGATATTCGGGCTAGCGGCTCTTCGTGTTGACACGGCCGCCTTCGACTTCCATTTCAACCGTGTCGTCGTCACGCGTGATGATCTCGACAGTGTGATCGCCGTCGGACGTGATCGCGTCGAGGTCGTCATCTGACGATACTTCGGCTCGTCGCGGCATCTCAACGGTCGTCGTGTCGCTACTGGCCGTCGGCAGTTCTTCCGTCTTTTCCACAGCGACGAGCTTCTCCGTGTCGTCTTCCGGCAGCTGGAGTGCTTCGTTGACGTTCGTGTCGTCCAGGTCGCTTAAGGTTTCGTCGTTCTTCGCCCGCATCTCTGCCGTGATGTCGAGCTCCTCGACGTCGGCGATCTGGATGCCCGTGGAGGACGTGTCGTCATCCTCGAGTCGCTTGGTGAGTTCTTGCGCCGCCTTCTCGATCTCGAGGTTCAAGGCCTGCGTCGCCGTCAGCTCGTCCTGGTAATCCTGCTCGAGGATGTCGTAGTCGACCTCGTCATTCATCGTGTAGCTGCCGTCTGTGCTGCTTTCGTCGAGTGTGCTGACTTCGATGGCTTTGAGGTCTTTCTCGGTGACGTCCTCAGGACGCGGCATCTTCGTCATGTCCATGATGACAGACATGTCGTAGTCGTCGTCCTCCGGCAGCACCTCGCTCTCGAGAATATTGGATGTATCGATATGCGGCGGCGAGATGACGTCTGTCTCTCCCTCATCAGATGCCGGCAACTCGATATCGAGTCTCGTTGTGCCGTCCAGACCACCGTTCTCGCTGAAGTCGACGTCGACGCCGCCGTCGAGGTCGTGACCGAGTCCGAGGCTCGCATCCAGCGCGAGATTCTGGTCGGTAGGGCTGTCATCGTCGATGTCGATGGCTTCGACGACGGGCAGGTCGACGGGCGTCAGGGTCTCGGTTGGGTCAGTCGCGCGGCGAGCCGGGACTTCTGACGGCGAGCCAATTGGCGTCGAACCGAACTGGTCACGCAGGCGACGACCGAACAGCAGAAGACCTGCGATCAGCAGTGCGCCACCGCCGGCTACCCACAGCGACCAGTTGGTCTCGGGTTCGACCGGCACTGCAGCAGGCTGAATGCGAGCGACGCTGCGATTCGGCGTCGACGCAGCCGGTATCGGATCGTCGATCGTGGTGTCCGGAATGACGACGGACGTTGTGCTTCCGGTCGCTTCTGCAGCTGCGTCCGTCGAGGCGCCGGGTTCAGCCGGCTGTTCGGAATTCGCAGCCTCAAGGCCGGCCTCGATCAGGGCCGGTGTCTCGGACGCCACAGGGTCTTCGGCGGCGGGTACGATTGCTGTCGTCTGCGTCGCGCCGGCAGCGGTTTCGGTTGACGTGCTGACTTCAGGAGCGCCGTAGCCGTTCGTCCCGGCACTGCGCTCGCCGGCTCTCGTGGTGTCCTCATTGACGGCCGGCGTCGTTGCGGCAAAGTTCGCCACCTCGTCGCCCACAAAGGTGGGGATGGTCAGGATGCTGCCGGCTTTGAGGCGGTTCGGGTCTGCGCCGATGAAGGCGCTCGGGTTAGCCTCAAACAGGGCATTGACCGCGGGCCACAGGCGGATCTGGCGGTTCTCAATGCGCTGAGCTATCTCCGACAACGACTCGCCGGGCTGTACGCGATAGCTGGAGCCCTGCTCGATAGCGGGAGCCGGTGGCCGGGTTGCAACTGTCGGCCGTGCCGGTTGTGGCCGCACCGGGTTCGCGGCTGGCGTACTCGGTGCCGATTGCTGCGTGCGTCTCGCTGTGGCGGCCGTTTCCAGCCCGGGTGGGCTCAGGAACATCGTGTATTCGCGAGTGATGTTCGGCGTGTAAGGGCAATTGACCGTCAGACGCGTGGAGACCATCGGTTCCCGGATCGGCTGCCGACTGGTTAACGTAATCAGGCCGTCGCCAATCTCGATACGTGCGCCGCTGATGGTCGGCAGTCCGCTGCTCGACGCCGCGCCGGACATTGACACGCAGTAGTTCTGAAGCTCTTCGTTCGGACCCAGTGCGTAGGCGATACTCGCGCGGAGCGGCTGGCCAAGGCTTGATTCCACCTGGATCTCGCCCAGTTCCAGCGCGGCCGCGGAGCCCGCGGCCATGCTGCCGCCGACTGCGAAAAGCGCGGGGAATAGTGCATTCTTTGTCGCCGTTCGACCGGCTTTGGATCTGGGCTTGGTCACTTTGCTCACCTTAGGTCATAGTCCGGGCGCTACCGGGTCCGTGCTGGCAGATTAGAACCGTCATTCTACGAGCCCCGGCTCACGGTCTAAAGCGGCTGGTTCCATAAGCGAAGTGTGACGCAGTTCACACTTTGGCGCCGACCGGGCTTTGGTTCTACCCGGCCATCAACTGGGCCAGCGTCCTGCGTTGCACGCTGTCATCGGCGTCTTCGAGCACCACTTCCGGTTCGTGTACGTAGTGGCCCTGCATGAAATCAATGCCAAGCTGGAACAGGACCGCCATCGCGTTGGCGTTCTCGACACGCTCGGCGACGGTTTTGATGTTGCGAGAACCTGCCGCCTTGACGATGAGCTCCACTTTCGACTGCACGTCCTTGTCCGTCATCAGCGAGTGCATCAGCTCGCCGTCAATCTTGATGTAGTCGGGCTTCAGCATGTTGAGAATCTGGAACTTGTCGTCTGCTGTCCCGAAGTGTTCCAGAGCAAAGCCGACGCCAATCTTTCTCAAGGCCTTGGTCAGGTGTTGTGCCTGGCGGATGTGGCGAGCCGCGTCGCGCTCGGGTACCTGGACAACCAGCCGCGATGCGTCGAAACCACGTTCATCGCATTCAGACTTCAGCCAGGTCGCCGTCGACTTGTCGACGATCGACTGGCGCGACATCTTGACGAATACACGATCTGCGCTGTGCTTCTCACTGAATTCGAGCGAGGCCTTGATGATCCAGCGATCGACGCTCTTCATCATGTTCGTTCGTACAGCGGCAGGCAGGAACTCCGACGGCAGGACAGAGTTACCGTCCTGATCGACCATGCGCACCAGTAGCTCGAACATTTCGACAGCGTCGCTGCGCAGGCCGGCGATCGGTAACTGGGCGAGACGGAAACGGTCCTCCATGAGCGCGAACTTGAGCTTTCGCGCCCACGTCTCGTCGATTTCCTTCTGCTTCGTATCCTCTTCGTCGGCCTCGTGCAGGAGGGCCATACTGCCCCCCGATTTGCGGGCTTCTTCACAGGTCGAGATCGTGGCGCTGACAAATTCCTCGAAGTTGTCAAAGCGCTTGCTGACGGCACAGACACCGACGCTGCAAGTGAGATGCGTCGAGACCTCGCCGACCTCGAAGGTCTGCGACTTGACGAAGTCGGCGAGCTGCTGGCCCCAGACCTGGCCGTCACGTTCTTTCGCTCGCTCGAGCAGGACCATGAGGCTGGTACCTTCGAAGCGGCCGGCAACGTCGCGAGGATGCAGGCGGCGTCGCACGAATTCGGAGAACTGGGCGATGACCTCCTCGGAGTTCAGTACGCCGACCTTGCCTTTGATCTCGGAGAACTTGTCCGGTTTGATGTAGGCCAGCATGTGCAGGCCGGATCCAGGCTTGCGCGTCAGGCGCTTCTTGATTCGTTCGAGGAATTGGGCGCGATGGAAAAACAGCGTCGTCGGGTCGCGCTGTAGCGCGTCGTGCACGAGCTTGGTCGGTTCGTTTGAGCGCAGAGACTCTGAGGGAATGCGTATCTGTACGCATGGCGCATTGTCGTACTCGACCCGCGACAGCTCGAGTTGCAGGTCGCCGATCTCGCTCGCGTCGATGCTCGGTTTCGCGACCAGCTTCTCGTCGGGCTGCCACTTGCCGATGAGGGCGGCGTTCAACGCGCCCTTGATCGCAGCACGGCTCTCGGCATCGAAGCTGTCCATCACTGGCAGGCCGGCGATTTCATCGAGGTCGGCTACGCGGAAGACCTTGAGCCACTCGGCATTGGCTTCCAGCACGATGCCGTCCTGCACCAGCGCAATAGCGCTGCTGGACGTCTGCATGTAGTCGCGAATCTGCTTCTTGTATTCGGTCGCCGATTGCAGTGTCGAGTTCAGTGCGCGTTCGACGCGCAGTGCACGGAGCTCCCGCGACACGACAGCCTGCAGCCGGCCGATCAGCTTGAAGGACACGAGATCCGACGCGCCCTGGTGCATCGCGTTCTCGATAGCCTCTTCTTCGGCCTCATTGCACAGTGCGATGACGGGCACTTCGGGGTTGAAGCGATCTTTCTGCTTGATAACGGACCGGATCGGGTCCTTGAAGTTGTCGAGATTCAGGATGATCAGCTCGACCTGTTCGTCGGTGAGCGTGTCGGCGATGCTCTTGGGGTTTTCGACCCAATGGCAGTGAGCAGCCAGCCCGGCATCACGCAACGAACCGTTAACGAGCGCTACGTCGTCTTCGTTTCCGGTTAGTACAGCGATAGAGATACTATCGCGAGAGCTCAAACCACAGTCCTTGTAGCCATCCAACTATCGTCCTGATTCTGTTAAAGACCGCCCTGTCTTATGTGATAGCAGGGTACGTACCGGCGCGTCATAAATGCGTGACGAGGCTCTAGTTTTTGGGCTTCAGACAGTTTCGTGGCCGGGACGGCCTTGTGGCTGGCAGCGCGGGCGGACTGCTGTATTATTCCGCCCACGGCCAAAAAGGGCGATCAATCTTGAGGAGCGGCGCGGATTCCCCGCGAAAAGGACATGGCGACATACAGCACAAACGAATTTCGGTCGGGATTAAGGATCATCATCGACGGCCATCCCTGCATTATCGTGGAAAACGAGTTCGTGAAACCGGGCAAGGGCCAGGCGTTTAACCGTGTCCGGATCAAGAACCTGAATACCGGCAAGACCGTGGACAAGACGTTCAAATCGGGCGAATCCGTCGAAGCTGCCGATGTCATGGATACCGAGATGCAGTACCTGTATACGGACGGTGAGTTCTGGCATTTCATGCAGCAGGACACGTTCGAACAGTTCGCGGCTGACGAGAAGGCCGTCGGCGACGCCAAGGACTGGATCACCGACGGCGACGTCTGCGCTATAACTTTGTGGAATAACGCTCCATTAATCGTTGAAGCCCCCAACTTCGTCGAACTGGAGATCACGGAGACGGACCCGGGCGTCAAGGGAGACACCGCAAGTGGTGGCGTGAAGCCGGCAACGCTGTCGACCGGCGCCGTTGTGCGAGTGCCCCTGTTTGTTGACCAGGGGGAGACCATCAAGGTCGATACTCGTTCGAGAGAATACGTCTCACGCGTCAAGTAGGGAGCGTTGTCAGCCGCTCTCGACGCATCCAGGCGGCTGACGGATCACGCTTTCGACCTCTTCCTGAGGCGACCGCCAGGGCGCTTGCGAAACACAGTACGGCGAACGGTGCAGACGCGGTTCGCAGCGCATTGAGTGTCGTTCAACGGCCGAGATAGTTGTCCCAGACTCCTGCTGATGAATCGTCGTCGGCAGTGACGCCGGCCAGCCGATTTATCACTGGCACGATGCCGCATACGGTGACCAGGAAGGTGCCGACGAGCAAGAGCACGGCGCCCGTGTTCGCGAGCAGGTTGGCGACCCAACCGCCGCCGACGGGCGCGAGCAGGATCACGATGCTGAGTGCCGCCGTCGCGAAGAACGTACCGATGAACGACAGGTTGATAACGACGGCGCTGATCGACCGCATGGCCGCGATGCCTTCTGCGGGTGCCAGCCGAGACAGTGACCGCAAGATGACGCTTTAGACATCGATCGGGCCGCCGCTGATGATTGCTGACCCCGGCAGTGCGGCCGTGCCAAGTCCGTGATGCAGTGACAGCATGATGAAGTCCCTCGAATCGGGGTTGCGAGAGGCCGCCTGCACGCAGGGCGGCCTCCCGGCAAGTTTCAGGCGGCGGTGTTCCACACGCCACTGGCCGCGACGTCGCGCGCGTAATCGGCAAAGTCGCGGGGTTCGCGACCGAGCGCGCGCTGGACGCCGTCGGTCAGGTGCGCATTGCGGCCGTCGAGAACGGTCGCGAACAGGTAGTCCAGCATCCAGACGACCTCTTTGGGTGCGCCGGACTCGGCGACGCCATTGACGAACGCGTCGTGCGGGACAGTCTCGAACGTGATCTTGCGGCCGGTCGCGCGCGTCAGGTCATTAGCGATGTCGCTGAAGGTCATCAGTCGCGGGCCCGTGACTTCGTATATCTCGCCATCGTGACCGTCCTCGGTCAGTGCGACGAAGGCGACGTCCGCAATATCGTCGACGTCGACGAACGGCTCCGGGATATCGCCGGCCGGCAGCGTGATCGAGCCGGCGTGCACCATGTCGATAAACGCGCCTTCGGAGAAGTTCTGGTGGAACCAGCTCGCACGAACGACTGTCCACTCCAGCCCGCTGTCCCTAACGATAGTTTCACAGGCCTGCGCCTCTTCCTCGCCGCGGCCCGACAGAAGGACGAGGCGACGAACGCCCTTTTTCTTCGCGAGGTCCACGAGACCCTGGATTGCGTCCGTGGCGCCCGGCATCGCCAGGTCCGGCGCATAAGTAATGTAGACAGCAGATACGCCTTCGAGAGTCGCGTCCCAGGTGTGTTCGTTATTCCAGTCGAAAGACGGTGTCGCGGAGCGCGAACCGATGCGTACCGGCAGTCCGGCCTCTTTGAGTAGCGTGACGACGCGCTGCCCGGTCTTGCCGGTGCCGCCGATAACGAGAGTGGTGCCGTTGGTGTGGTTCATGGTCTGATCCTTAAGTTGATGAAATCGTGGGTTCATCATCGCGTGGATCGCCATGGCTATCTTGACTGCGGGCGCCGGAGTTTTGACACGTCACGACAACCTGTGACGTTGCCCGCTAGCCGGCGGTGGACACCTGCAGCCGGTAGGAGCGAGGCGTCTGGCCGGCCCAGCGCTTGAATGCCCGGTTGAACGCACTCTGCTCTGAGAATCCGGTCAGGAATGCCACCTCTGCGAGGGGATAGCCGGTGTCGGCCAGCAGACGCTCCGCGAGCTCGCGCCGCGCCGCATCGACAAGCGACTGAAACGATACGCCGTCGTCAGACAAGCGGCGCTGCAGCGTTCGGCCGCTCATGCCGAGCAGAGACGCGATGTCCGATATCTTCGGCACGCCCTGGCTCAATGCCCGTGAGACTTCGTTTCGCACCCGGCGATCCAGCGAAGCCTCGTCATTGAACTCGGCGACTTCGCCTTCCATATGCGCATCGAAGAACCGGGCCAGTCCCGGGTCGCCAACCTTGTTTGGCGCGAGCACCTGCTCCTCGGTCAACAGGAATGCATCGAAGTCACTGCCGAAGCTCACCGGGCAGCCGAAGAAAGCTTCGTGGACGTCGGAACGCCCCGGCGCATCGTGTTTGAAGTACAGGTGCAACGGCTTGAACGGCACCGAGCAACCTTCTCCTGAGATCGTTGCGATGCTGGCCATGTCGGCCTCACAGGACAGGCGCCGCCCCAGGATGCGCTCGCCGTCCCGGTTCAGGTGATAGTAGACACCCTCCGGTGCGCGGCGTACTTCGTAGGCGCTGACGCTTGTCAGGACACGTGCATAACGCTCCGCCCGTTCGTAAGATCCGAGCAGGTTCGGCGCCGCCTTCCACGCCAGGCCAATGGCGCCATAGTCGTCGAGTCGCATCGATGCGCCGACACGCAGCGGCAAGTCTACCGAGGGGGACTCGAGGTGCGCGAGGTGTTCGAAGAACCGGTAGTAGTCGGCCTCGGAAACCATCAGTTTCGGGTTTACCGGCGCATCCGGGTCGATTCCGACCGATCGAAGGATGGCGCGCTTGTCATGCGCATCGTCGACGACACTCAAGACCTTGTGTACGAACAGTGACGTCAGCTGGCCCAAGAGTCAGACCTCCTAGATATAGTGGCTATCGACGCTGTCGAGATAGGTGCCGCACAGCGCTTCAATGCCCCGCTGGTCGTCGACAGAGAAGCGGTCGAGAACCGGGCTGTCGATATCCAGCACGCCGAGCAGGCGGTCCTCTTTGATCAGTGGAACGACGATCTCGGATCTTGACGCGGCGTCGCAGGCGATGTGTCCCGGAAAGGCGTGTACGTCGGGCACCCGTAAGGTCTGGCGTTGCTCGGCGGCGGCGCCACAGACGCCGTCTCCCATTGCAATGGTCGTTACCGCCGGCAATCCCTGGAATGGACCCAGCACGAGGCCCGACGCTCTCGAGATGTAGAGACCGAGCCAGTTGATGTCCGCGAGGCCGTTGTAGAGCTGTGCGACGAAGTTGGCGGCGTTGGCCAGCCCGTCGGTTTCGTCAGCAAGCGTCAGTTGCAATTGCGAATTCAGCAGTTTGTAGTCAGTCATGTCAGGTCTCGAATTCGAAGCTTATGACATCGCGAATGTTACGGGTCCCTGCATACAACATGTGCAGTCGTTCGAAGCCCAGCGCGACACCGGCACAGGCCGGAAGGCCGGATCGCATCGCCTGCAGGAAGCGTTCATCGAGCGGCGGTACTGTAGACCCTGTCGCGGCTCTCTTGTCGAGGTCGCTCCTAAACCGGGCGCGGAGCTCGATCTCGTCGGTCAGTTCGACATAGCCGTTCGCGAGTTCCAGTGCTCCAGAGAATACCTCGAATCGCTCCGCCACCGAGGCATCGTCGTCGTCGAGTCGCGCGAGCGCGGCCTGTCCGGCGGGAAAGTGTGTAACGACGGTTAGCCGATCGCCCGGAAACGAGTCGGCCACCGTCGTTGAGAACAGCAGGTCAAGCCAGGCATTTCGATCGTCGCCGATCGCATCTCTCAGCGCCTCATCCTTCGTCGTCGCATGCGCCAGTGCCTCGGTATTCGTGGTCAGCGGGTCAACGCCGACAGTATCAATGAATGCCTGCCGGTAGGTCAGTTGCGCGGGCGGACGAGTCGGCGTCCGGTCGCCCAGCGCCACTGCGAGCAGCCGAAGCGTGTCCTCGATGATCTCGGCCAGCCCGAACTCGAGCCGATACCATTCAACCATCGTGAATTCCGGCTGGTGGCTGCGTCCCAGTTCGCCACCGCGAAATACCCGGCATATCGAATAGATGTCCGGATAGCCGTCGGCCAGCATGCGTTTCATGCAGAACTCCGGGGACGTGTGCAGGAACAACCGTGCAACGCCATCGTCCACCCCGGCAACGCTCAAGGACTTGATGTTCGGATCACTGACGGCAGACGACGACAGCGCCGGGGTGTCGACTTCCAGCACCGATTGATCACGGAAATACGACCGCGTCCGATCCAGCAGCATGGCTCTTTGCCGGGCGACATCGGCACTCGAGCTGGGGCGCCAGCTCATGTCGATAGCGTGGCCAGTTTCTCGCCCATCCTGACGTTGCTGCCGGCCGCCGACGCCCAGTCGAGATCGCGGCCGAGGATGATGACGGTCGAGCCCATGTTGAACCAGCCGAGCAGATCGCCTTTCATCACGTCACGGGGCTCGAGCGTGATCGTCTCCACGAGACTACCGGTACGCGGCCGAATCTCGCCGGTCCACGGTGTCGTGATGCTGCCGACGTTAAGCGCACCGACCATGCTCACGAAGAACAGCCCGTCTGAAGTCTCGAAGTGCAGGTTCAGCCTTTCATTTCGGGCGAACAGTCGAGGCACACGTTCCGCCGTCGTCTCGTTAACGCTGAAGAGATCTCCGGGCACGTAGTGTGCCGCCGTGAGTCGTCCGTCGACTGGCATGTGCACCCGGTGATAATTAAATGGCGCCAGGTAAATCGTCGCAAAACTCGTGAACGCATTCGCAGTATCGAGATCGACGGCCAGCAGCTCCTCGACCGTGTAATCGAACCCTTTGGCCTGGATGATTGTGCCGTTGCTGATAGCACCCAGCTGACTGACTTTACCGTCCACCGGTGAGACCAGGTGCTTCGGGTCGTTGTCGATCGGTCGGGCGCCCTCGGCGAGTTCGCGTGTGAAGAAGTCGTTGAAGTCGACGAAGTCATCCGGGACGGTCCTCGCTACATCGCCGAGATCGACGTCGAACGCCTTCACAAAGCGCGAGATCAGCCAGTTCTTGGTCGACGTGTGCCGAATCCTCGCGAGCCGGAACACCAGCGCCGTAATCAGGTGTTTCGGCAGCAGATACTGCATGGCGACAAACAAGGTCTTCCTCATCTTAGCGTTCCGCGATTCGCGTAGCGGCGCTCAGAACGAGGCCGTCACTCGTGTAGAAACCCAGCTCGACGTTATCGATGTTGTCGGCAGGCCGCATCAGCATCAGGTGCTTGCCGCCTCGCTCAAGCCTCACGCTACCGTTAGCCGGGATCGTCAATGCATCGAGGCGACGCATCTTCGAAACGTCATTCTCGAGAATCGTCTCGTGAACCTCAACGCGGCCGAACTGCGCGCTGTCGACGCGCGTGATCGTTATTTCCTCCGCTGACCGGTTCTCCAGCAGGAAATAGCCAGCGCTCATCGATGCGCCGGGCATTGGCCGGGTGACTTCGAGATCGCTGATAATAAGCGGAGGCCCGCTTTCTGAACCGCATGCGGCAGTCACGATCAGGGCGAGTACAGCCAGCAATCTCATAGTGCGAAGATCCCGGGCAGGTCATTGACGAACGCATCCGGCTTATGCGGCGCGCTGAACAGGGCTGTGAACTGGCCGGCCGGGTTCAGCACGAGGACGACGGCGGAATGATCGACATTGTAATTTTCTGCATCGGTCTGCTCGCGCTGGAAAAAAATGCCGAGGCCGTCCGTTAGCACTCTGAGTGCCTCTTCACCGCCGGTCAGTCCGGCGACCTCGTCGCCGAAGTATCCGACGTATGCCTTGATCTTCTCTGGCGTGTCTCGTGCCGGGTCGACGCTTATGAGAACGATGCGCGGTGGATCCTGCAAGCCATCTTCGACAAGCATGCGCCTTGCGACGGACAGCGTCTGCAGCGTCGTCGGGCAAATATCGGGACAGTGAGTGAATCCGAAGAACACCAGGTCCCACTGGCCTTCGAAGAACGATCGCCCGACCGGGTTCGCATCCTGGTCAACAAGCGAAAAGTCCGGGAGGTCGACCGGCGCCGGCAGCAGCGTCGCTGTCTCGACGGCGGGACGCGTCTCGGGCGCGACCTTCCATGCGTAAAGCCCGGCTCCGAGGCCAATAGCCAGGGCCAAAGGAACGAGCAGAATTCTATTCAGGTTCATGATTGTCGATTAGAAACCGGGAGCGCGATTCTACTCAAACAGCAGCCGCTTGTAATGAATTCATCCGTCGCGCTTCACGTGGTACCTTCACGCCGTTCAATAGACGCCAGAATCCCATGCAACCATCCAGCACTACCGTTGGCGACCTGATCGCCGATGTTGCCGACAGGTTCGCGGCCGGTAACCTTTACTACGGGCACGGCACGGACAATGCTGAGGACGAGGCCGCGTGGCTGGTGTTCTCCGTGGCGGGTCTCTCCTGGGGTGCCGGGCCGGCTGTCTATCGTGAGGCGGTGAGCGGATCCGACCGCGAGCGCATCGACGCGCTTGCAGCTCGCCGTATCCATGAACGCAGGCCGTTGGCCTACCTGTTGAACGAGGCCTGGTTTGCCGGGCTGAAGTTCTATGTCGATGAGCGGGTCCTCGTACCACGATCGCCCATTGCCGAGTTGATCCACGAACGCTTCGAGCCCTGGGTCCGACCTGACTCGGTTCACCGAATTCTGGATCTGGGGACGGGCAGTGGCTGCATCGCGATCGCCGCCGCGACGGCTTTCGACGATGCGAAGGTCGACGCCGTCGACATTTCGGCCGATGCGCTCGCCGTCGCGGCGATCAACGTCGATGCTCATGAGCTGGGTTCGCGTGTGGAGACGATCGAGTCGGACCTGTTCGATGCGCTCGGCAATAGTCGCTACGATCTGATCATCGCGAATCCGCCGTACGTGGATGCAGACGACATGATGGCCAGGGCAGAGGAGTTTCGTCATGAGCCGTCGCTCGGCCTCGCATCCGGCAAAGACGGGCTTGATGCGACGCGACGAATTTTGCAGCAGGCATCGCGCTTCTTGAACGATGACGGCATACTCGTCTGCGAGGTCGGAAACTCGCAGCCAGCCCTGGAAGCGGCTTACCCGGACGTTCCGTTTATCTGGCTAACGTTCGAGCACGGCGGTGCGGGTGTTTTCGTGCTCAACAAACACAACCTGGAAGAACTATGTCAGGCAACAGCTTCGGACAAAACTTCGTAGTCACGACGTTCGGTGAGAGCCACGGCGTCGCGCTCGGCTGCATCATCGATGGCTGTCCCCCGGGCATGACGCTCAGCGAGCAGGACATCCAGTTCGATCTCGATCGGCGCCGTCCCGGGCGAAACAAGCATACGACGCAGCGCAACGAGCCTGACCAGGTGAAGATCCTGTCTGGTGTATTCGAAGGCAAGACGACCGGTACGCCGATCGGCCTGCTGATCGAGAACACGGACCAGCGCTCCAAGGACTATGGCGACATCAAGGACAAGTTCCGGCCCGGTCATGCCGACTTCACCTACGACCGGAAGTACGGGTTCCGGGACTATCGCGGCGGCGGGCGCTCGTCGGCCAGGGAGACCAGCATGCGGGTGGCGGCTGGAGCCGTCGCACGGAAATACCTGAAAGAGCGTCTTGGGCTTGAGATCCACGGATACCTGTCTCAGCTTGGCCCGATCGAGCTGGCGGCGCCCGACCTCGACATCGTCGATGACAACCCTTTCTTCTGCGCCGACTCGTCACGCCTCGACGAACTCGACCAGTTCATGAACGAACTTCGGGAGCAGGGCGATTCCATCGGCGCGAAGATCAGCGTACTCGCAACGAACATGCCGGTCGGTCTCGGCGAGCCCGTATTCGACAAGCTCGAGGCGGACATCGCCAAAGGACTCATGAGCATCAATGCCGTGAAAGGCGTCGAAATTGGAGCCGGTTTCGCCGCGGTCTCGCAGCGCGGCAGCGAGCATCGCGACGAGATCAGTGCCGACGGATTTGCGAAGAACGATGCCGGCGGCACGCTTGGCGGTATCTCGTCCGGCCAGGACCTGCTGGCGAGCATCGCACTGAAGCCGACTTCCAGTATTTCCGTTCCCGGCAAGACGATCGACAAGAGCGGCCGCGATACGGAGATCGTCACCAAGGGCCGACACGACCCTTGCGTCGGACTGCGTGCGACACCGATTGCAGAGTCGATGGTCGCGCTGGTGCTGATCGATCATTACCTGAGACACCGTGCGCAGAATGCCGACGTGTCTGATGTCTAATCTACTGTGCGCAGGCAGGCGCCGCGCAGGAAACCAAGATGAGTAAGAAATACGATGTAGCCGTTGTCGGGGCCACCGGCGCGGTAGGCGAGGTGATGCTCGAGATTCTGGCGGAGCGCAAGTTTCCCGTCGGGAAGATCTACGCACTCGCGAGCGAACGCTCCGTCGGCAAGACCGTGAATTACGGTAATCGCGAAATTGCCGTAGAAAACCTCGCCGACTTCGACTTTTCGAAAGTACAGATCGGCCTGTTCTCGGCGGGAGGGTCTATTTCCGCGGAGTACGCACCCAGGGCCGGGGCCGCCGGCTGCGTCGTCATCGACAACACGTCGCACTTCCGTTACGACGACGACATTCCGCTTGTCGTCCCCGAGGTGAACCCGGAGGCGATCGCCGAGTACACGAACCGGAACATCATCGCGAACCCGAATTGCTCGACGATCCAGATGCTGGTGGCGCTAAAGCCCATTCACGACGCCGCGCATATCGAGCGCATCAACGTCGCGACCTACCAGGCCGTGTCCGGGGCCGGGCGCAGCGCCATCGAAGAGCTGGTTCGGCAGACGTCGTTGCTGATGAACGGCCGGCCGCTCGAGATGGAAGGGCCGGCCAAGCAGATCGCGTTCAACGCGATCCCGCAGATCGACAAGTTTGAGGACAACGGATACACCCGCGAAGAAATGAAGATGGTCTGGGAAACCCGCAAGATCCTGGGCGACGACTCGATCCAGGTGAACCCGACCGCGGTACGAATCCCTGCGTTTTACGGGCATTCAGAAGCTATCCATATTGAGACACGCGACAAGGTTTCGGCGTCCGAGGTGTGCCAAATTATGGAAAATGCGCCGGGGATCAGCCTGCTCAACGGTGTCGATGTGGGTGAATACCCGACGGCAGTGACGGAGGCCTCCGGCAAGGATCCGGTTTACGTCGGACGGGTACGCGAAGACATCTCTCATCCACGAGGGATCGATCTCTGGGTAGTCGCTGACAATATACGTAAGGGCGCGGCTCTAAATAGCGTCCAAATAGCTGAAATATTGGCGAAAAACTATTTATGAGATATAGTTGCCCGGCGTGTGGACAGGCAGTCCGCAAGCCGTATTCAACCGAAGTCTGGCATCGGTCGAAGGGGCACTTGGGGAGTTGGAGACAAAGATTATGCCGCGATTTTTAAATCGCCTTGGGCTGGCATTCGTCGTTTTGATGACGAGCAACGCCTGGGCGCTTGGTCTGGGTGAAATTAAACTTAATTCCGCCCTGAACGAGCCTTTCGAGGCTGAAATCGAACTCCTGTCGGCAACGCCGGAGGAACTCGCCGAATTGACGGTGAAACTGGCCAGCAGCGATGCCTTCGCACGCTACGGCCTGGACCGGCCTGCCTATTTGCAGGGCCTGACCTTCGATATCGTCGAAGTGGGCCGCGCCGACGGCAACTACGTTCGCGTGACCTCCCGGCAGCCGATGACAGAGCCGTTCCTGACTTTTCTCGTCGAGGCCTCATGGGCTCGCGGCCGATTGCTTCGCGAATACACCGTATTGCTGGATCCGCCGACGTTCGCGCCGCCGCAGCCGACGCAGCAGGCGGTCACCGCGCCGCAGCGGGCGGAACCCCGGGATTCCGGGCGCATCGAACGACCAGCGCCGCAGCCGGCCGCACAACCCGCACCGCGTCCGCAGCCCGTAGCACGCCCGCGGCCTGCGCCGCAGGAGCCGGTACCGCAGGAGCCTGCACCGGCCCCCGATACGGACACGCGACCCTACGACACCGGCAGCGCCGACGACTACATCGTCTCTCGCAACCAGACGTTGTGGGGCATCGCCCGGTCGGTCAAGCCGGACAGCCGACTGACGATCAACCAGACCATGCTCGCCATCTTCGAGGCAAACCCGGAAGCATTTGGCGGCAACATCAACATTCTCAAAGCAGGTGCCAGGCTGCGTATCCCGAGCGCGGATGAGATCTACCAGATCGACCGACGCACCGCGCTGAATGAAGTCAGCCGCCAACACGAAAACTGGGACGGCACGGCCGGTACGGCCGCCGAA
>JAAUYD010143290.1_pt1 | contig 36794 bp, 28 predicted proteins | sample 7278101 | NCBI WGS metagenome assembly JAAUYD01 (sample SAMN14350128, study PRJNA611818) | marine sediment metagenome | isolation source: surface marine sediment (0.6m) | place: French Polynesia: Moorea | collected 2018-08
CATCGAGTTCAGTCGCAAGCAGCGGCCCGGCGCACGCGACAGGTGCGTGCTCGCCAACCCCGTAGGTGCTCGCCTGGGCGCGATGCGCCGTACCGAATGCGTCCATGACGTACACGTCGCAAAGCGCCGCCATCTTTCTGGACAGGGCCTCGTCGCACTTCTTCTCGCCCTCGAGGAAACGGACGTTCTCCAGCATGACGACATTGCCCGGCTCGACGTCGACACCGTCGATCCAGTCCTTCACAAGCGGCACGTCGCGACCCAGCAGCTTGCCGAGGTGCGTCGCAACTGGCTGCAAAGAGAACTTGTCTTCCGGCTGCCCCTCGGTTGGCCGACCGAGGTGAGACACGAGCATGACTGCCGCATTGGCATCCAGCGCCGCCTTGATAGTCGGCAAGGCGGCCCGGATACGCGCATCGCTGGTCACCACCCCGTCTGCGACGGGAACGTTCAGGTCCTCACGAATCAGAACGCGTTTGCCCGACAGATCAATGTCGGACATCTTGGTGATGGTCATCGCCTACTTCGCATTCATCAGCGCGACGGTCGTGTCGAGCATGCGGCACGAGAAGCCCCATTCGTTGTCGTACCACGAGATGACCTTGACGCAGGTGCCGTCGATCACCTTCGTCAGCGTCGAGTCGTACGTCGAGGACGCCGGGTTGTGGTTGAAGTCGATTGAGACGAGCGGCTCCTCGTTGTAGCCGAGAATTCCCTTGAGCGCGCCTTCGCTGGCGGCCTTGAGGACCTCGTTGACCTCGTCGATGGACGTCGCGCGCTCGGCGACGAACGTCAGGTCGACCGCCGATACGTTGATCGTCGGCACGCGCATCGAGAAGCCGTCGAGCTTGCCGTTGAGTTCCGGCAGTACGAGGCCGACGGCTTTGGCCGCGCCCGTGCTCGTCGGGATCTGGGACATCGTGCCGGATCGTGCGCGACGCAAGTCCTTGTGATAGACGTCGGTCAGGACCTGATCATTCGTATAGGCATGAATCGTCGTCATGATGCCGTGCTTGACCCCGATCTTCTCGTGCAGAGGAGCGACCAGCGGCGCGAGGCAGTTGGTCGTGCACGACGCATTCGAGATGACCTGGTCCGACGCCTCGAGGATGCCGTCATTGACGCCGTAGACAATGGTCTTTTCGATTCCGGCACCGCCCGGTGCGGAGATGATGACCTTCTTGGCGCCGCCTTCGATGTGCTTGCCAGCTGTCTCCGCCGTGCGAAACAGGCCCGTGCATTCGAACACGACGTCGACGCCGAGTTCGCCCCACGGCAGCTTGCCGGGGTCACGCTCGGAGAAGACTTTGATGCGATCGCCGTTGACGATGATATCGCCACCGTCGACTTCCACCGTGCCGTCGAACGGACCGTGGGCCGTGTCGTAACGGGTCAGGTGCGCATTGGTTTCGGGGTCACCGAGATCGTTGAGCGCCACAACGTCAAACTCGTCCGTCCGGCCGTATTCATGAATCGCGCGAACGATGTTGCGGCCGATGCGGCCGTAGCCGTTGATACCAATCTTGATTGCCATGCTGTTACTCCAGTGATTAATTCAGCAATTCTTGTGCCACGGCCACGACGTTGCCGGTCGTGAAACCGAAGTGTTCAAACAACTTGTCCGCCGGCGCCGACTCGCCGAAGCGATCGAGCCCGATGACTCGGCCCTTCGGTCCGACGTAACGCCACCAGCCATCGGTGACGCCTGCTTCGACCGCAACGCGCGCCGAAACGTTCTCAGGAATAACCGATTCCCTGTACGACTTATCCTGAGCATCGAAAACGTCTGTACTTGGCATCGACACGACTCGAACGCGAACACCATTGTTCGTCAGCTCGTCGGCCGCATCCATTACAAGTGCAACTTCCGACCCCGTCGCAATCAGCAGAATATCGGGCGTACCGTCGCAATCCTGCAATACGTATCCGCCACGGGATATGTCCGCAATCTGTGGGGCTGCACGATTCTGGTGCGGCACCCCCTGGCGGGTCAGGACGAGACTGGTCGGGCCCGTCTCGTTCTCGATCGCGTATCGCCAGGCGACAGCCGTCTCGACCGTGTCGCACGGGCGCCAGACACTCATATTCGGTATAAGGCGCAGCGAGGCCGTGTGCTCGACAGGCTGGTGCGTCGGGCCGTCCTCGCCGAGTCCGATCGAATCGTGAGTGTAGACGAGGATGTTTTGCAGTTTCATTAAGGCCGCCATGCGCAGCGCATTGCGAGAATAATCCGAAAACGTCAGAAACGTGCCCGAGTAAGGAATGAACCCTCCGTGCAGGCTCAAACCGTTGCAGATTGCGGTCATGCCGAATTCGCGCACACCAAACCAGATATAGTTGCCGCCGGCGTCGTCGCCTGAAACCGGGACCGAGCCTTCATGCCTGGTCAGGTTTGAGCCGGTCAGATCGGCGGAACCGCCCACCATCCCGGGCAGGAACGGCGCATAGGCATTCAGTGCGCGCAGTGACGCCTGGCGCGTCGCCATCTTGCCGGCCTCGCTGTCGATCTCAGCGATCGCGCTTTCGGCATGCTGACACCAGCCCCGCGGCCGTTTGCCCGCCATACGGCGCGCGAATTCAGCGGCGAGCTCAGGATGCGCTTCATTGTACGCGGCGAAACGTTCGTTCCAGGCGCCCTCCTCCGCGGCCCCGCGTGTTCGCCCCTCCCAGGCACTCGCGATATCGGCCGGAATCTCGAACGGCGCAGCTTCCCAGCCGAGCATCTTCCGGGTCGCGGCCACTTCCTCATCGCCAAGTGGCGCACCGTGGGTCGACGCGGTGCCCTGCTTGTTCGGCGCACCGAAACCGATGACAGTCTTGCAACAGATCATCGACGGGCGATCCGGGTCGGCGACAGCCGCGTCGATGGCCGCTGCGATCGCCACGGCGTCATGGCCATCGACGTTGTCGATGACCTGCCAGCCATAGGCTTCGAAGCGCTTGGCCGTATCGTCCGTGAACCAGCCGTCGACCTCGCCATCGATCGAGATGTTGTTGTCGTCGTAGAAGCAGATCAATTTGCCGAGCTTGAGCGTGCCGGCGAGCGAGCAGGCTTCGTGCGAGATGCCCTCCATGAGGCAGCCGTCCCCGAGAAAGACCCAGGTCCTGTGATCGACGATTTCGTGACCCGGCTGGTTGAATCGGGCCGCAAGCATCCTCTCGGCCATGGCCATGCCGACGGCGTTGGCGACACCCTGTCCCAGCGGGCCCGTCGTCGTTTCGACGGGGCCACCGGCCTCGAACTCCGGGTGTCCGGCCGTCTTGTAGCCCAATTGGCGGAAGTTCCGAAGTTCCTCGATCGGGAAATCCGCGTAGCCGGTCAGGTGCAGCAGGCTGTAAAGGAGCATCGAGCCATGGCCGTTCGACAGCACGAAACGGTCGCGATCAGCCCAGCCCGGATTGCCCGGATTGTGTTTGAGATAGTCGCGCCAGAGCACCTCGGCGATGTCCGCCATCCCCATCGGGGCGCCGGGATGGCCGGAGTTGGCCGCCTGCACGGCATCCATGGCGAGGGCTCGGATCGCATTGGCGAGATCGCGCCGGGCAGGACGGCCGGCGGTGGCAGCTTCTTGTGACATCGGACCTGTTCTTTGGCCTGGGGGCCTTTCTTCTGAGGAAAAGATCGCCTTGGCGAGGCGCGCATTTTCGCTGTTATAGAGGGCCGCATCAAGGGTACAATGCGCGCCCCGAGCTTCCAGCAAAGACCTGAAAATCATGAGTGACGCATTCCTGTTCACCTCGGAGTCCGTATCCGAGGGGCATCCCGATAAGATCGCCGATCAGATCTCCGACGCCATACTCGACGCGATTATCGCCGAGGACCCGAAAGCCCGCGTCGCGTGCGAGACGATGGTCAAGACCGGCGTAGCCATTGTTGCCGGCGAAATTACGACGTCGGCCTGGGTCGATATCGAGGACATCGTTCGAGGTACGGTCCTCGAGATTGGCTACAATTCGTCCTCGATGGGCTTCGACGGCGCCTCATGCTCGGTGCTGAATGCAATCGGCAAGCAGTCGCCCGACATTGCCATGGGCGTCGATCGCGATTCGGCCGAGAAGCAGGGTGCCGGCGACCAGGGGCTGATGTTCGGCTACGCCACCAACGAAACCGACGTACTGATGCCGGCGCCGATCACGTTTTCGCACCGGCTGGTCAGGCGCCAGGCCGAAGTCCGCAAGAGCGGCACGCTGCCCTACCTGCGTCCGGACGCGAAGAGTCAGGTCACATTCGTCTACGAGAACAACAAGCCGGTTGCGATCGACGCGGTCGTCCTGTCGTCGCAGCACGACCCCGACGTCACGATGGAGGATCTGCGTGAAGGCGTCATGGAGGAGATCATCAAGCCGATCCTCCCGGCCGAGCTCCTGAGCGACAGCACCAAATACCACATCAACCCGACGGGCCGTTTCGAGATTGGCGGGCCGATGGGTGATTGCGGCCTGACCGGCCGCAAGATCATCGTCGACACCTACGGCGGTTCAGCCCGTCATGGCGGCGGCGCGTTCTCCGGCAAGGACCCGTCCAAGGTGGATCGCTCAGCAGCCTACGCGGCACGTTATGTCGCGAAGAACATCGTCGCGGCCGGTCTGGCCGATCGCTGCGAAATCCAGGTGTCCTACGCGATCGGTGTCGCAGAACCAACGTCAATCTCGGTGCGCACCTTCGGCACCGGGAAAATTTCTGATACAAAAATGACGGAACTGATCCGCGAGCACTTCGATCTGACGCCGTACGGTATCCTGTCGATGCTCGATCTGATCCGCCCGATCTACAAGCAGACTGCTGCCTACGGACATTTCGGCCGGGAAGACCTGGACCTTAGCTGGGAGCGCACCGATAAGGCCGAGGCACTGAAGGAAGCCATCATATAGAGTACCGGTCACCATATTTCCCACGTATGGTGTCCGGTATCGTTTCAACCGGACAAACTATGGTGTCCGGTACCTTGATTTCAGGAGAAGCACCATGAGCAGCGAAGCCGTTGCCATCGATCAGAACGATTACAAGGTCGCCGACATTGCGCTCGCCGACTTCGGTCGCAGGGAAATCGCGATCGCCGAAACCGAAATGCCAGGTCTCATGGCGATCCGCGAGGAATACAGGGACCAGAAGCCGCTCGAGGGCGTCCGCCTTACGGGCTGCCTGCATATGACAATTCAGACGGCCGTGCTGATCGAGACGCTCGCCGAGTTGGGAGCCGATATCCGCTGGTCCTCGTGCAACATTTTCTCCACCCAGGACCACGCCGCCGCAGCGATTGCCGCGTCCGGCATCCCGGTATTTGCGTGGAAGGGCGAAACCGAAGACGAGTACTGGTGGTGCGTCGAGCAGACGATCAAGGGCCCCGACGGCTGGGAGCCGAACATGATCCTCGACGATGGTGGCGACCTGACCCAGGTGCTGCACGACAAGCACCCCGAGATCATGAAGAACGTGAAAGGCCTGTCGGAAGAGACGACGACCGGCGTCAAGCGGCTTTACGAGATGATGAAGGACGGCTCGCTCGCCTGCCCGGCGTTCAATGTCAACGACTCGGTTACGAAGTCAAAGTTCGACAACCTGTACGGTTGTCGCGAGTCGCTTGTCGACGCCATCAAACGCGCGACGGACGTCATGATTGCCGGCAAAGTCGCCGTCGTCTGTGGTTATGGCGACGTCGGCAAAGGCTCCGCGCAGTCGCTGCGCGGCCTCGGCGCCACGGTCTGGGTCACCGAAATCGATCCGATCTGTGCTTTGCAGGCGGCGATGGAAGGTTACCGCGTCGTTGAGCTCGACGAAGTCATCGACAAAGTCGACATTGTCGTTACGGCGACCGGAAACTACCACATCGTCAGTGGCCCTCAAATGGAGCGTATGCGCGACCAGGCGATCGTCTGCAACATCGGTCACTTCGACAACGAAATCGACGTTGCCTACCTGAAACAGTACGAGTGGGAGAACATCAAGCCGCAGGTCGATCACGTCATCTTCCCGGACGGCAAACGCATCATCCTGCTTGCCGAAGGACGCCTTGTGAATCTGGGTTGCGGCACCGGGCACCCGAGCTTCGTCATGTCGAACTCGTTCACGAACCAGGTGCTCGCGCAGATCGAGCTCTGGCAGAACGGTGACCAGTACGACAACGAGGTCTACGTACTGCCGAAACACCTCGACGAGAAAGTGGCGCGCTTGCACCTCGATCGCATCGGTGCGAAGGTCACAACACTGACCGACGAGCAGGCGAAATACATCGGTGTCGACAAGAACGGCCCGTACAAGCCTGAGGCATATCGTTACTAGGAACTGCGCCTATTCAAGCGACCGCGGAAGGTAGCAACGACGGGATACGGGTCCTCCACATCACGGATCCTCACCTGTTCGCCGACCTTTACGGCGAGCTGCGTGGCACCGTTACCGCGGATTCCCTGCAGCGCGTACTCGACCATTACGGTGCCGGTGACTGGCGCGCCGAGCGCGTGCTGGTCACGGGCGATGTAATTCAGGACGACACGGCCGAAGCCTACGGTCGCTTTCGCGACCTGATGCTCCCGCTGAACCTGCGCATGCATTGCGTCCCGGGCAATCACGATGTCAGGGGCCTGATGCGCGATGTCTGCGTCCGTCCACCCTTTTCCTACTGCGCTTACGAGGAAGTCCGCGACTGGTTGCTGGTCGGGATCGACAGCTGCGTCCGGGAAGACGCGGGGGGACGCGTCAGCGACGAAGAACTCGAACGCCTTGCCGATATCATCGTGCGCAGCCCGGCGAAGCATGTGCTCGTGTTCCTGCATCATCCGCCTGTCCCGATGGGCAGCAAGTGGCTGGACACTGTCGGCCTCAGGAACGGTAGTGAGTTCCTCGAGCGCCTGAGCACCCTGAAGCGTGTCCGCGCCGCCGTGTTCGGGCATGTGCACCAGGAGTACGACCGCGAGCATTCAGGTATCCGGATCATTGCCACGCCGTCGACGTGCCGGCAATTCAAGCCACTTTCCGATACCTTCGCCGTTGACGACAAGCCGCCGGCCTATCGCCGGCTGGTCCTTAATGACGACGGCAGTATCGATACCGAGACCGTTTGGGTGACTGCATGAGACTACTGCTGCTGTTGTTGTCCGTTCTGGCCGCTCCGGTACTTGCCGGCGGCCACCCCGTCACGATGTGGCGTATCGACGGCGCGACAAACTCCGTCTACCTGCTCGGCTCGATTCACCTTTTGCGTGAACAGGATCACCCGCTGCCGGCCGTGATCGACACCGCTTACGAGGAGGCCGAGGTCGTCGTCATGGAGCTCGACATGGACGATCTGGACCCGGTGCTTGCGCAGGCCGCGTTCAACCGCGCAGGCGTCCTGCGCGACGGCCGGACCCTTAAGGACCTCATGGGGGACGAGCTGTATGCCGAGGCAGAGCGCGCGGCTGACGCCGTCGACATCCCGATCGAGCTGCTCGCGCAGAGTGAGCCCTGGCTTGCCGCAATGACCGTCGAACTCATGGCCCTGTACCGCATCGGCTTCAACCCGATGTACGGCGTCGAGATGACGATGACGACATGGGCAACCCGCGACGGCAAGCCGATCGAAGGCCTCGAAACGGTCGACGAACAGCTGTCGTTTCTCGACGGCCTGCCGCTCGACGTGCAGAACGAGATGCTGTTGCAGACGTTGCGGGAAAGCGCCGGCCTGCGCGAGCATATCGACGAGCTGATTCTGGCGTGGCGGCACGGCGACATCGAGATGCTCGACGAAAACCTGCTCGAATCAATCGCCGAGGAAACGGAACTCCACGATGTCCTGATCGTCCAGCGCAACCGACGCTGGGTCGACGCTATCCTCGAATGGCTCAATGATGATCAGGACTATCTCGTGATTGTCGGCGCCCTGCATCTCGTCGGGGACGACGGCGTACCGTCACTTCTTGAACAACACGGTATCGATATTCACCAGTTGAGCGAGCCCGCGGCGGTCCGGTAGCATTCCGGCTCTGTAGGAGTATCACTATGAGTCTGTTTTCCGAGGCTCGCGAGGTCATCGCGGGCGGCGTCAATTCACCCGTTCGCGCATTCGCAGGCGTTGGCGGCGAACCGATCTTCTTCAGTAGCGCCAGCGGTAGCCGCTTCGTCGCCGAAGACGGCCGCGAATTCATCGACTACGTTGGCTCGTGGGGGCCGATGATTCTTGGGCACGCCCACCCGGACGTGATCGACGCCGTCGTCGCGACCGCCCGCGATGGCCTGAGTTTTGGTGCACCCTGCGTACTCGAGACGCGCATCGCGGCGAAAGTCTGCGAGATGATGCCCGCAGTTGAGAAGGTCCGCATGGTGAGTTCCGGCACCGAGGCAACAATGAGCGCGATTCGTCTTGCCCGCGGCCACACCGGTCGCGACAAGATCGTCAAGTTCGAGGGCTGCTATCACGGCCACTCGGATTCGCTTCTGATCAAGGCGGGTTCGGGCGCGCTGACGCTCGGCGTGCCGAGTTCCCCGGGCGTGCCGGCTGGACTTGCCGAACACACGATCACTCTGTCCTTCAATGACGTCGCGGGCGTCAGGGCCGCGTTCGCCGAACTCGGCGACCAGATCGCCTGCGTGATCGTCGAGCCGATCGCGGGAAACATGAACATGGTGCCGCCTGTAGACGGTTTCCTCGAGACACTTCGTGAGGAATGCACGCAGGCCAGCGCACTGCTGATCTTCGATGAGGTCATGACGGGCTTTCGCGTCGCCCGGGGTGGTGCACAATCGCTGTTCGGTATCGAACCGGACCTCACGACGCTGGGCAAGGTCATCGGCGGCGGTATGCCCGCGGCGGCCTACTGCGGTCGCGCCGACGTCATGTCGAGTATCGCGCCCGACGGCCCGGTCTACCAGGCCGGCACGCTATCAGGCAACCCGGTTGCGATGGCAGCCGGCCTGAAGACACTCGAGCTGATTGACGACGAGGACTTCTGGGCATCCCTGTGCACAAAGACGAGCAGACTCGTCGAGGGCGTGTCGGCGGCAGCCGCCGACGCCGGAATACCGGTCTCGGTCGAATGCGAAGGCGGCATGTTCGGGCTCGTCTTCACCGATTCCGGCCCGGTTCGCAGTTTTGCGCAGGTTGCCGCCGCGGATATCGAGCGATTCAAGGCGTTCTTTCACGGCATGCTGGCCGAAGGCATATACCTCGCGCCGTCAGCCTTCGAGGCAGGCTTTGTTTCGGCGGCCCACAGCGACGAGGATCTCGACGAGACCATCGCCGCTGCGGCCAGAGTCTTGCGCGGACTACAGACGCTAAAAGCGCCAGATTAGCCCGGCAGAAAGCGTTCTCTCGGCACCGTAGAGCCGCGCACCGACGGGTATGTCCGAGCCATTGGCCCGGTTGATGCCGGCCACATGATCCTGGTAGGCCTTGTCCAGCAGGTTGTCGAGACGAGCCTCGACCTGCAGCGTTTCGAGCGGTTGCCAGCTGACGACCGCGTTGACGAGTGCATAGCCTGGCGTCTGCTGCTCGCCGTTGTAGATCGACACCTTATCCTGCTTAGAGTAGGCAACGAGCTCGGCGGTCGCCGACAAACGGTCCGCGTCCCACGTCAATCCGAAACTGGCGTTGGGCGGAGCCAGGCGGTAAAGGTCGTCGCTGACATCCGTTCGTTTTCCGCGCGCCCACGACGCGATACCATCCAGGTACCAGTCGCCGCCGAGTTCGAACTTCCACGCAAGGTCGATGCCGTAGATCTCGGCATCGACGTTGGCAAATTCGAGAGCCGGGTTACCGGACATCATCTGCGACACCATGTTCGCAAGACCGTTGCCCGACGGAACGCCCTGGATGTAGCCGTCGACGCGACGGTAGAACACCTGGGGTGAGACCGTGACGCGACCGGCCGCTGCGCCGAAGCCGAGGACGATTTCATTCGAACGTTCCTCGTCAAGTCCGAGTCCACCAATGTACGACCGCCCGTCTGCAAGCCCCCCCGTCGCCTGCAACGGCAGCCACAGGTAGAGCTCCTGATAGGAGGGTGCGCGCGTTTTGCTGCCAAACTCGACCCGCCATTCCGCCTCCGGCCCGATACGCCGCCGATACTTGGCGACGGCGTCGACCGACGTCCAGTCGAGGTCACGGTCCGCAGCGTTGTAGGCATCGGCGAGAGCCGCCACATTGGCCGCCATCATGCCCATCATGCCCGCCGCGCCGACCGTTCCGGAACCGGCATCGACGCGCTTGGCGCGCAGCCCTAGTTCGAGGTCGCTGTCCTCTCCGGCCCGGCGCCACTCGGCAAAAACCGACGCAACGTCCCGCTCGATACCGACGAAGTTGTCGACACGAAATGTGCTGTTGTTCGGGTTCGTGATCGTCGCGCTGTGCTCTGCGCTGCGCACGTCGGCACCCACGCTGAACTCGCCACTATCCGTCTTGCGAATCGCACCGAGCCGCAACTGGACACCGGACCCGGTGGTGAAGTTTTGCCGTTGCATCGGCGGCATCGGGGCCTCGCGCAAACCGAAGTTGTCCATCAGGTGTTCGACATCGTTCCAGCCGACACGCCCCTCGACGGACCAGCCGCGGCCGATATCGAGAGCAACCTGCAAACCCGCCAATTCCGTCTCGATGAAGCGGATATCCATTGGCAAGGCGGGTGTTCCGGTTTCATCGGTATCGAGGCGGCCGGCAAACAGCAGGACTGACGTACTGTCGCAGCCGAAAGCGTAGCTGAGATCGGCACGCTCGCGATGCAGCCTCGTTGGCCGAACGGTTCCGGCCGGCGTGTCGACGTCATCACCGTCGTCGACTTCGGCAACCAGCGACAGCTTGTGCTGCGCGCTGGAGAGCGTCGCGCGCGCGGCCGTCGTACTGACATTGCCGTTTGCCGAGAACCGCGTACCCGCAAAACCGGACAACGACGTGCCACTTTCGCTGAATTCGCCGCGCGACAAACGCGCTGCGACGTGTCCACCGATCGACTCGGGCGCCATCGACACGCCGGGAATGCCGCGCGTCACGACGAGTTCGTCCGTGATCATTGGTGACACGTAAGACAGGGGCGTGTCCATGGCGTTGGGACCGCCCGAAACGACACCGAGATGATCGATGACCACGGAGATGCGATCGCCGTACATACCGCGGTACTGCGCGATTCCCGTCACGGGGCCATTGGCATTGACGTTGGCGCCCGGTATGTCCTTGAGGACCGTCGCCGCATCGACCAGCATCTCGCGATCGACTTCGATAGCCACGAGACTCGTCGCTACTGACCGACCGACGACAACCACTTCGTCAAGGTCGTCGGAATCCTCGTCTGTCGGCTGATGCGCGCCACCAATAGCGGGCACCGCCAGCGCGGCCAGAATGACCGCTGAATTGAGTGTATTCACTGTTTGCTCCTGAAAAGCGCGGACCTGCGGTCCGCTGACTGGCGTGATGCAGGGCTTTTCAGGCAGGTGGAGATCGGCAACGGTGGTAAAACGCGGCACGCCACACGCCCTGTTCGGACGAGGGTCCACCGAAAACGGCGGGCTCGGGCGCGACGACCGTCGAACTCTCGACGTCGACGGCCATTGCGGGGGCCAGCATGTGCCCGATCGGGCAGGATTCCGCGGGACCGGCATCGTCATCACCGTGGTGATGGTGGTGCCCGCCTCCTCCCAGCACGTGCAGGACCTCCGCCGGCATGCCCTCGGGGCACAGCTCGTACAGCAGGCCGCTACCCGCCGGCGCGGGCATGTAGCCGAGCGGCGTCAATGCGCGCACGCCCAGCATCGCGAGTGCGACGAACAGTAAGGTTTGGCGAAGCCCCGAACTCATGGGTCGAAGCGTGACACCGGACCGGACCGCTGGCTATGGGTGAAAACCCTACCTTTCACCGGTGGAGCACCTCGTCGACGAAGCGCAAGCACCGGAGGACGTCCTCGCTCTCGAGACAGTCCTGCTTGTGCGCGAGCTCGACCGGAAGTACCTCGACGAAGCGATACGCGACCCAGGCAGCGTCGTCGTAGCGCCGATCGAGATTATCATAGAGGCGACCGAGATCGTCGATGATGCCGGCGAGTATCTCGGACAGTGCGTGGAAGTCGTGCGGCAGCACCATCGTCTCAACATCCGGCAGCAACTCGACCTCGCCGACGTTGAGCCCGTCGTCCCGCCGCTCGGCGGACAGCAAACGGAACCGTTGCGTGCCCACGGCCGTGATGCCGAGCAGTCCGTCGCTGCCCCTGTACCAGTCGACGATCTTCGCCAGGGTCCCAACGTCGTGTGTGGTCGCCGGACCGGCCTCCTGCCCTTCCCGAATCAACAACACGCCAAAGGGTACGTCGTTCTTGAGGCATTCGCTGATCATGTCGAGGTAACGCGCCTCGAAGATCCTGAGAGGCAACGGCCCTCCTGGAAACAGCACGGTATTCAGTGGGAATAGTGGGACTTGCATTACCACGATTATAGAAGCTGCTTTGACCCTTGGCTCAGGCGCTGCGCGTTCGTTGCAGTAGCGCAGTGAGCGTCTGGCGCGCAGAACCGAAGCCGCCATTGCTCATGAAGATGATCTGGTCGCCGCTCAACACCCGCGTCGACATGTCGTTGACGAGTCGATCATAGTCGTCGAACTTGCGTAAACGCCCGCCGAGGCTCTTCAGACTCGCGTCAAAATCATCGCTCATGCCGTCGGGCCGGTACATCCAGATGAGGTCGGCCCCGGCCAGTGAATCCGCGAGCTGATCGTTGTGCACACCGAGCTTCATCGTGTTCGAACGCGGCTCGACCGCGACGATCACGCGATGCCCCGGATAGCGCTTACGCATTGAACTGATCGACCTGGCGATGGCTGTCGGGTGATGCGCGAAGTCGTCGTAGATTGCAATATCGGCAACCGTCGCGGTTCGTTCCATACGTCGTTTCACGCCTTCGAAACGCGACAAAGCGTCCACGGCCTTCTCGAGCGACACTCCGGCTGACGCGGCAGCGGCAGCGGCGGCGAGCGCGTTCTCGAGATTGTACGTTCCCCCGATGCGCCAGCGTGTTTCAGCCGCGTGGTTGCCGGGACCCTGCATGCCGATGTGGCGCTCGACCTTGTCGCCAAAGCGCGCGGTCCAATCCGTATCGTCGCCCGTGCTGAATGTCTCGACCGGTGTCCAGCAGCCCTGCTCGATCAGCCGGCCGAGATTTTCATCCCTGCCGTTCATGACGATGCGGCCGCCTCCGGGGACAGTGCGCAGCAACTGGTGGAACTGCCAAAGTATCGCGTCCATGTCCGCGTAGATGTCAGCATGATCGAATTCGAGATTGTTCAGGATCAACGTGCGTGGCCGGTAGTGCACAAACTTGGCGCGCTTGTCGAAGAAGGCGGTATCGTATTCGTCGGCCTCGACGACGAAGTACCGCGACTCGCCAAAACGCGCCGTCTCGTCGAAATTGGCGGGGATTCCGCCGATCAGGAATCCGGGAGCATGCCCTGCATCCTCGAGAATCCATGCCAGCATGCTCGCGGTCGTTGTCTTGCCATGCGTACCGGCGACCGCGAGAACATGCCGATCGTCGAGAACGTTCTCCGCAAGCCATTGCGGGCCCGATGTGTACCGCATACCGCGATCGAGCATCGCCTCGACCACTTCGACACCGCGACTCATTACGTTGCCGACGACGACGCAGTCGGGATTGACGTCGAGCTGCCCGGCATCGACGCCGTGGTGAATCTCGATACCCAGCTTTCTGAGCTGCGTACTCATTGGCGGATACACGTCTCGATCACAGCCCGTAACCTCGTGACCCGCGGCACGCGCGAGCGCGGCCACGCCGCCCATGAACGTTCCGCAGATGCCGAGGATATGGATATGCATGCGGGGTCAGCTCGCCGTGTCCGCGACGCCAGCGGTCGGCGGGTTGAGCAGCCCGAAGATGATCAATTGGAATACGAACACGGCCATGGCAATGACGATACCGACATACCAGTGCCGTTCAATGGCACGCGCGACAATATGCCCTTCGACCGGAATCGACCAGAAGAGGATCAGCGTTACGATGATGTTTGTCACATTGGCGCCGACCAAAGGTGTCAGCCCGAGATTGCCGACGACGAACAGCAGGTTCAGCAGCGCGCCGCAGCCAAGCACCGCCGCGACGGTCTGCAGGATGCGGGCACCACGACCCGCAAGAATCACGATCGCCGCATAGCATGCAAGACCGACCAGGCCGACAACTAACCCGATCAGAAAACTCTGATCGTCGAGTTCCTCCGTGGTTGCGGTCATGACAAGACTCGAGAACAACCACAGCAGGACAACCAGGCCGAACACTAATCCTGAATGTGGAATCGCGTCCGGCCCCTTGCGCAAACGAACGATATCGAACAACGTTTGGATCAAAGCCAGCATCGTGTCCGCATGTTAACCTCTTTTCATGCCGCAGTTTCACTTCGTCGAAGAACCGGACTCCCTGGTCGACACGCTTCGCGCGCACGATAGACTTGCCGTGGACACGGAGTTCATGCGCGAGAAGACGTACTTCGCGCAACTTTGCCTCGCCCAGGTAGCGACGACGGGCAACATCTGGTGCGTCGACCCGTTGTCTGGGCACTCGCAGGACGCATTCTGGCAGGAACTCCTGGCACACGACTGGGTGCTGCATTCGGCACGACAGGACATTGAGGTCATCTATCAGTCGGCCGGCGCGATGCCGCGCGCCATCTTCGATACGCAGATTGCCGCCGCGCTGCTCGGCCTGCCCGCCCAGATCGGCTACGCCGGGCTGGTCAAGGAACTCTTCGACGTCGAGATTCACAAGACGCACACACGCGCCGACTGGAGCAAGCGCCCGCTGCGCGACGAGTATCTGCACTACGCGGCCGAGGACGTCGAGTACCTGCTGCCGGCCTGCGAGATCCTGACCGACAGACTCGACCGTGAGGGTCGCCTCGAATGGGCACACAGCGACGCCGAGTGGCTGCTCGACCCGGCGCTCTACGATATCGGTGCCGACCAGGCCATCGATCGCCTGAAAGGTGCGCGCAACTTCCGGGGTCGCAAACGTGCGGCCGCTACGCGATTGGCCGCGTGGCGTGAAGCGGAGGCCGTCCGACGCAATCGCCCGCGCCAATGGATTATGCGGGACAGCGTCCTGCTCGAGATCGCGTGGAATCTGCCGCGGCGCGAAAGCGAACTGGCGGCGCTCGACGGCATGCCCCCCAAACTCGTGAAGCGTGTCGGTCAAGAGCTGCTAGCCGCGGTCGCGGCAGCGGTTGACGAGGCCTCGGCTTACACTCCGCCGCGTCCGCCCAACGAAAGCCAGAAGGCGCTGCTCAAGGAAATGCAGGCGAAAGTCGCGGCCTGTGCGGAGGACCTAGGCATCGCGGCAGAGACGGTGGCGTCGAAGCGCGAACTGTCCGCGGTCGTCATCGTCGGCAACCGCAAGTCGCGCGTTTTCAGCGGCTGGCGCGCCCAGCTGATCGGTGACGAACTGCTCGGACTGCTATAGCGCCGCCGCGAATCGTTCGTAGACCTCGTCGATCGTTCCGTCGGCATCGACGGTTGTCAGCTTGCCGCGCTTGCGGTAGAACTCGATCAGCGGCTCAGTATTCTCACGGTAGACATCGAGCCGATTGGAGATCGTCTGTTCGTTGTCGTCTTCACGCTGGATCAGCTCGCCGCCCGCCGCAGTGCACGCGTCGAGCTCCTCTTGCGGCGAGAAGTAGACATTGAGCAGCTTGCCCGTCAACGAGCAGGTGCGGCGACCTGTCAGGCGCTTCAGCAGGATTTCGAAGTCGACGTCCATCAAAACGGCCGCATCGAGCGGCGTTCCCATCTGGTCGAGCAGCTCCTCGAGATCGAGCGCCTGCTGACGCGTGCGTGGAAAGCCGTCGAGAATGAAGCCGTCCTGCGCGTCGTCTTGTTCGAGGCGCTCACTAATAATGCCGAGCACCACGTCGTCGGGCACGAGGTTGCCGGCCTCCATGACGGACTTTGCTTTGAGACCGAAACGCGTACCGGCCGCCACAGCCTCGCGCAACATGTCGCCGGTCGAAACCTGCGGGATGTTCTTGTCGGCCATGAGCTTTTTGGCCTGCGTTCCCTTGCCGGAACCCGGGGCACCCAGAAGTACGATACGCATCAGTCGGTCTCTTGACGTTGATCGGGGCGAGGTACGCTACTCGCAAAGGACTTTGCCGTCAATGCAAGGTATCCTTGCCGCCTCCCAAGCCACCTTCAGGAACCTCGAAACATGTCCGCAATGAATGCCTTCTACGCCCAGTCGGGCGGCGTCACGGCTGTCATCAACGCAACGGCCTGCGGTGTCATTGAAACCGCGCGCAAACACAAGAACAAGATCGCCAATGTCTATGCCGGCCGCGACGGCATCATCGGGGCCCTGACCGAGGACATGATCGACACGAACAAGGAAAGCGCGGCTGCGATCCGTGCGCTAATGCACACGCCGGGCGGCGCATTCGGGTCGGCGCGCTACAAGCTCAAGGGTATCGATGAGAATCGCGCAGAGTACGAGCGATTGATCGAGGTATTCAAGGCCCACAACATCGGCTACTTCTTCTACAACGGTGGCAACGACTCGATGGACACGGCCCACAAGGTGTCGCAGATCTCGAAGCGCATGGGCTTCCCGGTAACCTGCCTCGGGGTGCCGAAGACCGTCGACAACGACCTGCCGGTCACGGACAACTGCCCGGGATTCGGCTCGGTAGCCAAGTACGTCGCCGTTTCCACACAGGAGGCTGCACTGGATGTGGCGTCAATGGCGACGACGTCGACAAAAGTGTTCGTACTCGAGGTCATGGGTCGCCATGCGGGCTGGATTGCCGCCGCCGGCGGGCTGGCCAAGAAGGACGAAGGCGACGCGCCGCACATCATCCTGTTCCCCGAGATCCCGTTCGTGAAGCGGGATTTCCTCAAAAAGGTCCGCCAGTGCGTGACTGACTACGGCTATTGCGTCGTCGTCGTCAGTGAGGGCGCTGCATACAAGAACGGTAAGTTCCTGGCTGACCAGGGTACGCGTGACGCGTTCGGACACGCCCAGCTCGGCGGCGTCGCGTCGGTCGTCGCCCAGATCGTTCGGGACAATCTCGGCTACAAGTACCATTACGCGATCGCCGACTACCTGCAGCGGTCGGCGCGCCACATCGCCTCGGCGACCGACGTCAAACAGGCCTACGCCGTTGGCAAAGCGGCTGTCGAGTTCGCGGTCGCGGGCAAGACCGCGGTCATGCCCGTGATCAAACGTATCTCGGACTCGCCGTATCGCTGGAAGATTGAGTCGGCACCGCTCGGACGTATCGCCAACAAGGAAAAGATGGTGCCGCGGCGCTATATCACGAAGGACGGCTACGGCATCACGGCCGCCGGTCGCCGGTACCTCGAGCCGCTCATCAAGGGCGAGGATTATCCCCCTTATGTCAATGGGTTACCGAAGGTCGCGAAGCTCAAGAAGCGACCGGTGAAGCCGAAGCTCGGCACGAAATTTGTGGTATGATTCGCGCCCGGCTCCGCCGGTAATAACAAACCTTTAATTGGGGAAAGTCACTTCTCGGACGCGACCGGGTGCCCGCTCATAGCTGGCACCGGGGCTCGCGTCCGGATTCCAGGAAATAGTCAGGAGATAATCTGATGTCTAACGAGTTGGCCCTGTGGCTCTCGATCGGTGCGGGCGCTCTCGCCGTGCTGTTCGGAGTAATTTCGACACAGTGGATTCTCAAGCAGCCTGCCGGCACCGACCGCATGCAGGAAATCGCTGCAGCCGTCCAGGAAGGCGCCAAGGCCTATATGGACCGCCAGTACATGACGATCGGTATCGTCGGTGTCGTCCTCACCGTCGTGCTCGGCTTTGCGCTCGACCTCGGAACCGCGATCGGTTTCGTGATCGGCGCCGTGTTCTCTGCCCTCGCCGGCTACATCGGCATGTACGTGTCGGTGCGAGCGAACGTCCGCACCGCTGAGGCCGCGAAGAAGGGCGTCAACCCGGCGCTCAACGTCGCATTCAAAGGCGGCGCAATCACGGGCATGCTCGTCGTCGGTCTCGGACTGCTCGGCGTCGCCGGTTACTTCTTCATCCTGAAGCAGATGGGTGCTACGGACGACGAGGCCGTGCACGCGCTTGTCGGCCTGGCCTTCGGTGGCTCGCTGATCTCGATCTTTGCTCGACTCGGCGGTGGTATCTTCACGAAGGGCGCCGACGTCGGCGCCGACCTCGTGGGCAAGGTCGAAGCCGGTATCCCGGAAGACGACCCCCGTAACCCGGGCGTGATCGCCGATAACGTCGGTGACAACGTTGGCGACTGCGCCGGCATGGCGGCCGACCTGTTCGAGACATACGCGGTCACGATCATCGCCACCATGCTCCTCGGCGGGCTGGTCGCAAGCACCCTCGGTGCGGAAGCCGTTATCTACCCCCTGGTTCTCGGCGCCGTGTCGATCGTTGCTTCGATCATCGGCACCTTCTTCGTAAAGACCTCTCAGGGCGGCAAGATCATGGGCGCGTTGTATCGCGGCATGATCGTCTCCGGCATTCTCGCGGGCATCGCGTTCTATCCCATTACACAGATAATGCTGGGCGACACCGGCCAAGCGACGACCATCTACTTCTCGGCGCTGATCGGCCTCGCGCTGACGGCCGCGATGGTTGTTATCACCGAGTACTACACGGGGACCGAGTTCAAACCGGTCAAAACGATCGCTGAGGCGTCACTCACGGGCGACGCGACCAATATCATCGCGGGCCTGGGCATCTCGATGAAGGCGACGACCCTTCCGGTCATCGCCGTGTGCCTGAGCATCTGGGGCGCGTTCGCACTCGCCGACACGACGATGGGCGGGCTTTACAACATCGCGATCGCCGCAACGACGATGCTGTCGATGACCGGTGTCGTCGTCGCGCTCGACGCGTTCGGTCCGATCACCGACAACGCCGGCGGCATCGCGGAAATGGCTGAGCTGGATCCCGAGATCCGCAAGATCACCGACCAGCTCGACGCCGTGGGCAACACGACCAAGGCCGTAACCAAGGGCTACGCGATCGGTTCGGCCGGTCTCGCGGCGCTCGTACTGTTCGCCGACTACAACAACGCGCTGGTGAAAGAGGGCCTCGACGTGACGTTCCTGTTGAACGATCACCGTGTGATCATCGGCTTGTTCATCGGCGGTCTAGTGCCTTACCTGTTTGGCGCGCTGGCAATGGAAGCCGTCGGCCGTGCGGCCGGTTCGGTCGTGAACGAGGTTCGCCGTCAGTTCAAGGAGATCGAGGGCATCATGGAAGGCACCGGCAAGCCGGACTACAGCCGCGCTGTCGACCTTCTGACCAAGGCCGCGATCAAGGAGATGATCATTCCGTCGCTGCTGCCGATCGCGGTACCGATCATCGTCGGATTCACGCTCGGCGTCGAGGCACTGGGCGGCGTCCTGCTCGGCACCATCGTCACAGGCCTGTTCGTCGCGATCTCGATGACCGCCGGCGGCGGCGCCTGGGACAACGCCAAGAAGTACATCGAAGACGGTAACTTTGGCGGCAAAGGCTCTGACGCCCACAAAGCTGCCGTCACGGGCGACACCGTCGGCGATCCGTACAAAGATACGGCCGGTCCGGCGATCAACCCGTTGATCAAGATCATCAACATCGTTGCGCTCCTGATCGTACCGCTGCTCGTCGCCTGAGCCGACTAGCCACGCGAAACTGAAGGGCCGCCGGAATCTTCCGGCGGCCCTTTTTCGTCTCAAAAGCGGTAGGCGACACCCAGCGAGAGCATGGAGAGATCACCGCCGTCGAGGTCGTAGATCTCGTACTCGCCGCGGAGCTCGAAGCTGCCGATCGCAAAGCGGGCGCCAAGTCCGTAACCCATGTCGGTGCCGTCGTTGCTGTCGGATGTGCCAAGGAAGTCGGCGTCGGAATCCCAGATTATCGTGCCTAGCTTGCCGTAAACGTCGAAGAGACCGACGTCGATCGCTGCAGTACCCCAGAGCTTGATCGCACTCGTGTCAATCCGCAGGAGATCGCCAGCCACATCGATGTCAGGCTCGCCGAAATCGGCGTACGCCGCTTCAACGCCCAACGTGACGACCGGAAGGTCCCAATTGTAACCGCCGAAGATTTTGACGGCCGTGTCGTCCTCGTCGATTTCCGAAGGCAGCGACGGAAATACCGACGGGCCGAGATCGGCCTCGAGCGTCGCGCCGCCGGCCCCGACGCCGATGTAGAAGCCGGTGTCTGCCGTCGCACCGACGGGGGCCGTCATCGCAACCCCGGCGGCAAGCGCGGCAATCAAGTGGTGTAGTCGCATGATAGTACTCCTCTGACTGTTCGAAACGTCGCTACAGTAGATACGAGCCCCGCTGCGAAAGTGTGTCTGCGGTGTAACAGCTTGTATTCCTTTTTTCGGCCCTCACTCGACACCCGGAGCCGGAAGGCGCATCATGGCAGGCGAAACCGGATCGCTTCGAGGGATGGACGACACATGCCGGAACGCCACGATGATTCGCACAACCTTACGATGTTCATCGGCGTCGGCGTTGCGCTCGGCGCGGGCGTTGGCGCGGCTTTCGGTGTCGCAATGGACAACCTTGCGCTCGGTGTCGGCATGGGGCCGGCTGTCGGCGTTGCGATTGCAGTCGCAATCTGGAGCCTGCGCCAAACCCCGATCGACCCGGAATGACGGGGTATCAGTGATTCAGGACGCGGAAGGTGCCGGTTGAGCTGGAGCCGAGCAGCGCCGGAGCTTCGACGAAAACGCCCTGAACGAAATCGACACCAACGTCTCGCAGCCAGTCGAAGTCCTCCTGATGCTCGACCTGCTCGGCAACGATCTTGAATTGCATCGTCCTCGCAAGCTTGATCATCGCAGAGACCATTTCCTGGTTGACCAGGTCCGTCTGCAAGTTGCGGGTGTAGGTGCCGTCGATCTTCAGGTAGTCGATGGGCAGGTGCTTGAGACTGGCAAAGGAACCAAGCCCGCTGCCGAAATCGTCGAGCGAAAACTCGCAGCCAATACCGTGCAGCACTTCGATGAAACGCTGTGCGTGTTGCACATTGGACAGGATCGCCGATTCGGTAACCTCGAAGCAGATCGACGAGGGGGACACCCCTGATCGATCGAGAGCGTCCACGACGAATGCGAGAAACGACTCGTCGCCGAGTGTCTGCCCGGAGAGATTGATCGCGCAGCTTCGATTCGCCGCGAGTTTGATCTCGCCGCTGTTGATCGCCGCGAGCGCCGCATTGATCACCCAGCGGTCGATTTGCGGCATCATCTGGTAACGCTCCGCCGGCCGCAGGAATTCGGCGGAACCACTCGCCTTGCCCAGCCCGTCATCGAGACGAATCAGCACCTCGACCGACGGGCCGGAGTCCGCGCGGCCCTGAGTCGCGATAATCGGCTGGGTCGCAAGCTCGAAGCTGTCCTCATGCAATGCATCCTGCAGTTGCCGCAGCCACTGAATATCACCGCGCTCGCGCGCGACCGCTTCGTCACGCGCCGAATAGACGTGCACCTGCCCCCTGCCCTGCTGCTTCGCCATATAGCACGCCGAATCTGCCGCACTCATGACATCCTGCAATGTACCGCTCGCATGCGAGATCTCGACGAGGCCAATGGAGATGCCGATGTTGAAGATCTTGTCCTTCCAGACGAAGCGGTAATCGGCAACGGCGTTGCAAATGTCCGTGGCAATCTGCCGCGCTTTCTCGATTGGGCAACCGATCAGCAGCGCCCCGAACTCATCACCTCCAAGGCGCCCGACGAAATCGGAGTCGCGCACCTGATCCTTGATCAAGGCCGCAACCTCGCGAAGCATGTTGTCGCCCGCCATGTGGCCGCAGCTGTCATTGACGGCCTTGAATCGATCGAGGTCCATGTAGAACAGCATGTGCACTGCTTCTTCGGCATGAGCCGTATCCATCGCCTCATCGAGCCGGCGTTCGAATTCGCGCCGGTTGATCAGGCCGGTGAGTGGATCGTGCGTCGCCTGGTAGGACATCTTGCGCGTCAGACCGCGCAACTCGCCGACATCGTGAAACACGACGACGGTGCCCGAAATGCTGTTGCTCGGGCCGCGCACCGGCGACGCGCTGATCTCGACGGAATGCTCGTGTTCGCCGTCGGCCGTCACCATGACGGCGCGGCGGCCCATGTTTACGCGGCGGCGCATAGCGAGACAGCGCTCCACAGGATCGCCGAGCGGTCGTCTGTCGGCATCGTCGACGAGCGCGAACAACTCGCCAACCCGGTGGCCGGCGGCGTCATCGCGGTTCGTCCCGATCAGATTCTCGGCCGCGAGGTTCATGTAGTCGATGCGGCCATCGTTGTCGGTCGTAATGACGCCCTCGGAGATGGACTCGAGCGTGTACTGTGCCTGTCGCTTACTGCGCGAAAGCGACACTTCGAGACTCTTGCGGTGACTGACGTCGCGCGCGACCGTCAGAATCGCGACGCCACCGCGAAAATCGATGTTCGAACTCTGTGCCTCGACCCACAGCCCGGCCTGGTTGCCGTTGATCAGCTGCATCTCGATACGACGCGGCGCAGACTCACCGGCAAGTCGTTTCGCGACGGTCTTGCGAAACAACGCCCGGTACGCGGGTTTGACGAGATCGGCGATCTCGCGCCCGACCAGCTGCGCCGGCTCGAGCCCGACGAGACTCGCTGCCGACTCGTTCGCCAGCATAATCTTCTCGTCATGGATAATGACGATCTCCGGCAGGGTACGCGTGAAATCCGAGAACAGCCGGTCGCGACCCTGGATCTTCTCGTCACGCTCACCGAGGGCGTCGAACAAGCGATTCACCGTGTGGGCAAGCTGCGCCGTCTGCGGGTCACCCGGAATTGTCAGACGCCGCCCCACCGAGGCATCCCGGGAGGCTTCCAGCGTCTCCTTGTTCAGCCTGTCGATGCGTTTCAGGGCGCGACGGCGCGATCGCCACAGAACGACACTGACGCCCGTAGCCGCAACGGCGGCGGTGGCAAGCGCAATGATCAGGATCATCGAAGTCATTCAGAGCCCGGCGTTCACGTAGTCAGTTCGTCTTGGATCATTTGATATGATTGCTTTTTTTCGAGGCTCGCAGCGGGTGTCTGTTCAAGGATATCCCAGCGACAGAAGCGGGCCGCGACGATTCACCATAATTCCGGACTGGGTGGCATTACGCACCCTGCATGGTAGTCGGCGCTCCTGCGTAGCGCTGGTATTTCAATTTTCAATCAACGGCTTACGGGTATCAAACGCATGAACATCGATTACGCGCGCCTGCAGATGGTCAACCAGCAGGTTCGAGGCTGGAACGTTTATGACGAAGACGTTCTCGCGATGCTGAAGGAGCTGCCGCGCGAGCACTTCGTTCCGGACGGGTTCGAGTCGCTCGCATTCGCCGATATTGCCATTCCTCTGGGGTACGGCGAGCACATGATGACGCCGACGCTCGAGGGCCGCCTGCTGCAGGCGCTTGGGTTTAGCGGCAACGAGAACGTGCTCGAGATCGGTACCGGCAGTGGCTTCATGACAGCCTGCCTTGCGAGTCTCGGTGCGCATGTCACGAGCATCGACATCCATGAAGATTTTGTCGAGGGTGCGTCGCGCAGACTCGAGAGCGCCGGCATCGAAAACGTCACGCTGTCGCCGATGGATGCGACACGGTCCCTGCCGGATGGCTCGTTCGACGCCATAGCCGTAACCGGCTCCGTTCAGACACTCGATCCGCGCTTCGTCGAGGCACTGGCGCCTCGAGGCAAGTTGTTTGTCGTGGTTGGCGACGGCCCCGCGATGGAAGCCCGGCTGATCGAGCGCACCGACGATAACGTCGAGACGATCGGCCTGTTCGAAACAGACCTCGCACCCCTGATTCACGGTGCGTTGCCACCACAATTTGCGTTTTAGACGAAACCAGTTGGGGGCATCCCGCATCTAAGTCCTGAAGCGATTCTTTTCAACTGGTTTGGTGATATAGTAGAGTATAACACCTTGTCCCTGAGGGCGGCCTCAAACCGGAACACGACACCATGATAAAAGTTAATAAATTCAATGTACTGATAGCAGTCCTCGGAGTTGCGGCCCTGCCTGCGTCCGCCAGCGCAGCCTCACTGCTCGAGATCTATCAGCAGGCATTGCAGAGCGACCCGCAAATCCACGAAGCCGAAGCACGGCGCCTCGCGGCCCTCGAGGCCCGACCGCAGGCGCGCAGCGCGTACCTCCCTCAGCTATCGCTGACCGGCGACTACGAGGTGACCGAGAACTCGGGGCCAACCCTGTTCCAGCCGGACCTGACACAGCCGAGGATTCTGGCCGATCGCACCGGCGAAGACGATGTCGTTCGTTGGGGCGTAGTGCTACAGCAAACGATTTTCCGCTGGGACAGCATCGTTAATCTGAAGCGCGCCGACAAGCAGGTGGCAAGGGCGGAGGCGCTCCGCGAGGCCGCGCAGCAGGATCTGATCATCCGCGTCGCGCAGCGCTATTTCGATGTGCTCGCGGCAGAAGATCGCCTGCGCTCCATCCACGCGGACCGGCAGGCCATTGCACGGCAGCTCGAACAGGCGAAGCAGCGATTCGAAGTCGGCCTGATCGCCATCACCGACGTCCAGGAATCACAGGCCGCCTTCGACCAGTCGGTCGCGAACGAGATCGGCGCGAAGCGCTCGCTCGCAACAGCGCGAGAATTTCTGCGCGAAATCACGGGCGAGTACGTCAGCAACCTGTCCGCCCCGAAAGAGGACTTTCCCCTCAAGAATCCGGATCAAAGTGAACGAGACTGGGTTGACCTTTCGCTGAATCAGAATCTCAGTCTCGTAGCCAGCCGGCTGGACGAAAAGCTCGCGCGTGACGAGATTTCATTTCGCCGGAACGGCCACTATCCCTCGCTGGAACTCACGGCTCGTATGAGCGAAACGGACACAGATTCCACGACCACCTTCGATTTCATCGACCCGGCCACGGGCCAGCCGACCTCGCTCGAATTCACTGATTCGCTGACCAATGACTTCGACGGTGTGTTCCTGCAATTTAATATGCCCCTGTTTGCGGGTGGCGGAACGTCGTCGCGCGTGCGGGAGGCTGTGTACCTGCACCGTGCGGCGCGGGAACAGTTGCAGCGCGTAACCCGTGAAACCGAGCGGCAAGCTCGTGACGCCTACCTGGGCGTGCTCTCCGAAAAGAGCCGTGTCCAGGCGCTTGACCAGGCCGTTGCCTCGAGTCGCACGGCGCTGGAGGCAACCGAGGCCGGTTTCGAGGTGGGCACGCGAACGATCGTCGACGTGCTGAATTCGCAGTTCGCACTCTATGCAGCTATCACGAACTACGAGCAGAGCCGCTACGACTACATTCTCAACGTGCTGCGACTCAGGCAGGCAGCCGGCACACTGCAGATCCAGGATCTCGAGGACATCGACGAGTGGCTGATCGAGCGCAAGACGCCGGAGGAGGTCTTCGCCGAGGAGGCCGCGGAAGAATCATCGGGCACCTAACGACTGACGAGTAGCGGCTCGAGCAGCACGAGGAGCCGCTCCAGCGCGCCCCGGTTCTCTTCGAGAACTTCGCGTCCGGCAGAGCCGATCCGGCGGGCCTCGTCCGGATTGTCGAGCAAGCGGGCAATCGTCTTGCCCAATTCGTCCGGTGTATCGACTTTGAGGCAGGCTCCGAGGTCGATGAACAGGTCGGCAACGTCCTGAGCGTTGAAATTGTGCGGGCCGGTGATGATCGGTACGCCCACGGCGGCGGGTTCGAGCAGATTGTGGCCGCCGATGGGGACGAGACTGCCGGCCACGAACGCAATGTCGCTCGCGGCGTAGAATAGCGGCACCTCCCCCATCGTATCGCACAGGAAGACGGGAATATTCGCGTCCACGGTTCTGCCGTCGGTTCGTGTGACGACGCCAAACCCTTTCTTGTCAACGAGTTCCCGGACACCGGCAAAGCGCTCCGGGTGGCGTGGCACCAGGACGAGTAACAGATCCGGGAAACGCGAGAGCAACCCGGCGTGCACGTCCAGCAAGAGTTGCTCCTCGCCTTCGTGAGTGCTGGCCGCGATCCACACTGGACGTCCGCCGAACAGTTCCGCTCGCACGGCCTGACCCCGATCGACGATCCCGGGGTCGGGCACCAGGTCGAACTTGATGTTGCCCATCACGTGCGTGCGGTCGGCGCTGGCGCCGAGCGAAAGAAAACGCTCGGCATCCTGCCGACTCTGTGCCGCGATGATGATGCCGTGAGACAGCGTCTCACGGATCAGAGACACCATCTTGCTGTAGCCGGGCACGGACTTCGGCGAGATACGCGCGCTGACGAGGATCAGCGGGATGTCGCGTGTACCACAGCCTCGATACAGGTTGGGCCAAATCTCGGTTTCCATGATCAGGGCCGCTTCGGGGCGCACGCTCCTGAAAAAGTTCGCGATGGCATGTGGAAACTCGAATGGTATGAAGGCGTGCTCTACGGTGTCGCCGAATACGGCGCGAACGCGCGCGGCACCCGTCGGCGTTACGGTCGTAATCAGCATGGTACGGTCGGGGAAGCGTTCCGTCAGTTCTCGTATGAGAGGCACCGCAGCCTGCACTTCTCCGACGGACACGGCGTGCAACCAGATGCAGTTGTCGTAACGCGGGAAACCGAAGCCGAAACGCTGGCCCAGGCGGTCGAAGTAGCTGGGGTTGATGGCGCCTCGAGCAAGCCAGTAGATCGCGAACGGCAAAAGCAGAACGTAGGTCAGCAAGTTGTAGAGTATTCGCACGGCCGATCGCCCGTCCGCTAGGTGTCGCTGAGCCTGTCGATGATGCGGCTCGAGGAATGGCCGTCTCGGAACGCGAGCACGCGGACTTCGCCGCCGTTCTTCAATACCTCGCGGGCACCCGCGATCTCGTCGGGTTGGTAATCGCCGCCTTTGACGAGAACATCCGGCAGGACTTTGCCGATCAGGTCGGCAGGCGTGTCATCCGCGAACGATACGACCCAGTCGACGGCGGCGAGGCCCGCGAGGACCAGCATACGATCCTCGAGCGCATTGATCGGGCGCGACTGACCTTTGAGGCGCTTTACGGATGCATCGTCATTGACGGCGACGATCAGACGGTCACCGAGACTCTTGGCCTCTTCGAGGTAGGCGACGTGCCCTGCATGCAGCACGTCGAAACAACCGTTGGTCATGATGACCCGTTCGTCCCGACCGCGTGCCTCCTCGACCAGAGCGAGCAAAGCATCGACATCGACAAGACCACGACCACCCTGGCCTCGCTGATGCAATGCGGCGGAAATCTCGCCGGGCGTCACCGTCGCAACGCCAATCTTGCGGACCACCAGGCCGGCCGCGACGTTTGCGAGCGCCGCCGCCGAAGCAAGGGACTGACCGCTTGCGAGAGCCCCCGCGAGGGTGGCAATCACGGTGTCGCCGGCGCCGGTCACGTCGTACACTTCGCGCGCCTGGGTCGATAGAAAGACGGGCTCGTTGCCGGCTTCGACGAGCAGCATGCCCTTTTCGCTTCGCGTCACGAGCAGCGCGTCGAGTTCGAGCTCATCCATCATTGCCCGCGCCCGCACGACGAGGTCCTCGTCGGACGCGGCATGACCTGCGACCGCCTCGAACTCGGACTGGTTCGGCGTCAGCAGCGACGCACCGCGATACTTGCTGAAATCCGTGCCTTTCGGATCGACGAGCACCGGCACGCCGGCTTCGCGGCACAATGCGATCATCGCCACGACGTCGTCGAGGGCACCCTTGCCGTAGTCGGACAGCACGACGGCACCGGCACCACCGAGCGCGTCGCGCAGCGCGTCGCGCATCGATTCGCCGGGCATCGCGACCGTGTTCTCCTCGTCGAGGCGGATCAGCTGTTGGCCGCGACTTTGCACACGGGTCTTCGTGATCGTCGGCCGGTCGTCGGCGCTCGAAAAAGCACAGTCGATGCCGTGATCCGCGAGAATCTTCTTAAGCGCTTCGGCGGCTGCGTCCCTGCCGACAACACCAACCAGGCTCGTGGCGGTTCCGAGCGCCGCGAGGTTGACCGCGACGTTGGCGGCGCCGCCAGGCCGGTCATCCGTTTCCTGAACATGAACGACCGGAACAGGCGCCTCCGGCGAAATGCGGCCCGTCGCGCCGAACATGTAGCGGTCGAGCATTACGTCGCCCGCAACAACGACACGCGTAGCGGAGAAATCGGGTATCGAAATAGTCACGGGCGAAAATCTAACAGATCAACCGTGCGCAAGCAGCTTTGCTGCCTGTGGAGCGCGTCTCGGGTGGATGCGAATCAAGAAAAATGAAACGCGGAATCGCGCAGCGTACAGGTTCGTACGTGAGCAGATTCCGCGTTTTATTTGACGCAGAGGCGCGCCGCCCGAGGCGGGCTCAGCCGCATTTGGAATCGCCGCAGTTCAAGCACGTCATACACCCGTCCATCATGATGACGGCCGTCGTATTGCACTTGGTGCAAAGCTGGGCACCTTCCGGGTACTCGTTTTCGGAGAACGCGTCGGTTTGCTTCCTCGATTCTTCGAACTCGGCCCGCTTCTGCTCGACGAGCTTCTGCTGGTGTTCGTCCAGGCCCGGCTCGGCCATCAGGCCAATCGTAATCAGATGCCTCTCGACGATGTAGCCAAGCTCGGCAATGATCGACGGCATGAACCTGCCGCCCGCCTGCCAGTAACCACCGCGCGGATCAAACACGGCCTTCAGCTCTTCTGCCAGGAAAGCCACGTCACCACCCTTGCGGAAGACGGCCGAGATGATGCGCGTCAGTGCAACGATCCACTGGTAGTGATCCAGGTTCTTCGAGTTGATGAAGATCTCGAACGGCCGGCGCTTTTCATGCTCCGTGCCCTCATTCAGAATGATGTCGTTGATCGTCACGTACATGGCGTGATCCGAAACCGGCGTTTTGACCTTGTACGTCGAGCCGACGAGCATCTCCGGGCGCTCGAGCTTCTCGTGCATGCGGATGACTTCGGCGCGGTCGCCGCCGCCTTCACGCTTGAACTCCTTCTTCGCCTCTTCCTTTTCCTCGGTCGGCTGGTTGACGGCGTAGCCAACGATTTGCTTTTCTATTTTGATCATCTAGAACTTTCCGTAATAGCCTTCTTTCAACGCATCGAAGAGATTTGCGGCAGTGTGTATTTCGCCATCGTACTCTATCTCCTCATCCCCCTTGAGGTCGACGGTCGAGCCGTCGTCGAGCGTGAACGTGTAGGTCGTGTTTTTGAGGTCTTTTTCCTTAACCAGGACCCCCTGGAACGCTTCGGGATTGAAGCGGAACGTCGTGCAGCCCTTCAGACCCTGCTTGTACGCGTACAGGTAGATGTCCTTGAAGTCCCCGTAGGGATACTCGGTCGGTACGTTTGCCGTCTTCGAGATCGATGAATCGATCCACTTCTGCGCCGCTGCCTGGATGTCGACGTGTTGCGTCGGCGTCACCTCGTCCGCCGTAATGAAGTAATCCGGCAGGCTGGAAGCCGCGTCGTCGGCCGCACCCGCGGGCATCGCTTCCTGATCCACCATCGCACGAAATGCGAGCAGCTCGAACGAGAAGACGTCGACCTTCTCCTTGGTCTTCTTGCCCTGGCGAATGACATTGCGGAAGTAGTGATGCGCGAAGCTCGGCTCGATGCCGTTAGAGGCATTGTTGGCCAGCGACAGCGAAATCGTGCCGGTCGGCGCGATCGAACTATGGTGCGTGAAACGTGCGCCGTGCTCGGCGAGTTTCTCGACGAGCTCAGGGTTCTCGGCGGCGACGCGCTGCATGTAACGGCTGTACCGCGCATGCAGGATGCGGCCCGGGACCTTGTCACCTGCCTGGTAGCCGTCGGCACGCATCTCCGGACGCCGGCGCAGCATTTCCTCGGTCACCTCGAACGATTCGTTCATGATGGGGGCGGGCCCTTTCTCCCTTGAGAGCTCTAGGCTTTCTTCCCAGCCGGCGAGCGCGAGCTGGCGCGCCACTTCCTCGGTGAACTCGATCGATGCGCGGTCGCCGTACTTCATGCCGAGCATCGTGATCGTCGACCCGAGGCCCAGGAAGCCCATACCATGGCGGCGTTTGCGCTGGATCTCGTTGCGTTGTTGCGGCAACGGCAGGCCGTTAATCTCGACAACGTTGTCGAGCATGCGCGTGAATACCTTCACGACCTGGCTGTAGCCCTCCCAATCGAACCTCGCTTTGTCGGTGAACGGCTTCTGGACGAACTTGGTCAGGTTGACGGAACCGAGCAGGCAGGAACCGTACGGCGGCAACGGCTGCTCGCCACACGGATTGGTCGCGCGAATGTTCTCGCAGTACCAGTTGTTGTTCATTTCGTTGACCTTGTCGATCAACACGAAGCCGGGCTCCGCGAAATCGTAGGTCGAGGCCATGATCACGTCCCAGACACGCCGCGCCGGCAGCGTCTTGTAAACCTTGCAGGCCACCATGCCCTCGGCATTGCTGACGTAGTTGCCGGCTTCGGGCCAGTCGCGCCAGATGAACTGGCTCTTGTCGAGCAGGTCCAGCCCATCGTCCTCGACTTCCTTCGGTGTCACCGGGAATGCCAGTTTCCAGTCGTCGTCATTGATCACCGCCTGCATGAATTCGTCGGTCACGAGCAGGGACAGGTTGAACTGCCGCAAACGGCCGTCCTCCCGCTTGGCGCGAATGAACTCCATGACATCCGGGTGGCCGACGTCGAACGTGCCCATCTGCGCGCCGCGGCGCCCGCCCGCGGACGAGACCGTAAAGCACATCTTGTCGTAGATATCCATGAACGACAGCGGGCCCGACGTGTAAGCGCCGGCCCCGGTAACGTAGGCGCCTTTCGGCCGCAGGGTCGAGAATTCGTAGCCGATGCCGCAACCGGCTTTGAGCGTCAGGCCGGCTTCGTGGACCTTGTTCAGGATGTTGTCCATCGAGTCGCCGACCGTGCCGGACACCGTGCAGTTGATCGTCGATGTCGCGGGTTTGTGTTCCTGGGCTCCGGCATTGGACATGATGCGCCCGGCCGGGATCGCTCCCGAACGCAGCGCCCAGACGAACTCCTGAAAATAGTGTTCGCGCTTGGACTCGACTTCGACGTTCGCCAGCGCGCGAGCGACACGTTTGTACGTGTCGTCGATCGTTTCGTCGATCTTGGCGCCATCTTTGGCGGTAAGCCGGTACTTCGCATCCCAGATATCGAGCGAAGCTGGCTGAAATTCGATGTCAGTAACCGTTTGCGTGTCCAAAGTGACGGCAGACTTCATTTGTCCTTTTACTCCCCTGACTCCCTTTAGGAGACCCCAAAGTTCTTGTTTTGGCTCGCGTTGTGCAAAGAGAAAAGGGCCCCGCTCGCCAACGGCCAGAGAGCGCGTGACGAGTGCCGATTCCGGCCTCATTTCTCTTCTAGATCAGACACAAGATGTTGTGTCCAAGTGGGGACAAGATTATGCCCGTAGCGCCCCACTGTCAAGCGTTTGTCCGATTTTTTTCCTGAGTCCTTTATATAATAAAAACAGTAGGTTACGAAATCATTCCAAGTAAGTGCTTTAAAAATATACCAAAAAAAATGACACTTTCGTGAAATCTCGCAAACACTATATATAGTAGCGATTATTGTCGCAAAGCCGGCCTCTTGAAATGGCTCCGTGCGCCCTTATTTAGCCTCCGTAATCACAATCTTCAGAGCGGAGGAAACCATGAATATTGCCCGTTTCGAACCCTGGACGTTCGTTGACCTGCTGCACCGCGATCTGGACCGCCTGGTCGGCGCGCGCCGCGGTGCGAGCGACGATCAGAGCCCTGTCGCCGACTGGGTCCCGGCCGTCGACATCATCGAGGAAAAAGACCGTTTCGTCCTGCGCGCGGACGTCCCCGGCGTAAACGCCGAGGACATCGAGGTCGCGATGGACAACGGCGTACTGTCGGTATCCGGTGAGCGCCATGCGATCGCGCCGAGCGACGACAGCGGCGTACAGCGCATCGAACGCGCCAACGGCCGCTTCCTGCGTCGCTTTACGCTGCCCGACACGGCCGATGCCGAGGGCATTTCGGCCAAAAGCAGCAACGGCATTCTCGAGGTCGTGATCCCGAAAACGCCCGAGATCCAGGCGCGCCGCATCACCGTCGAAGCCGCCTGAGTCATCAAGTGACGTGCACGCCCGGTCGCGACCTTCGTGTCGCGCCCGGGCATCTTTCGTCACGCGCTCTATAATTCACTGGTCGTTCAGCTCCGTGAACCTATCTTGCTACAACGAATCTGATTAAGACTATGACGATGACGAAGACCCGATTGCTGTTGGCCAGCCTGCTGGCCGTGTTCCTGTCCGCCGGCGCCGGCGCGGCGCTGCCTGCCGAGGTACTGGGAAAACCGGTAACCAGCCTGGCACCGCTGGTCGAAGAAGCCTCACCCGCCGTGGTCAACATCCAGGTGCGACAGGCGCGTCGCGGACCGTTCGGGCTTCCGGGCGATATTGGCGGCAACGGTTCCGGTGTGATCGTCGACGCCGAGAACGGCTACATACTGACGAACCATCACGTCGTCGGAGAGGCCGACGACATCCAGGTATCGCTGATCGACGGCCGCGAACTCGACGCCGAACTCGTCGGCTCCGACAGCGCAACCGACATCGCGTTGATCAAGGTCGAGCCCGACAACCTGACCGATATGCCAATCGGTGACTCGAACGACGTCCGTGTCGGCGACTTCGTCATTGCTATCGGCAGCCCTTACGGGCTAACGCATACCGTAACGTCCGGCATCATCAGTGCGCTCGGCCGAACCGGTATCAGCCGCGATGGCTATGAAGACTTCATCCAGACGGATGCGTCGATCAACCCGGGCAACTCGGGCGGCGCGCTCGTCAACATGAACGGCGAGCTCATCGGCATCAACTCGGTCATCATTTCGCGTTCCGGCGGTAACGTCGGCATAGGATTCGCCGTGCCGACGGAAATCGCTGCGTCGATCATGGGCCAGATCCTCGACTTCGGCGAGATACGCCGCGGCCTGCTCGGCGTAAACATCCAGACCATCGATGCCGAGGCTGCGGAAACCCTCGAGCTCGACGTGGATGGCGGCGCGCTCGTGACGCGCGTGTTCCCGAATTCGGCCGCCGAGGAGGCCGGGCTGACGGTTGGCGACATCATCATCGGTGTCAACGACAAGACGGTGACCAGCGCCTCGGAACTCCGCAACACGATCGGCCTACTGCGGTCGGGTGATGTCGTCGGCATTCGCTACATGCGCGATAACGAGCCTCGCTCGACGTCCGCCGAGCTTGGCCGTGCTGAAGATCAGTTGCTGTCGGGTGCCGATATTCACCCGGGACTGGCCGGCGCCAGCTTCGCGCCCGCGAGCACCTCGAGCGAGAACGGCGTCGAAGTCGCCAACGTCGCAGAAGGCAGCCCGGCTGCACAACGCGACCTGCGCGCCGGTGACGTCATCACGGCTGTGAACCGCGTGCTCGTCCGCGACCTCAACGACCTGCGGACTATCGCCAGCAACAATCGCATTCTGTTTCTCCTGGTACGACGCGGCGAACGTTCCCTGATGCTGCAGATACGGTAAGCTATGTAGATGCACCGGAAAGACAGCACGTCATCGATCGCCGTTCGACTCACTGTCTTTCTCGCCGCGGTGTTTGCGGGCCTGCCGTCGCTGGCCGCGGATATCGACCGTCAGCGCGGACTGTTCCTGAGCGTCTACGAAACCGTCGAACGCGGCGACTGGAGCCCGGTCGACCAGCTCGACGACGACCAGCGCCAGCTGCTGCGGCAATATGTCCTTTGGCCCGACCTTCGGGCCGCGTGGCTGCGCGCCAATCTGAAAAAGATAGACGCGGCCCAGGTCGACGCGTTTCTTTCCCGGTACGGGTCACTCAAGCCAGGACGCGAGCTGCGCTACCGCCGTGCCTTGCAACTCGCCCGAACCGGCGATCTCGAGGGCTATCGGCGCATCTACGAGCAGTTTTACCAGGGCCAGGAAATCGCGCGACTCGATTGTCTCGCGCTGCAGGCCGAAATCGAGGCCGGGCGACATGATCGGGTCATGCAACGGGCCGTGCGGCTCTGGATGGTCGGCACGAGCCAGGTCGAGGAATGCGATCCGGTCTTCAACTATCTGTACGACAACAACATCCTCGGCCCGGTCGAACATGGGCAGCGTTTCGGGCTCGCGATCGATGCACGTGAGTTCGAACTCGCGCGCTGGTTGGCGCGCAGCATCGATCCAGCACATGTCGATGAAGCCTCTGCCTGGATTCGGGCACGCTCGGCACCCGAGAAATTCCTGTCGAGCTACAAACAACGGCCAAACACCGACGCGCATCGCGAGCAACTCGTCTACGCGACTGAACGACTGACCTATCGCGACCCGGTGGCCGCCAGTCGCCTGTGGTTCGGCATGGCGGATCGTTACCGCTTCTCCGAGGCACAGAAGTTGCGGACCGCCCGACACATTGCGTTGTGGATGGCGCGCGACAACCTGCCTGGCGGATACGCGGCCCTCACGCGGTTGCCGCAAGCGGCGCAGGATGAAGAGGTCATGCGCTGGCGGGCACGTGCCAGCCTGCGCGACACGAACTGGCACCGGCTGTTGACCGACATCAGCCTGATGTCGAACGACGAACGGGATTCGCAAGAATGGACGTACTGGCGCGGGTATGCGCTGCTGAAGACCGGCCAGGCGGATGAAGGCCGCGATGTGCTGCAAACCTTGAGCGCGGACCGAAGCTACTACGGATTTCTTGCCGCGGATGAGCTCGGCATGCCCTACGCGTTCGACGATACACCGCTGGCCGCAGACGCCGGCGAGATGGCGCTAGTCGCGAAACACCCGGGTCTCGTCAGGGCGAGGGAACTGTTTCGTGTCGGTCTCGATAGCCGTGGCCGATCGGAATGGGACGCGATCGTGCGCTACTTCGACGACGGCGAAAAGCTGCAGGCAGCACTGCTCGCCGATCAGTGGGGGTGGCACTCGCGCGCTATCGCCACGGCAGCGAGCCTGGGCGAGTACGACGACCTTGCCATGCGCTACCCGTTGCCGTGGCAGCAGCACTTCGAAACATCGTCGTCGGCGGCCCGTATTTCAGCGACCTGGGCCTACGGCATCGCGCGCAGTGAGAGTCTTTTCATGCGCGACGTGCGATCGAGTGCGGGCGCCGTCGGCCTGATGCAGCTGATGCCGGCGACGGGCCGCGACGTCGCCCGTGACATTCGCCTGCCCTACCGCGGTCTTGCTACCCTGACCGATCCCATCAGCAACATTCGGCTTGGTACGACGTATCTCGGGCAGATGGCCTCGCGCTACGACGGAAACCAGGTACTCGCGACAGCGGCCTACAATGCTGGCCCGCATAGAGTTGACCGCTGGCTCCCGGACCAGAATTCAGAAGATGCGCGCGTCTGGATCGAGAACATCCCGTTCAACGAGACGCGGTCCTATGTGAAGCGGGTCTTCTCGGCCGAGGCGATCTTCCACTGGCGGATGACCGGACAGGTGCGACGCGTATCGGATCTGCTGCGGACCGTCAGGCCTCAGGAAAAAGTCGCCGCGCGATAAAAAACCGGTGCGGTTTCCCGCACCGGCCGAAGAGCAGCAAGACCCGGACTACTGGTCGGTTTCGACACTGCGATCGTAGCTGAGTCTCTCTGCAGCCTCGAGCGTCAGCAGCTGCATGAAGTGTTTGACTTCCATATCAGAGCCGGTCGGCGTCTCGCCGTTTGCGCCTCCACCAAACACATTCTGCGGTACCGCACGTTTGGCGAAAGCCTCAGCCCAGATGCGCTGGATTTCGATTTCGGCATCCAGCTTCTGCGCCAGAGCGTTGTCCGCTGACAGGATGCGCTCCTTGCGGTACGCCTCCGCGTCGGCGGCGACTTTCACCGCCTCGGCATCGATGCGCGCCTTCTCGAGCAGGATCTTCGAAGTTTCCTCCTGGATCTGCGCGGCCTGTTTTTGCCGCTCTGCCTCGATCAGCGTTTCTTTCTTGCGGGTCTCGGCTTTCGTGGTTGCCTCGACCTGCTCGACCTTCATCGCTGCCTGGCGTTCCGCCACTTCTCTGTCACCGCGAGCAATAGCCAACAGGCGCTGTTCTTCTTCTTGCACCTTCTGCTCTCTCGCGATCGCGCGCATTGCCGACGCTTCCTGCTTCTGCTCCATGCGGGCGACAAACTTCGCGTTCGGCTTCATGTTGGTCACACGGGCTTCATGGACCGTGATGCCGTAGAGCATGAATTTCTGCTCCTTGCGGATCGGCATGCCAGTCGCGTCGTCAATGAGCTTCTCGACGACAAAGACCGCCTTTTGTTGATCACCGAACTCGTCCTGCATCTCGGGATTCGATGCATCGGCCTCGGATGTCTGTCGTTTCACCGAGTCACGCATGATCTCCTTGCGCTTCACGATGTAGATGCCCTGCTGCATCTGGTTCTCAAACTCGTTGATGAACTCTGTGCGGCCACCCGAGTAGTAGTCCTCGGCGGACATCAGCGATGCCGTCGCCTGCAGGGTTTCCTGAAACGACGGAATCAGCGCGACCCGCAGCAGGTTTTCCGGCGTACGGTACTCGTGCGCCATGCGCAGAAACGTCTCTCTATCCGTTGGCAGCCGGAATCGAACCGCAGCCATCGCGTCTGCATCCACCTGGTCGAGGAACATGATGTTCAGCGGGGGCAGGCTGGCGGACACTTTGGACGATTCCGATTCGGCGTTGACGCCGTCGGCCGTCACGTCGTCGGCGAGAACAGTCATGGCCTTCTTCCAGGCGTTGACACGCCCGAATAGATGCATGCTGTAACCAACGCCGTCCACGACGCGTTCGTTACCCGTGATCGTGCGCACGTGATAGACGTAACCCGGTTCTGCGTAGAAGAACACCTGGTTGAACATCACGGCCGCGATCACGAATGTGACCAGACTCACGATGCTAATGCGCAGC
>JAAUYD010254942.1_pt1 | contig 36770 bp, 58 predicted proteins | sample 7278101 | NCBI WGS metagenome assembly JAAUYD01 (sample SAMN14350128, study PRJNA611818) | marine sediment metagenome | isolation source: surface marine sediment (0.6m) | place: French Polynesia: Moorea | collected 2018-08
ACCGCTGCGGAGCGCGCGACAATTCCAGGCAAGCCCGTAGTTTACGTCAAGCACCCGATTTCAGCGACGGTCAAAAAAGCGATTGTTAGCGACGGTCACGCGATCCTTGACGCGAAATTTGCGCCTCCTGGCGCACCAGTTTTTGACGGCCAAACCGGCGAAGAGGTTGACCTTGACGCCGTTGCTGACGCCGTAACCAAGACAGCAACCTCCCCAAAGGTGACATCTGACACTGATACTGCAAAGCTTAATGAGCAGATTGTGACCCTTTCCGAGGAGGTTGCGACCCTCACCGCCCAAACGAAAGAGGACGCCGGCCTCATCGATACGCTGAAAAAGCAACTTGCTGACGCTGGTGGCGAGGACCTTTCCGAGGAGCTCGCAGGGCTCAAGGAGAGCCAGGCCTCACTCCTGGACCAGGTGAAGGCTGACGCCGATGTCATCAACACCCTCAAGAAAGAGGCAGCCGATGCGGACAAGGCGGCAAAGGCGGCGGCCAAAGAGCTCGCGAAACGCGACAAGCAAATCGCGACGCTTGAGAAAAAGGTGGGCGAGCTCACTAGCGAGGCGTAACCATGAGCCTCCTGGCTGGCTATACCTATACCACCGTTGGCGAGGCTGACACCTACGCCGGCGTGCGCCCGTCCTGGACAGCCTGGGCGAGCGCGACAGCGGAGCAAAAGGTGGCCGCTCGCCAGGAGGCGGCCCGCTATCTTGATTTCTCGTATGCCTGGAAAGGCGAAATTGCGAGCTCGGCCCAGGTTGAGGCCTGGCCGCGAACGGGCGTAATCGACCGCGAGGGCCGCGAGCTTTCAAGCTCTGAGGTGCCGGAAGCGATCAAGGTGGCCGAAATTGAGCTCGCCAACATTGCCCTTGCCCAGGCGCTTGTCGAAAATGCCAGCTCGGGCGAGGTGGCCAGCGTGACCGCCGGCTCCGTCTCGATTTCGTTTAAGGATGGCGGAGCGGCCCAGGAGAGCGATCGGCTGAAATCTATCGACCGCATTGTGGGCGGGCTTTACGAAAGCCGCGCCGATATGAAGACCAACATTCGCAACGCGCCCCTGCGGAGGGTCTAAATGGGCATTCTCGACAATCTTTCAGGGCTTGTGGCCGGCGTCGCCGGCCCGCTCTTGTTCAAGGACGCCGTCCTCAAGCGAGCCTCGGCGCGCACCTTGGGGGCAGGTGGCCGGATCTCCTCGACGGCGGAAACTGTGAATTGCAAGGCCCTTCGCACCGAATACAGCGCATTCCAGCGCGGTCAGCTCGCCATTGCGCGCGAGGAGCGAAAAATTCTCATTCTGGGCGAGGGCCTCGCAAATGACCCGGCGCAAGGGGATATTGTCACCATTGAGGGCCAAGGCTCCTGGATCGTTCAGGACGTCACCAGCGACCCCGCCAGGGCGACGTTTGAGTGTCGCTCTGCGCCGGCCCCGTGACCCGTTAACGAGACATAAACCCCGCCGGGGGCATGTGGACGCCATGGCCGACGCAAAAGTCACCTATTCCGTCAATATTCCGCAGGCTGTAGGGCTTGCGGTGACGTCCGCGCGCCGAGGAATGCGCGCGCTGTTGCTGGAGGGCGACCGCATCCTGGTCGATATTCTTTCGCAGCCAGGCCAGGGCGTGAGCTATCAGCGCGGCGGCGTGGTGCATGTTGCTTCCGCGCCAGGAGATCCGCCGGCCCCTGACACCGGCCAGCTTCGCAATTCTCGGGATCAGGAAATATTCGAAGCTCCTGGCGAGGTGGTTGTGGGCGTACTTTCTGTGAACGCCGATCATGCAGCGCCCTTGCAGCTCGGGACCGAGCGCATGGCTCCGCGCCCATTCATCAATCGCGTTTTCGATCATCGCGAGCGCCTCTTTGGGGCGTTTGTTGTGGGGGCCAAGATCTAGATGGATATTCAGGCCTCAAATGCGGACATTCTGATTGCGAGCGCGCCTCTCACGGCGCTCCTGGCCACATATGGCGGCCAGGCCGCAATCATGTCCTCGCCAATCCCTGACGATTTCAAAGCAAGCGCCCTGCCGGCTCTCATCATTGACCCGCCTGTGTCTGACGAGCCTGACGATACTTACACAAAGGGCGGTCGGCGCGTGACGTTCAACGCCCGAATTTACCAGCGCCCGGACGAGTACAATGGCGGCACCGCCCCGCTTGTCCAGGCTGCGGAGCAAGCCCGCAAGGTGCTTCGCGCAATCCAGAATTTCGCCATCACTGGCGGCGAGATAGTTGCCTCGGAGGTGGCCGGCCCCGAGGTTGCTCCCACAAGTGATACCGCTGTTGCGGGCCGCTTGCTGACAGTCCGGCAGTTTATAGAGGAGGCTTAGATGGCCCTTGTAGTGAAATCAGGCAATGCGGCCCTCGAATATTCGGTGGACGCTGGCACGACCTGGAACAATGTGAACGGGGTAACGAGTTTCGACCCTGGCGTGGCGACTGCCGAGGAGCAAGACGCGACCGATTACGACAGCCCCAACAATCAACGGGAATATGTCAACGGCTTCAAAGGCGTCTCAGACGGCTCCTTTGTTGTCAATTTTGACCCCGCGGACGCGTCGCACATCGCGCTCATGGCTGCAGAAGGCGGCGCGGCAATCGACATGCGCCACCAGTACGGTGACAAGTGGCTTACCATGTCCACGCTTGTCCGCTCGGTTTCGAAGCCGGCGGAAATCGGGGGCATCCTCAAGGCCACGGTGACAATCAAGCAGGCCGCGGCCCCGGTTTGGAGTGATGTGGCCTAATGGCGTTTGATGGGGCAGCCAAGCCAATCGTGAGCGCGCCGGACCCGGACGGGACGGTGGTGCTTACGTGCGGAGAATTGGAGCTCGCGCTCCGGTTTTCCTGGGCTGCCCTTCTCAAGCTCCAGGGGCAATTCGGACATGGTGAGGATTTTCTTAACGCGGTTTCGGTCGGGCTGGACCAGCGCAGCATTGATCGCTTGGCGTTCATTGCCGCTGCCGCAGCTAATACGAGCCCGGAGGAAATTCTTGAGCTTTCTCCGCCAATCCTTCCGCTTTCCAGGGCGTTAAACCTCGCCTGGCGAGTTGCCTGGATGGGTCCAGGGGTGGAGCTCGACTTTGATGAGGAGGCCGCGCCGGACGCACCCGAGGGAAAGCCGAGGGCGGAGTGGTTGACCGCGCTCTGGCGGCGGCTCTCGCGAACGGCATCACATACCGAGAGTTCTGGTGGATAACGCCCTGGGTCACGCAAACGCTCATGAGGGCGCACGCGAAAAAGCTCCGAAACGAGCACCGGGCCCGCCAGCTCCAAGCCTGGCAAACCGCTCACCTCACCATGATTGACCCGAAACACTTCCCCTCGTTCGAAGAGTTTTCCGGGGAGAAGCAGCGACAGCAGCACCGCGAGCAAACCGGCGAGGAGATTGCCGCAAATATTCTCAAATGGGCCACACAGAACGGCCTGGAGGACGCGTAAATGGTTGGACGAACAAACGTGGGCGGCGTTGAGATCGACATTCGCGGGGATGCCGGCCACTTTCGCCGCGAAATGCAATCGACCGAGCGCACAACGGACCGCACGCAACGGGCCGTGAGGGGCGAGCTCCGCCGGACCGGCTCGGAGATGGACCGGCTAAACTCAAAAATTGGAGCGACACGGACGTCCATGCTTGCTCTGGCCTCGTCCGCCGGCCTTGGCCTTATCACTGGCGTAGGCGTTTTGAAGAATTTCGGCCAGGCCATGAGCACGCTCAAGGCGGTTACGGGCGCAACTGACGCCCAAATGGAGGCGCTCACCGCCAAGGCGAGGCTCCTCGGCTCCACAACGCGCTTTTCAGGCACACAGGCTGCGGAGGGCATGATATTCCTGGCCCGCGCCGGCTTCACCGCTGACGAGGCGCTCCGCTCTGTTGAGGGCACGCTCAAGCTTGCCCAGGCCGGCGGCCTTGACCTGGGCCGGGCTGCCGACATCGCGTCAAACGTCCTTGGCGGCTTCAATATGAACGTTTCCGAGACGGGCCGAGTGGTGGACGTCCTGGCGAAAGCAGCAAACGCGGCAAACGTGACGGTTAACTCCCTGGGCGAAGGCCTGAAATTTGCCGCCCCTGTAGCGGACAGCTTGGGCATTAAGCTCGAAGAGACAATTGCAATCATCGGCAAGCTCGGCGACAGCGGCATCGCCGGCGGCCTTGGCGGTCGCGGCTTCTCGTCCTTTGCGGTGGCATTTGAAGCGCGCCGGAAAGACATTGAGGCAATCATCGGCGAATATGACATCGCTGCGGAAGGTTTCAACAATGTCATTGCCCGGCTTCGCGACGCAAATGTTGAAACCTCGCGCATTGTCCAGATATTCGGCGCGGCCAATCTCGACATTTACACCATTCTCGCCAACGCCTCCGCGGACGCAGCCAAAGGAACGGCCATTCTCACGAAGCGGCTTGAGGAGGCTGGCGGCACCGCGGACACGGTCGCCACCATTATGGATGACAACCTCAACGGGGCCATTCTCGGGTCCATTTCGGCGATGCAGGAGCTCGTCCTGGCGATGGGCGACGCCGGCGGAGAGAGCGCGCTTATCGGGGCGTTTGACAGCCTGGCGAGCCTCATGCGGACCGCCGCGGCGAATGCGGACATTCTCGGGGTGGCGTTTGTTGCCCTGGCGGCGCGCGGCATCCTTCCCCTGGCGGCGTCCACATTCACCCGAGCCGTGCCGGCGTTGATCGCAGCCAGGACGCAATTGACCCTTGTGGGCGTCGCTGCCACCGCAGCCTCGGGCGCGACCACGCTTTTGACGAGATCCATGGCCCTGGTTGGCGGACCTCTCACAATCGCGATTGCTGGGGCCGCCGCGGCTTATGTGGCCCTCGCCCGATCCGCGAAAAGGGCAAAGCGCGACCTGGCGGAAACCAATGAGGCGCTCAAGCGAGCCGACGAGGTTATCCGGTCCACAAACGAATTTTTGGGCCGAGAGGACCCGCTCGGAAAAATCGGCGCATCTGCCGAGACGGCCAGGGACCGCGTGGACAATCTTGCGAGCGCCCTCGGCGACGTGGTGACCAGGCTTAAAGAGGTTTTTGAGGCCAATAAGCTTAACCAGGCGTTTGAAGTGTCGAAGGCGGCCCAGGACCTCCGCAACGAGATTGCCGAAATCGAGGAGGAGCGCCAACAATCCATTGGCGGCCTTGATACCATTTACGGCCCCAAGCGCGAGCTCACACGCGAGCAACGCCTTGAGGCGTTCGATGCAACCGAGCGCGGCCAGCAACAGCGACGCGCGCAACAGCGCCTTGCCGTCCTGGAAAACCAGTTTGAGGAGCTCGGGGTTTCGCCCCAGGACATTATTGACGCGTTCAAGAACGGCACAAAGGAAGCCGTTGCCGAAACCACCAAGGGCGCGCCTTCGAGCGTTGCCGCCGGATCTCCTGACGCCGAGGCCCTCAAGCTCGCTGCCGAGGAGGCGCTTGCCCTTCGCGAGGAGCTTGAGCGGGCCTTTGAAATTGAGCTCGCCAGGGCGGAAGGCAATGAGGCCCAGGTGCGGCTCCTGGAGGACCAGGAGGAAATCCTCCGGCGAACGGCGGATTATATCGAAGCCGGCCTGGAGGCAGCGGACGCTGAAAAGATCGCCCGCGCCGAGGTCCTGGCCATTCGCGAGGCGGAGATCCGCGCAATCGTCAAAGGCGTGCAAGAGGAGAAGGCTGCGGAGGCCCAGCGCCGGCGGGACGCAGAGGAGGCTGAGCGTCAGCGAGCCAAGGACACGCTCGGCCTGGACCCCAAGGACGATGGTTTTGACCGCGAGCTCCTGAAATCAGATATAAAATATGCGCTGGAGGAGGCGATCCGCTCGGGCGACGTCTCCGGCGCGATCCAGGACGTGTTTGAGCGCCGCGTGAGCGATGCCCTGGCCAATGCCATTGACGGCCTGGTGGACGAGTTTCTCAAGCTATTCGAGGGCCTGGATCTCGGCGGCGGCAAAGGCGGCGGCCTCTTTGGCGGCCTGGTGGACTTCGTTTTCGGCGGCGTGCGCGCCTCTGGCGGCAATGTGAAGGCCGGGACGAGCTACCTGGTGGGCGAGCGAGGCGCGGAGCGCTTCGTCCCGTTGGAGGACGGTACAATCCTCCCAAACATGAACGGCCAGTTCATTCGCGACGCGAGCCAGGCCGCGGGCAAAATGGAGCTCAATGCGCCGTTCATTGTCCAGGGCAACATAACCGAGGAGGTTCTCCCGAAAGTTATGGAGCTCTTTGACGAATATCAGCGCAGCTTGCCGCGCGTGATTGATGCGCGCGTCCAGGATCAAAGAGCGAGAGGGGCCTATTAATGACGGAATACATGCTCACCGATCACCTAAAGGATGGGACTTGGACGCCTGCCGAGGTGCAATCTGCCAGCTTCACCAGGGGCGGGGCCGCCCAGGTGATTGAGATGGGCCAGCCCTATTGGCTCCTGACGGCCTCCTATCAAAACCTCACGGACGAGAAATTCCGGGCTCTTTCGGCCTGGCTTGCCCGCCGGCGCGGCGGCCTGGTAACGTTCCTGGCGTACCGGCCAGGGCGAAAGCACCCAATCAACCGGCCCGATTTGACCGACAATGTGGGCGCGGACCCCGTGAACTACAGCTCTGTTGAGAAATCGCTCCAAATTCCGGCCGAAAATATCAAGCCGGGGGACATGTACGGCTATACGGACACGCTTGGCCGGCGATACATCGGCGAAGTGATTGAGATTGTGTCCACCTCGCCAGGGTTTACGCGCGTGAAGCTCTTTCCGCCGGCCCCGACCCCGCACGCAAGCACGCCCCAGGGAGAATGGGCTTTTGCGGCAGGCCGGTTTCAACTTGACCCTGGGTCCGTTAATTCATCCGAGCCCTATGATGGGCGAAGAAACCTCTCGTTTACCGCTCGGCAAGTATTAGCTTGAGGTATGGCTCTCGCTCTTACCCCCGCCGCGCGCGCTGCGATTGCGGCTCGCCAAGTGGCCGTCGCCTGGCTCCTGGACCTCCACGTGGATGGGGGCTCGCTGCATTGTTGGGATGGGGCCGAGCCCCTGACCTACAATTCAAATGCCTATGAAGGGCTTGCAAACCAATGGCGCATTGCCGGCGACATTCGCACGAGCTCGGATCTCGTGGCGCAACCGATCGTTATTGAGTTCGATGCGGCCCAGCAGCTCGACAATGCGTCATTTATTGGCCGGCTCCTGGATGGCTCTTGGCACCAGCGCCGCGTCAAGCTCACTGGGCTCCTCTTTGCGGTGGATGATGATTTTTCAACCGTGATCGGGGAGCACATGGTTTGGGAGGGGCGCATGGACACCGTTGAGCTCACGGAAAGGCCAGGCTCGGAGATGGTGGCCGCACTCTCTTGCGAGAGCGGGGTTTTTCGCGCCCTGGGCCGAAATATGACCACATGCAGCCACACCGACCAGCTCCGGCGCGATCCAACGGACAACTTTTTCCAGCAAACGGGCCTCAAACCCCAGCAGGAAATTCCTTTCGGACGCTCCTGGTCAACCGTTCCAGGCCAGGGCTCGCGCTCTGGCGGCGGGGGCACAGCCGGCGGAGGGCGCAGATGAGACGTGTAGAAAACTGGGCGGTTCGATTGAGCGAGGCGTCAATCCTGGCCTCGGCCAAAAATCACGCCTGGGGCGCTCATGATTGCGTGACGTTTGCAGCCGATGCGGTCATCGCGATGACGGATGACGATTTGATTTCTGACGTTCGCGGCGAGTATGACAGCCCTGTCAGCGCGGCCCGCCTCATCAAAAAGGCCGGGTTTGATTGCCTGGGCGACATGGTCGCTGACAGGCTCCCCGAAATAGACCCCCGCCACGCCCAGCGCGGCGACCTGATTTTGTCCTACGGGGACGAGGGGGAGTTTCTCGCGGTGGTGATTGGCCGCGGAGCCGTGGGCCCGGCGGCATTCGGCCTCATCCACATTCCGCTCGCCCAGGCGGCGCGCGCCTTTCAAGTAGGAGAGCGAGATGGCTGAGGCCGCTGTTGCCGGCCTGTTCAAGGTTGGCGCGAAAATCGCCGCAAAATTCTCATACAAGGCGCTGGCAAAGGCGGCCTTACAGGTTGCCTTGACCGCGGCGGCCTCGAAGGTCATTCAAAACAACACCAAGCGCGAGCCGCAAGGAAACCTCATCAACGTCGCCGTGAGCTCGGACGAGCCGCGCCGGCTCCAATCTGGCAAACGCCTCCACGGCGGGCTCCTGGTGGATTGGTACGTCACAGAGAAAAACAATCGCCGGCTTTTTTTCGTGGTGTATCTCGGCGAGGGGCCTATGGGGGCTTGTACGGGCGTTTATGCCGGCGGGCGGCGTGTTGCAAACGCCATCCCTCACGGCGTTCGCACCAATATTCCCGATTTTCGCTCTGGCGGTGATCGCCTTTGGATAACCTATTATGACGGACGCCCCGGCCAGGCGGCGGACCCGTACCTGGTCGGCAAGTCTCTCGGCTGGAATGCGTCTCACAAAGGCACCGGGGTTGCTTACGCAATCATTGAAATGCTCTGGGACAGCGACAACATGACGTCGCCGCCAGGCCTGGGCGTTGAGGTTGAGGGCGCGAAGTTTTACGACCGACGCCTGGACACCACTGCCGGCGGATCGGGTGCCCATCGCCTGGACAATCCGGCCACGTGGACGGTGAGCAAAAACCCCGCGGTGATTTTGGACCACTTCCTCCTCGGGCGATACGTCAACGGGGTGAAGACGTTCGGGGTGGGGCTAGATCCGGTTGACGTGCCCTATGACAATTTCCTGGCAAATGCCAACCTTTGCGACGAGCTCGTCACGCTAAAGGCCGGCGGCACGCAAAAGCGCTACGAGGCGAGCGGCTTCCTCTTTGCTGACAAGTCCTACCGAGACACGATTTTTGAGCTCTGCCAGGCAATGAATGCCCGGCCCACCGATTATGGTGGCCACATTGGGCTCCTGACGGGCGAGGCGCAAGCGCCTGTGATGACCCTGGACGAAAGCGACCTGGTAGAGAGCGCGCCCGAGCAATACGCGCCCAAGCGCACCTGGTCCGCTCTGATTTCCGGCGTTGAGGGCCGATATATTGACCCGGCTCAAAACTACCAGCCCGTGGACTATCCGCGCGTGACAGACGCGTCCTGGTGGGCCGAGGACGCCGAGACTGAGGCGAAATATCTCTCGCTCGACTTCAATATGGAAACCGACCCCGAGCGCGCCCAGCGCCTCGCCTGGCTCCGCGCCAAGCGCGAACGCCGCCAAGGCCAGCTTACGGGGACCTACCAGCTCAAGGCCATTGAACTTGAGCGCGGCGACTGGTTTATCCGCTCTGGCGGGAAATTTGGCGCGGGCAAAACCTTCGAAGTCCTGGACCGCGTTCTCAACACCGAGGATTTCACCGTCACAATCACCGCCTTTGAGGTGGACCCGAGCGACATGGCCTGGACCGCCACCACGGCGAAGGACCCGGCGGACCCGCCAACGCCAAACACGAACACGCTGGACAGCATTGCCGTTCCGGCCATGACAATCACGCCGGTTGAGCTCTCCTATGGGGGCGTGACGGTGCCGGCGGTGCGATTTGGCAATCCCGATTGGGATGATTTGCCGCCGCTCACGATATTTGTTGAGCTTGCAGCGGACAATGGCTCGGGCGGGCCCACCGGGGACGTTGTAAGCCACACCATTCCAGCCGGGGCGGTGTCCTCAACGGCCCAGGGGCTTCTCCCTGGCCGCGGCTATGTGGCGAGGTTTCGGGCGCTCCTGGGGATGACAATTTCGGCCTGGACGGATTGGGAGCAATTCACGAGCACGGGTGACTATGTGGCCGGCGAGGCCACCTCGATCTCCTGGTCAAGTGTGACGGGCGCGGGGAAGCCGGCAGACTTTGCGGACGTGACCGGCGACAACATTTCCGCGGGCTTTACCGGCCAGGGGTTATTAGCGACGCTGAACGCGCTCGGGTATGGCTCGCAGTATTTAACCGGTTTTGGTGCGCTTGCGGCTCTTGGATTTGTCACCCTTGGCAATAATTTGCGGGCCGCTAATGGTTCCACAATTTTAGGCGATGCGGACTTGATAACTGCGTCTGGTGTTGCAGCCGCAATTGCGGGACAGGGCGCGGGCGCTACGGCGAATTTCTTATCACAGCTAGACACCGCCGCATGGGCCGCGCTCAACAGTGACGGCTATATGTTTGACAATCCCGGCTTGTCTAAATTCGCAGATGGTTCGACGATGCCAAATGGTTTTACCAATTGGGGGAGCGTGACACGTCAAAAGCTGACGAATGCGGTAGGCAAAGAAAGCCTGAAAATGACAAGCGCGGACGGCGTTTACGGCGGTATTGTGGTTTCAGGCTCAGCAAAAACGCCCGCCGACGGCGATTTTCTTGCTGGATTATACATTGTTGATTTTGAAGTAACGCTTCGTTCTGGAACGCTTCAGGGGCTAGGATTATATATCTATTCCCGGCTCGTAACCACGACGCAAGACATAGTTTCGTTGCATGTGCCGGCTTTGCGCGATCAAAACGGCGATTTAGTTGGCGACGGCGTTGTGGGTAAAACTTACAAATTCAGCGAGGTAATCGACCTAACGTCCGGCACCCCTGACAGGTATACTTTCCACTTAATGAACAATTGGAGCGGCTTTGGGTCAGAAGCCGCTAAAGAAGTAGATTGGACGTTTTGCGGTATGCGGCCTATGCCGCGCCAGATCGCCGGAAAATCTCTTTTTCAGGAAGACGGCATAACAGCGCTTCTTAATAACGACATACTAACCGCGCTCGGTGTAGCGTCCGCCGTCACGGGCCAGGGGCCGTGGGCTACATTCTCGGATAGTGTTCTTAGTCTCACCGCGCCAAATCCTAACATTATTCCTGATGCTGAAAACGTGGATGGCACTTGGTCGCTCGGCAGCATTAGCGATGGCTACGACGTCGTACGCGGCAAGGTTTTTGTACTGCCAGCAAACTTCACGGTTGCAGGCAGTCAAGTGTTCACCGTCGCTCCAAACAATCCGTATACGCTTTCGTATGAGGCCGAGATAACTGGCGGCGGAACTGTTTATTGCGACATGATATTTTATGACGCTGCGATGCAGGTTATCTTGGACGGCATTCAAGACGTTGCGTCGTCGCCGCATTATTTCCCCACACGTCGCGGTTCGACATACACAGCGCCTGCAAATGCTGCCTATGCTCAAGTACGCATTGTATCGAACGCGACAGGTTACGGATATGTACGTAGAATCAAGGCAGAGGGGGGAACGGTTCGAACGCCTTGGTCGGTCGCAAACGTTGGTGACGGTGCGGACAACACGGGAAACAATATTGCCAGCGGCATTGTCAGCCAGGGCGCGCTTGCAACAGAGAGTGTCGCAACGTCGTCGGACGGTCAAACGATTGACGGCAGCATTACGCTTGCTAGCGGCGTATGGACCACGATTGCTTCGCACACTTTAGACGTAAAAGCCGGAACGAATGTTTTATTTCTCGGTGAAACAGATTGTAACGCTTCGAACAATAGCGCTATTCCGGCAAAGCCGCGTGTGCGCGTAACGAGAAACGGAACACCAATTAGAACGAAGGATATGCGTGGGTTTTGGCAAGGTTCTGGTGGCCAAGGTGGCACAGGCTACGAGTTTGATGGTGGAGGAACCATTCTAGAGCTGGATAAAAACGTACCGGCTGGAACGTACACTTATGCTTTGCAAGCATACATAACAGCAAACACAACCACGAGAGATTGTTTTAATCGAACTGCGCTAGCGATTAATTACAAGTTCTAGGAGGAATCAGAAATGAGACTGATAAAATTACTTTTTGCGATAACGATTCTTTCCGCATGCACGACAGCACAAAAACCTGCCTATTGGCAAACGGTTTGCAAAGGGGATGCGGTCCGCTACAATTTCGGCCAGCTTCACACCACCTCTGTAGAGCGCATGTGCAGGGCTGATCAGAAAATTCCTGTCATCGAGGTTCCTTTTCAGCTCACGAAAAAGGATCTCTCAAATGTCTTTTACCAGGGAAAAGGCATGATCTGGGTTGACCCAGACGCCCCAGACTATGCGGCCCGTGTGGCCGGCCTCACGCCGGCGGTGTTTCCACATTCCAGCCTCTCAGAATGCCAGCGTGCGCGGGCTTGCCCGGCCCTGGTCGCGGAAGTTTTGACAAAAAATTAACCGCTCTCGGCACTATAGGGCCCAAGCATTCACTTTATGGAGGCGAGCTTGGGCCATTCAACCAATCTGACCGCGGCGCTCCACCGAGCCCGAAACATCTATTTCCCCACCGAGCTCGACGAGGACGCGCAAGCGCAATACACCGCGGGAATAAGCCAGCCGGCCCCGCCCATGCAGGTGGTTGGCGTTTACAACGCTCTTTCACCTCATATCGAGGACCTTTCTGAGGGCGGCGTCCTTGTCCTGGCGGACATGGCTTACTTGATCTCAATTCATTCCTTCTCGGGACTAAACTCGAAAGCCGTTGCCACGCTTATGGAGGTGGCCCCGCTCTTGCCGGAGGAGGAGACCCCCGCCCAGGACGTCCCCATCCCGCCCGAGGCGGAGGTTTTGCCAGGGGAGGACTAAATGGGCCTTTGGAGCACTCTGAAAAGAAAGCGCCAGCGCGCGGACAACGCCGGCCTTGTGGCCGCTCTTGTGTCTCTCTCTGCCGAGGATAGCCGCCGCCTGGTCGAAAAGGACTACATTGTGGCCGGCCATGCCTGGGGCGTTGAGCCGGCGGACCTTCACGCCTTTGCGCTCACAGAAAGCGCCGGCCAGGGCTTTGGGCCCAATAGCCGGTTGATTATCAATTACGAAAAGCACGTCGCGAGCCGCAACACAAAGCCGCCTCATGCCTACATTTCAGAGTTTCCTGAGTTTTATGCGCGCCATTGGGGGGGGGTGACTAATCTCCCGAGCTGGCACCCGTATTTCATGAGCCAGCCGGATCGTTGGGACCTCCTGGCGCGCTCTGCCGATGTCAATTTCATGGCTGCCCTTCGCGGCACGTCCTGGGGCTCCTTCCAGGTGCTCGGCGAGAACGCCGAAATGATCGGCTTTAATGATGCGTTTGACATGGTCAAATATATGTATTCCGGCGAGGCCGCGCACTTAGATTGCGCCATTCGTTTCCTTCGCGCCAGGAACGCAATGGAGGACCTCCAGGCCGGCAACATGCGACAGGTTTTTGCGGCCTACAACGGCGAGGCAAATGTCGATGATTATGACCGCAAATTTTCTCGTCACCGCAAACGCACGGGGAAGCTTTACGCATGATCGGAGCAAAGCTCGGCCTCATTATTGGCGGCGTCGCTGCCGGCGCTGCGTTCTTCACGGGTTACACCGTGGGCGGGCGCATTGTTGCGGCGGACTACACCGAACGGCTCTTGAGTGAAATGGAGGGCACCTCGCTCATTCTCACGCGCAAGGACGGCGAAATCAAACAATGCCAGGAGCAAATCGACAAGGTTAACCGATCGCTCGCCGAGCAAGGCCGCAAGTTTGAGCGCGTGGTGGCCAAGGACCGCGCCGCGCGCGACCGAGCTCGGAAAGACCAGCTTAACGAAAATGAGCAATCAAGGTTGCGCCTGGACCGTGCGCTCACGGCCCTCGAAGAAATTGGAGAGGTTATTCAAAGTGAAACATTCAAGGACGAGTGCGCTGGCGCTGACGTTGATACTCGCATTGTCAGCTTGCTCAACGACGCCCTCGACCCCGAGGGAAGTGATAACGCGGACGGTGGAGGCGGAGTGCCCGCCGGCGAAGGTGACGATTGACCGCTCCTTTGCCAGCGAGCCGCCCGCATGTGTGGGAGAGTTTGGCGAGTTTCAATTCGAGCCGGGGCCGTGGGTCCAGCTCACAATTGACGCTGCCAAGGACATCAAAGCGCGGGCCGAATGTCTGATTTTGACTGAGGCCTGGATTGAAGGAGAAAGGCGCTCACGCGCCGAAGCTGAGGAGCTCATTGATGAGTGATATGGATCGAGCGGCCCAAATGGCCCTCCAAGCAAACGTCAAGAAAAGCTGGCGCGTGAAGCTCCGCGCTTTTGTGAACCGCTGGCCTGATACGATTAGCTTTATCTTCGCCATTCTGGCGGTGGCCGTCCTGGTCGCCCTCACCTCCTGGGAGGCTCACAACTCTGCAAGCGGGTGGGCGCTCATGGCGAAGGGCGCGGCTCCGCCGGCCATGGCCTATATGGCCGGGTTTGCCATCACAATTGGATATGTGGTGTTTCACCGCCGGGCCGCGGAGCATCGCCGGCACGCAAGGGCCCTCAAAAAGCAGCCTGGAAAGGGCGACCTCCAGGAGCTCACGCGCAACAGGGCGTCAAAGTCCTTTGTGTTCGCGGTGTTTGCCGCGGCGCTGAGCCTTTTCGGGGTGTTCTCGAACCTCGCCAGCAAGACCGCCATGAGCGCGACCGGGGCGGAGGAGGCGAACATCGCCAGGACGTCCCTGGTGATCGAAAAGCGCGACCTTGAGCGCGCGCTTCGCTTCGCGGACGTTGAGGGCACGCAAGCCATTATCGATGCGGACAAGGACACGTTGGCCTCAATGCTCGCCGAGGCGAAGGGCTGGGGAATGCCGGACCTTGAGCCGGACGGCGCGTGCGCCAAGGATCTGAGGCCGCGCCAACGCCAGCTTTGCAACCGAGCGAACGGCACCGCCGGCGAGATGGGTGTTCGCGGGGAGATATTGATCAACGAGGCGGCTATGAAAAAGGTTGAGGCTGACACGCTTCGCCTGGCCGAGGTTGACGGCCTCCTTTCGCAAACCACTTCCTCGGAAGGGGCGGCCCACTGGAAGGCCATGAGCAAAATCTCGCAAGATGCGCTCAAGCCTGACATGTTCCGGATCTGGGGCATGTTCCTCGCGTCTGTCTTTTTCCTGGTCATCATTGGCGTGGGCTGGGACGAGTTTTTCGAGCGCCTTGAGGAGAGCGAGGAGCCTGACAAAGGAGCCAGCTAATGGACTATATTGCCGTGATGAGCCTCTCGATGGCGGGATTGATTGCATTATTCCTCGCCGCGCGCCGCCAGGAGGCCGGCCTTTTGGGCCGCCTCATGACCTGGGCCGTCGCGATGCCCTGGCTTGCAATCTATTTTTTGAATGCTGTGCGCAAGACGGACGCCACGTCTGTTTTCACCTGGCACGGTGAGGCTGAAATGGGCCATTTGACGCTCGCAATCATTTGCGTGGCGTTTACCTGGCTCTGGCTTGGGGGCCGAGATGATCCTTTATCTATGGACCATTAGTCAGCAAGCGGTCCCTGGCGGCGGCATCCATCCCGAGATCCGGGAAAACTCCGCCTGGATGCGCGAGGTGGGCAAGGCCTCCGACAACATGATGAATTTCGGGGTTTCTGCCGCGGACGCGGTGGTGATTGCCGCCATGGTGCCGGTTATTATGATGGTTCTCCGCATGTTCGGGGAGTTCACCTCCGTTTGGGCTGAGGATCTGCGCGAGAATAACAAAATCAAGCGCGAGGAGAAGCGTTTGGACCTCTACAAGCACAAGGGAAAGCCGCCGGACCCCGCGGGCCCTGGTGAGCCCTCGGAGGGCGCAAACGGGAGGCCTCTATGAAACATTTCGGCGGTGCTGCGGATATTCTCGTTTTCCTGGTCATTTTTGCCGCCGCGGGAGCCTGGTTTTGGCATGATGACGGGCGCGAGGTGATTGATTTCGGCCAGGCAATTGAGGCGAGCGCCGAGGATGGCCGCGCCGGCTCCTGGATCGGCGTGAGCATTCCCGTCCGCAAGCTGAGGGATTGCGCAATCATCCAGGACGGCGAGGGGCTCCAGGGATATTTTGACGGCGAGACTGGCTCACGTCCGATGAATTGGCGGCGTGACGGCGGCCTCCTGGCCCCAGGCGAGGACGTTCAATTCGGAAAGCTCCAGGCGCGCATTCCCCAGGAGGCTCCGCCTGGGCCGGCCTACATGGTGTTTGAGCCGCGCTTTAAGTGCCGGTTCCGCGAGGTGCCCGCCTACGCCCCTCCGATTGCCTTCACCGTTCTTGAAAATTAGGCACAAAAAAACCCCCGCCCGGGGGCGAGGGTTCTCTTGTTGTTATCGAAGGTTGACGACTTTTTCGCCCACTTCGTCCATGGCCTCCTCGACGTCATCGAGTTCGGCCAGCTTCCGGCGAAATTCCGCGTCCGCCTTGGCTTCCTTCAATTTCGCGGTGCGCTCCGCGGCGCGCCGCTGATGCCTTGTGAGCCCCTTCGTGGTAGGGGTGGCTATGGCCCACAGTCCGCCAATTTTCAGGACCTCAAAGAGGGCCAGAAATAACCACATGACGGCAACTGACATCGGTTTTGCCCGTTCCATTTCCACCTTTTTGTCGGTCGAACTGCGAAGGGAGTTCTTCCAGGTGGTCGCGTTCCAGGCCGTTCTTTCGGCTAGGTAGGCGGCCTCGGCGTCCTTTGCGACTTTCTCAAGTGTGGAATGCTCTTGTGAGAGCCTCGCATATTCGGCCTCGGCTTGAACGCTAATCATGTGAAAGCTGCGCTTCCCGCTGATAAAACAGCCAGCAATTGCCAGGCATAAAGCCAGGGAGGCAACTTTCGCTTTCTCGTATCGCCGATTTTCCCAATCCCGCACGATGTGCCGGAGAGACAAAAAGGCGATCCCTTCGCAGGCCGTCACGATTGCCGCAAATACTACTGCGAAAACCGGGTCCGTGGTGATTTGGTAAGCACCCCAGACGTTGAAAACTGCCGAGCCAACGCCGGCAATTCCAAGGAATACAGCCACGCCCTCGCGGCCTGCAAATTGGTTTGGTGTTTCGTTTGACATAAACAAAATTCCCGAGAGTGCGCCCGGCTTGATTGCCAGGCGAGAGCCCAAGCAGCTCTGGGGGTGAGCCCCGAAGGGCTCGGCTTTATTCTTCGCCTTCCTCCTCAATTTCGTATCGAAATGCGACGCGAGCGATTGTTGAGTATCGCTCGTTCCCTGAAAGGACGCGCCAGCCGTGCGGAACGCGCTTGTTCACCTCAAGGGAGGTGGTTTGCGCAATGAGGTCCGTGCTGGAGGGGTCCATAGGATCGCCTGAGATAAGTACGTTAGTCATAGCGGTGTTTTCCTTTCCTGGTTGCTCACCGCCAGAATTGCTTGGTTCTGGTTCCTTCAATGTCAAATAGCTGCACTCTGCCGAGTACAGGGGTAATATAGGGGGTATTGACAAGGGGAGCAAGGGGTATTATACCCTATTTATGAAAAACTTCGCGAAAAACCGCGACAAGTTGACGCAGAAAGGCAGAAGATGACGAAATCCACCACCCAGGCCGTGAAAGACAGCAAGGCCCGCCGGGGCATCACCTCAATCTCTATCGACCTGGACCCCGGCGAGCGCGCCTTGTGGGATGAAATGAAAGAGCTTCATGGCGGACGCAAACCCTCACTCATGAGGGCCCTAGAGCTCCTGAGGGACCAAGGAGGAGAGATGCCAATTTCGGCCTTGGTGACCGCGGTGGACCGCCTCAAGGACCGCGTCGACGCCTTGTAAGCGCCGTATTCCGAGCGCATATCTATTCGAGCGAAGCGCCGTACCCACCAAGCCGCGGCGTTAGCACCCCCGAGGAGCCCCTGGTTTAGGCATCATTGCCACGAGCCAGGGGTTCATTTCTTCGATGACTTCGATAACCGTTTCGACAAATGCTTGCGCCTGAGGGAGAACGATTGCGTTGCCGTAGCCCCGGATAAGGCCCACTCGACCGGCAAGCCCATTAACCAGCGGGAATGATCCGGGTTCAACCGCCCGCCACTTTTCATCTTGGCATCCAATCCAGTCAGCATTTCCCCAGTATCCGTTAGTCGGACTGCCGCCTGGGGCGTGGGCCACTTCGTCAACCAAACGGCTCGACCGAGCAGCCCGTTCACCGGAACCGTTCCCACGCTTGAGTCGTCCTTGTGATCCCGTGTTGTTGGGGTTGGCCAACCGCTCAAGCTCGCCGCTGTTTGAAGGTTTAGACCACCCTTGCGACCCGATGTTCCCGCCCCTGTGCTGTCTGTCGCGTTTGGTGTGGGCCATCCAATAGGTGCGCTGACGGATGTGCGGGGCACCGAAGCCCGCAGCGCAGGTATCGACCGCCCCAAAGGCGTAATCCTCTCCTTCCAAGTCAGACGATACAAGATCGAGCCAAGCGAGGCCTGCCTTGCTTGCAACTTGCTCCCCAACAATTGTGTCAAAACCAAGCTCTCGGACGAGATGGAGCCAGTGCGGCCATAGGTGCCGCTCGTCAAAAAACCCTGCTCCTCTGCCTGCCGCGCTGAAAGGTTGGCAGGGGCAGGAGCCTGTGCAAATAGGTCTTTCATCGCTCCATCCCGCCTGTCTGAGGGCTCGTGACCAAACCCCAATCCCTGCAAAAAAGTGGTGTTGCGTGTAGCCTTTGAGCTCTTCCGGTTTGACATCTCGAATATCCCTTTCGTCAACATCGCCCGGGGCGATAGCGTTAATCTTAATGAGTTCTCGCAACCATTCAGCCGCGAACGGATCAATTTCGTTGTAATAAGCGCTCATCCGAGCTCGAGCTCCCTGATTTCGGTGTCGAAAAACATCACTAGGTCACTCCTTCGCACTGCGAAACCACTCTGGAGGGTCTGGGTAGGGCACGGCCATTCCGTTCTCCAGCGGCTCCAGCGGCTCCTCAAAGCCTTTCACGACGCCGAGCCAGTAGCGCTTTTCAATGTTTGTCAGAAGTCCGCGCTGTTTTCGGAGCTTTCGATAGTTCATTTCTGCGTTTTGCTCCTGATACGTTTGCGGCTCCAGATGGTGAACACACTTATTGTTTGGCCATCCTGGACAGCAATGACCGACAGTGAGCCCGCCGGAAAGATTTAGCCCGTGAATGAACAGCGCCGCCCATCTGTGCGCGAGCCACTTAGAGCCCTCGAAATGAAAGCCGCCATACCAGGGCTCGCCATCGCGGTAATGATGGGGCGCGGCGGTCCAAAGCACGCATCCGGTCATTTCGTTATATTCGCACTTGCTCACAAATCGCGCGAGCGCTCTATTGTAATGCGCCCGCTCCTCGGGCGTCTCGAACACCAAGCCTTTCAAAAATCACACTCCTTTGGGCCAAGCCTTTTTCCCGAGGCTATTTTCAATTTCTTTCCGGATTGTTTCACGTGAAACACCTGGCAGCATGTCAGCCACGACCACGTCCAGCGCGCGGCTAAACCATTCGGCAAAATCGGCCTGGCTCATGCTTTCATAGGCGATTGACGCCGGCATGGTCCGTTCGATCCACCCGAGGACCGGCAGCTTGTAGCGCTCAACCACCGTGTGGCCGGTTGAGAATTTCAGTTGATTGACCACGTGAACCGGCGTTGCGTACTCCTCGGAGTTGTCCGAAATCATGCGCGCCAGGACCCACAAGAGCGCCAATTGCTTCGCGTTGCGGGGTTGCTCCCATCGGACCTGGACCACTTTGTTAAACTTCAGTGAACGGACCTTTTCCTCGGTCACCGCCCCAAAAGGGGCGAGGAGGGCGAAGTCACCCACCTGGCTATTGGCGGCCCGCTGGAGGAATAGCGGCTCTTTCATCTTAGCGGCCATGGATTTGCGTGGCCACAAGCTCGCCCAGCGGCGTAAGCTCGTGACCCCTTTCCTTTATGAGGCCCCGCCTGCGAAGGGCGTCTATTGTGCCGGTCCGGCCACCGGCCTCCGAGCGATTGCGCGGCGGCTCGCCGAGTATCTGCCGGCGCATTGCCGGCGAGAGCCCTTTGATGATTTTCTCAACGTCCATTTGCTCGCCCCTATATCGGAATATCGTCATCGAGGACGAGGTCATCGGCGAGCTCTTTTCGCTTCTCATTGATGTCCTCGAAAATCTCACGGTGCATCACAGGATAATCCTCCGCGATGGCGTCCAGGCGCTCGCGGTATTTATCCACAAGGCGGTCCACGAGCTCGATGGTGTTGCGCCGCTCGTCCTTGAGGGTCTTGAGAAATGCCTCTTTGAACTTTTCGGCCTCCTCGGCAGCGCGTTCCTCATCCTCGCTGGACGTGTCAATGATTTCGCCGCCTTCGCCGATCTCGAAGCCGAGCGCCTTGGCGCGGTCGCGGACCCCTTCCTCAAGCTCGGCGTTGCCCTGGATCTCGCTGGCATTTTTGGCGACCCACTCAATGAGGTCATCCTTTGTACGCTGGAGCGAAAGCTCCTTGATCAATGGGGCAACTTCCTCCACACCAGGCTCATCGGACGCCTTGGCGTTTGGTGATGGTTTCTCGGCGGCGGGCTTTTTGCTTGCCGCCGCTTTTTTCTTGGGCTCGGATTTTTTGGCCTTGGTCTTGGCCTTCTCTGCCGGCGGTTGCTTTTTGCGCTCCTCCGCATCCTCAGTAATGCCAAGCTTTTCTTTCACGTCCTTGGCCTTGCCCTCGATGAGTTTGACCTGGTCACCGTCCAGGTGATCGATGAACTTCTCGTCGGCAAACCATTTGCGCCACTTTTTGTAGGCCGTTTTGGTTGCGCACGCATCGAGCTCCTGGGTCGCCTTTGCGTACCAGTCAAAGCCAACGCCGGCGCGCTCTTTGTCGTAGAGGGCCAGGCCGAAACGGTTTCCGAAAGAGCTTAGAGCCCGCTTCATGGCGTCACTCTCGGCCTCTTTGATGGCGCTCTCATGGGCTTTTCCGCGGTCACGGTCATATCCGTGTCCCGCGCCCGTTCCCTGGCGGCGGATTACAACGTCGCCGGCCCGCACCGTAATAGTTGAGCGCGCGGTATAGCTCACCGCCCATCCCATATACTTCCTGTTTTCCGGGCCCATTTCGCGCTCATACTCGGCGGTCATGCGCGTATCGGTTTCGCGGTCCCATCCTTCGAAGCCGAATATCTCGTTAGCGGTTTCCATCGCTCGCCAGGCCTCAATATAGTCGAAGCCGTCGCGCTTTTTGGTATGGCCTGGGTCAAGTTTGCCCTTGAGGGCCTGGTCTTGGTCTTTCGTGAACATTAGTCAATTGCCTTTCTGGTGGTGACAGTGTGCGGCGCGTGCCGCTCTTGAATGAGGAGGTGGAGCTCCCAAAGCTTCTCAAGCTTGGCCGGGCTTGCGCCGGCAGCCTTCGCGAATTTGTAAAGCCGGAATGATGCCGAAAGTGCGGAGCGCGCAAATCGGCGGTCGCGCCTAACGTGGCGGTCTAGGGGTGTAATATTCAAAATGGCCTCCCTCTGCGAGGTATCGAATGAGCTTGAGGACTAGAAGGTCATGCGCGGAGGCCTCAAGCGTCCCTTCCGCGATGCGTCTCTCGGCCCAGGCCTTGCGAGCCTCAACCTTTGCCCGGTCACGCTTGAAGCGCGCCACAAAATCCGTGCCACGCCGGCGCTCGCGCTGCGAATAGCCATGCGCCGCAATGTGGCGAAGGGTGTTTTTTGCAATGGTTGCCATCTGTTCGTCGCCGATAGCTTTTTTCATAGCACGCTCACGCTCCTCATAGGTGGCGTGAGACCAAGGGCAAACGCTTCCGATGAAAGCCTCACCGCAATGGCTGCATATTCTCTGGCGAAGAAGGCCGGGGAGTTGGTTTTTTTCCATGAAAGGTCTTTTCTCACAGAAAAAACTTTTGCGCAACATATTTTTTCTCACAGAAAAACTTCTTGACGGGATTTGCGGCTTGTGGCACCCCTCAGCCATGACTAGAAAATCAATGACCCTCGCCGCCTATTTGAAGGCAAAACGTAAAACACAAAAGGGCCCGCTCTCGCGCCTGGCGGAAAAGCTGGGGACATCGCCCGGCTATCTTTCTTTGATCGCCCAGGGCAAGCGCGTCCCATCGAGGGCGATGGCCGCAAAAATATCGAAGGCAACCGGCGGGGTTGTCACTATCGCAAAAATTCTTAAGACTTGAAGTTCGGAGGCTTGGTGAATGTCTGACAGTCCGAAACTATGCCCGCAATGCGGGATAGGTGTGGCCCAGGAGCGTTTTGGCGGGTTTTGCCGCGCCCAGTGCTACGCCCACAAAGAGGCGGGGTTCAAGCCCACCAAGCCGCGCGATTTTCATGTTGAGCGCAACTATAGGCGACCAGGCGCGGCCTCCGATGCCGCCGCGGCGTCCTCCAGATACGCAAAGGTCGGCGACTTACACCGCAAAATCTGGAAGCGCCTCGCCCAGAAGCCGGCCACTTGTTACGAGGTGCGCGCCTGGCTCGATGTTGAGCTCGGTCGCACCAGCGAAAACCCTTTCAAGCTTCAATCCACCCGCGCCCGGATCTCGGATTTGCGAAACCCCCGCGACAAGTACGGCCAGAAGGTGGCCCCGCTGGTGGTTGAGACCGGCGTGAAGCGCGGAGCCAAAAACCACATGCCCGCCCACGAGATGCGCGTCACAACAGAAAAGCAGCGCGCCGCATGGCCCCAGCCAGGATGGGAGAAAGTACGAGGTTAGGAGGGGAGCCGGCACCCTCCAGGTTCTTATAGCTCGCCGGAAAAAGGAAACCACCACCATGCAACGCAAACCATATGGAGCAATTGCCGAGGCCCTGAGGGTCGCAAAGGAATACATTGACCCGAATTTTGACTGGAGCCTGGCGTTTCAGCGGAACAAAAAGCACGCCGTGGCGCACTCCCGGTTTGTCCTTTGGACGCTCATGCGCCGGGGAGGGGGGATAAGCCTGCCGATCATTGGCCGAGATTTTGGCCTTTGCTGCGACCTTAGCCAGGCGAAGTTTGATCACACATCTGTCCTGTATGGCATTCGCCAGGTGGACAAAGGCGAGATTTGCTTGGACTTCGACCTGGGCGCTATCGATTTTGCCGCCTCGCGAATGTGCGTCGCGGTCCGTGATCAGCGCTCGGGAATTATCATTAAGCACGCGCCGGCCAGGCTGGAGATGGCGGCATGAACGAGGCCGAGCTTGCGGCCGAGGCCGAGCGCGTCCTGGACGCGGCGGCCCTGGAGCTTGGCCTCATCGGCGCGTTCCAGAAAAAGAGAGGCCGGGAGCGGCACAACAAATACCGCGTTGTGTTGCCGGATGACAGCATTGTCCTCCTGCCCGTGTATTGCACGCCCAAAGGGCCGGAGAACTATCTCCGCTCCCTTCCGGGCCGCCTCAAATCAGCCATCACCAGAAACCTCGATAGAAGGAAAAAAACATGACAGCCACCGTCATCAAAAAGTGTCTCAAGCGAAAAATGACACAAGAGGACCGCGATGCGCGCCTCATCTTCATTCGCCGCGAAATCATGCGAGACACGTCAAAGAAGGACATTGCCACAAAGCTCGGGCTTTCTGTGCCTGGGCTGGAAAGCTGGCTTGTGGCGCAAGGCACTCCCTGGGGGAAGCTTACAGGCCACGAGCCGGCGGATCTTTGGACGCCCGAAGAGGACGCTGCCATGATCCAGCATTTCAAGAGCGGCCATTCCAGGGCGGTGATTGCCGGCCTTGTCAGTTTGGAGTTTGGAACGGGGCGCACGCGCGACGCGGTCACGGGCCGGCTTCACCGCCTGGGCGCGGTCCGCCGGCTCCCAAAGGTCAACAATAACGGCGCGAGCGAGGAGACCCTTCTCCGGCGACGCCAGGACGCGGCCCTCCGCCTCAAGCAGGAGCTCGGCGGCATTGCTTGCCCGCCGGACGCGGTCGCTTTCGAGGATCTGCGCCGCGGCATGTGCCGGTTTCCCTATGGAGCCGTTGCGCCGTTCAAGTTCTGTGGAAAACCGATCGCTCGCGGTTCCTACTGCGCCGAGTGTGAGGCTAAGGTCCTTCGCCCTGAGGAGGGTTAGGTCTGTGAGTAATATTGTTCAATTTCCAGGACCGGAGAGCGGCCTCAACTTGTCTGCCGATGGGAAGGACCTTGCCACCCTTGCGCTGGCCTTCGCGGTCAAGAAGGGGATCGATTGCCCCAAGGTTGACCAGGCTTATAGCATCCACTGGCGCAAGATCGGCGACGAGTATCATATGACGATTATTTTCAAGGGCCCGCCCTCATGAGCTTTCGCGTCACCAACGCCGTCTACTCCCACGCGGTGGGCGGCTTCAAAGGCAAAGTGGAGGGCAAGGCACTTTCCTCCTCCGCGGCGGTCCGCAAGGCCGTCCTGGCATTCATGGCGGACAAGGCCAATGATGACGGCTCGGGTGTTTGGTGTTCGAAGGCGACGATTGCGGCAAACACCGAGCTCGCCCTGGGCGCGGTCCGCAATGCGATTAAGTCCCTGGTCGCTGACGAAATCCTGGTGGAAATTGGCCAGCGGCCATGCTCCACGGGGTACACGTGGGAATATGCTATCGCCCTAGATGTTGTGGCCAAGCTGGACCTGATCACACCAGATAAGCCCCACCCGGTCAAATCTGAGGGGGTGCATGAGGAGGAGGGGACCCCCTCACCAGATGTACCCAAACCACCCTTAACCCCCCCTTGTGATATTCCTAGCGGAATATCATCCGTGGATTTCGACCGCGCGTTTGATGCCTACCAGCGTGTTGCCGCGAAGGTTGGTTGGCCGAAGGTGGTAAGACTCACACCGAGCCGCAGGAAACTCCTCACCGCGCGCCTCAATGAGCACGGGCTTGCGGCCTGGGGCGATGTTTTGCGCAAGGCCGCGAAATCCGACCTTTGCACCGGCCAGAAGAATGGTTGGCGCGCGAGCTTCGACTTTCTCATCAAAAAAGCAAATTTCATCAAAGTCCTAGAGGGAAACTATGACAACACTAAGCCACCCAAAACGCCAGGACCCGCTGGCCCCGCACCGACCCGCCCAGGCCGCGAAACTAACGGTTTTGGCAAAATACTTGCCGGAATTGACCCGGAATTTTCGCGAGAGGGTGATCCTGGAGGAGGCGGCGGCGAAAATGAGCCGTTCACAATTGACGGAGGATTTGAACGCGTTAGCTGAGCTCAACACGCCTGGAGACCCTGTGGAGCTCATTGAGCTCTTGAGCCGGCTGCATGAAAACTGGGCCTTCGGCGGCGATGTGACCGAGAATGTCGCCGTGGATTGGCTCCGGCACGTTAAGGACTTGCCGGCGGCCAGCATTTGGTACGCTTACGAGTTTTGCATCGCAAATTTGCACCGTCGCCCACCGCTTGCGGTGTTTTTGAGCCGCGTAAAAACCCATGCCGGCTGGATTGCGGCGGTTCATAAGCACCTTGCGCTTGCGGCCATGTCGAAGTTTGAGAGCTTCGCCGTCAACCCGATTGTGGATCACTCGAAGCGCCGCAGTTGAACAATCGGCCAAATTGCGGCCATGTAATTTTTTCTGAGAAGAAAAGCCATCACGAAAGGAAACAACATGAACGATCAAGCGCGCACCGACGCCGAGGCCGCCCTAGCCACCTGCAGGAAAGAGGCGGATGCGAGTTTTGCGGACCTTTGGGTCGCTCTGACCTCTCGCGGGAGCCCCGAAATTGAGGCCGCTGCGAGGTCTATCATTGAGATAGACGAGCGAATAATTGACGCTAAGGCGGCCCATGAGATCCAAATTCAAGCCCTTCACGACACCCGGAACGCCGCAAATGAGCGGGTGCAGAAGGCCGACCAGGACGTGAGGGTTCGCCGCGACGCCTACGAGTTGAGCATCGCAAGGGTTCTTGATGCGCGAGAGGCGCTTGAAAAGCTCAATCTTGCTTGGCCCACCGGCGAGGAGGTTGCCGCGGTGGCCTCCTCGATTTCGCCAGGCAGTGAGGAAGCTGTTGACCCCTACGACCAGGGAAAGGCCGACGCCGCCGCGGCGGGCGAAAACGTCACCACGGTCGCCGGCGGCGTTGCCGGCCAGGATTGCGACGAGGAGCTTTTTGAAGAGCCCTCTGGCTACACTGACGAGGAGCTTGATGCCCTGGCGGACGAAACCCGCGCGATTGCGATTGCTGACGAGGCGGACGCCGAGGAGCCGGAGGCCGGCAAAGCGACCGAGCCGGCCAATCCCTGGAATTGGTAATGATCAGGGCTGCCACCTCTTGCTCGGCGGCTTTGATGGTTTCCGCGTTTTGCCTAACCAGCGCGGAGACCGTCCCCGAGAAGGCGCCACTTGAAGGGGTGGTGCTTTCCGGGGATCTGGATTTTGACACCATGGAGCATTGCATGAAGGTTGCCGATGCAATTGCAAAGGCCGAGGGCCTTGTTGGCGGTTTCATGGATTGCACGAAATATGAGCTCGTCCGTGATGGCGAGGAGGGCCAGGTCCGCCCGGAGGAGGGTGACCGTGACCCCTCCACAAGGGACCCTGGCCCTCAATCGCCTATCATTGACGGGGAAAGGAGCCTTTAATGGCGTTTGATGGCACCACGTCGCTGACACAGGCGGCCCGCGAAAAGCTTCGCCAGACGGTCCAACGCATTGAGCGCCTCGAAGAGGAAAAGCGCGAAGTGGCGGAGCAAATCAAAGAGGTTTACGCCGAGGCGAAAGCTATGGGGTATGACGTGAAGGCTCTCCGCTCGGCGGTGCGCCTTCGCAGGATCGATGCGCAAGAGCGCGAGGAGCAGGAGATAATCCTGGATCTGTATTTGGAAGCCTTGGGAGAAATTTGACATGGCCAAAAAGAAGACGTTTTTCGGGATCGATTTCGATCTGGACCGCCAGGCGTTTAGCCTTTCGTTCCGCCGCTTGGTGGCGATTGGGGCCGGCGCTCTTTTCGCGATGGGCGTGATATTCGCGGCCAATTTACTCCCTGGCGAGCTCTACTTTGGCGGCGTCACCCTGGGCGACTACGTCCTCCTTATGGTCCTTTTCGGCGCAATGCTCGCCACCTGGTGGGCGATGCAGGGGGACCAGCGCCGGCGAGATGCGGGGACAAATGTGGAGGTGACCACCTCCACCTCGTTCGATTTGATCATCACCGGCGTTGTGGTGGTGGTGCTGAGCTTGCTTTTTGGGGCGCGCTCTGCGACGGCCTCCTGGCACTTTTTCCTGACGTTTAGCGCGGCGTTCTTTGCCTTCTGGCTTGTCTGTCACCGGATCTGGAAGGGCGCATAGATGGTTAGCGCTCTCAAAAACCTCATTCTCCTGACCCCGCTTATGCTGTTTCCGATGCTGGCTTACAGCGTCGCGGGCTATGCCGGACCGATCGAAACTGAGGCGTTTCGGGTGACCATGATGTCCGGCTCGGAGATGATTTTTGTGTGGGGCCACTTCCTCACATTGATCGGAGCGGTGTGCCTGGCGATTGAGATAATCAAGGCGCTGGGCTACCGCGCGCGGGCAAAATTCGAGTTTTTCGCATCCTTGACCTTGTTAATCGCCGGAATTTTGGCTTTTGTGATGGTTCGGGGCTATGGAAATCCAGTTTTCCTCATCCTGGTGGTGTTTCAGTTCATTGATGTCCTGGCGGGCTCTTTGATTATGACGAAAACAGCCGAGAGGGACATTAGTTTCGGCGGCTAAAAACGAAAGGCTTGGGCATGAAAGATACAATTCCGAAAACCTCCATTCGGGGCCTCATTTTGCAGGTGCTTACCTGGAGGCAAGGAGTGGCTCACAAGAGCGTTGAGGTGACGTATTGCTGCCAGCAGCTCATGGGCCAGGTGGGCAAAACCACGAATTTCGGGGAAGTGTTCCAGGCGCTCCAGAAGCTCAAGCGCTCCGGCCATGTGGTCTTTTCGTTCCGGGAGGACCCTTTGGAAGGGCGCTGGTCCGTCACCAAGACCGGCCAGGCAGCGGCGGCGGTGTGGATTGCGCCGGAGCAAACGCTCCGCCAGGAGCTTCGCGCCCATGCTCAATGACCCCCACGAGGAAGGCGAGAGCCTCGATTTTTACCTGCATTACGAGACCGAAAAGGCCTGGTTGGTTTCTGACGAGCAAGGCGCCGATGACGAGGAAAAGGCCTGGTTGCCAAAGTCACAGTGTGACCTGGAAGGGATTTCAGATGACGCCATTTCGCTATGGGTGCCTGAGTGGCTCCTGGACGAAAAAGGCCTGGACGGAATGGCATGACCCGCAAACGTTCTCGATTTGTTCCAAACTATCCCCAAGGGGTGCAGATGAGACGAATTAAGCGCAGCGCCTTAGACGTGGCTGTGGAAATCTATCTCGGGCTTTGTTCGATTGGCATGGCTGCCCTGACGATTGCCGGAGTTGCGGAGGCGGCGAGATGAGATCGAAATCGATTGTCACAGACATTGTGAGGGTCGCTCGCTTTGTGCCGGCCTTGGCGCTCATTGCCGCCGGGTTTGCCTTGGGCGTTAATGTTCTGGTTACTCTGGCCGGCTAGTTTGGGCTCGCACACTGAAGCCGGTCGATGGCGCTGAGACCTTCTTTGATCTGAGGATTAACCCCGCGCCGCAAAATCATAGACACATAGGGAGTTTGCACGCCTATGACCAAAAAGACGGCCAAGCCGAAACCCCGAAAAAAGAAGAAACGCGAGCCGGCCACGCCTGAGGGCCGCGTCACCGCCGCCGAAAAGAAAGAGCTCGGCGCATGGGAGCGGACAAACCGCGCGATTGATCTCCTGCCCAGGATGCGCCAGCGCAAATTTGTCCTGGAGTATTTAGTGGACCTCAACGCCTCCGCCGCTGCCAGGAGGGCCGGGTACAGCGAGAAAACCGCCGGCGTCATTGGGTGTGAAAACCTGAAAAAACCTAATATTGCGCTCGCAATTGACCAGGAGATGGCCGCGCAAGCCGGTATCACCCGCGTTCGTATCATTGACGAGCTCGCCGCCATTGCGTTTGGCGATATTCGCAATGCCGTTCGATGGGGCCGAAATCCTGGTGACAAGACCTCAGAGAACGCTAACCCGAATGGGCTGGGGATATACCCCGTGAGCCTGGTGCCGAGCGAGGAGATCGATGATAGAACGGCCATGGCAGTTTCGGAGGTGTCCCTCACGCAAACGGGCATAAGGCTCAAGATGCACGATAAGCAGGCCGCCCTGGATAAGCTCGCCCGAGCTACGCAGCTCTACAACGATACGCTGGAGCTCAAGGGCTCAATTGCCATCCTGGACGCGGAGGACCATGACCTATGACCGATCAACCCAAAATCATCACCCTTGAGGCATGGCTCGTTTTTGACCAGCACCGCATTTTGAAAGTGGTCCAAAATCACCGCTGGGCGAGGGATGATTGAGCTTCTCCCTTACCCCCAAGCAAAAAGAGGGCCGCGCGCTCCTGGCGGGCCCGCAGCGCCATACCTTGCTTTATGGCGGATCTCGCTCGGGTAAGACGTTCCTCATTGAGTACGCTCGTTCCGTGAGGGGCATTCGCGCACCAGGAAGCCGGCATTTGATGTGTCGCCACCACAATATCGACGTTCGTCAGTCGGTCATGATGGACACTTTCCCGAAAATGATGCGCCTGGCGTTTCCAGATGTGCGCTATATCCTCAACAAAAGCGATCAATTCGCGACCTTCTCGAATGGCTCCGAGCTCTGGTTTTCGGGCCTGGATGACAAGGACCGTGTGGATAAGATCCTGGGTAAGGAGTACGCCACGATTGCGGTGAACGAATGCAGCCAGGTTTCCTATGCCACCATTGAGACGCTTCGCACCCGTCTCGCTCAAGTGGTCATGGTGGAGGCCAGGAATGGCCGGCCCGAGCACATGCTCCCGCTCCGCATGTATTACGACCTAAACCCCGCCGGTATGGCGCATTGGTCCTACAAGGAGTTTATCGAGGGCGTGAAGCCGACCGGCGAAAAGGTCCGCGATCCATCGCAATTCGCCCATATGGTGATCAACCCCTCAGATAATCCCCTGTTAAGCGAGAGCTACCTGGACGAGCTCGCTGGCCTGAGTGTCAGGAAAAAGAAGCGTTTCCTCGACGGCGAATACCTCAAGGACGTTCCTGGCGCGCTCTGGACGAGCGACATTATCGACAAGTCACGAGTGCCGGAAATCCTGCCGAGCGAAATGCACCGGATTGTTGTGGCTGTTGATCCGCCCATTTCTGCCGATGAGGACAGCGATGAGTGTGGGATTGTCGCCGCCGGCGCGGTGGGCCGCGGTCCGCTGCAAAAGGGCTATATCCTGGCCGATAGGTCCATTGTGGGCACGCCGCTTGAGTGGGCCACCAGGGCCGTCCAGCTTTTCCTGGATCTGAGAGCCGACCGGATTGTGTACGAGAAAAACCAAGGCGGCCTCATGGCCGAGCAAACGCTCCGCACCGCCGCGGAAAAGCTCGGCTATCCAAATGTGCCGCTTCGCTCTGTGTGGGCCTCCAAATCCAAGGACGCGCGTGCTGAGCCCGTCGCGGCGCTCTATGAAAATAAGCGGGTGCATCATGTGGGGGTTTTGCCGGATCTCGAAAGCCAGCTCACCTCATGGGTGCCAGGCGAGAGCAACTCGCCGGACCGCCTTGACGCCCTGGTGTGGGCCATTACCGACCTCATGCTCGGCCAGAAGGTCAATCGGACCGCTGAGGTGGTCATGGGGTAGGGCGTTAACCGGGGGTTAAATAGGCCGGGGGCAAATGAGGCACCTATGCAAAGGGAGCCAGCGTGACCGTCAGCTCATTTCACTCGAAGTACATTCGTCGCATCGAGGGCGTGAAGCGTATGCGCGCGCTCATCGAGGGCGGCGTTGCGGTCCATAGTCTCATTGAGACCATGCCGGGCCACACCGACGCGGAAAAGGATCTCTATCGCAAAAAGGCTTACTACCTTCCCGCGGTTTCCAGGACAATTGACGCCTTTGTGGGGATGATCATGAGCCCCGAGCCGGTCATCACCGGTGCACCGGAGAAGCTCACCGAGCTCCTCCAGGACGCCACAAACAACGGTGAGCCCATCATGAGGGTGGCGGCCCAGACGGTCCGGGAGGTTGTCACCTCTGCGCGCATGTTTGGCTTGGTGGATTATCCGGACGTTGACCCCAAAACCACCATAGCCCAGGCTGAGAAGGCCAGGCACCGGCCTTATATTCGGCTCTATCCCTTTGAGGATGTGATCAACTGGAAAACCGAGAACGTCGACGGGCTCCAGATGCTCACTTCAATTCGCCTGGTGGAGCTCTACACGGTCGAAGGGATTGACGAGTGGGACAGTTACCAGGAGCCGCAAATTCGCGTTCTCGACATTTATGAGGGCAAATATCGCCAGCGGATCTATCGCCAAAAGCCAGCCAGCCAGGACAAGACGAAATCAGGGAGCCGCATGACATCGGCCCGCGAGGCTGAACGCTCGAAAATCATGGCGGATCTCCGCGCCAAGCTTGGCCAGGTGAGCTTCGATCTCGCTGCCGATTGGGAGCAACACGGCGGGGACATATTCCCTCAGATGGGCGGAAAGCCGCTCACGGAAATTCCTGGCGTGGCGTTCGGGCCTGGCAGCCTGGACCCTTCGCAGCTTGCAAAGTCCCCGCTTGACGAGATGGGCCAGATTTCCATTTCGCACCTGAATAACAGCGCCTCGCGAGAGTGGGCCCTTATGTGGTGCGGGGCTCCTACGCTTGTGGTGGCCGGAGATCCGGCAACCGATGCGGACGGCAAGCCGCTCCCGATCAAGATCGGCTCAAGCCAGGCGATTATTCTGGGCGAGGGCGGATCTGCCAGCCTCCTCCAGATGGGCGCGGAGGCGGTCGGCGCAATCGACAAGGCCATGGAGGGCAAGCGCCGCGACATGTCCGCGATGGGCGGGCGCATCTTAATTGATAGCGGCTCTGGCCAGATTTCGACCGAAACGGCCAAAATGGAGCGCATCGGCGAGCATTCCGTCCTTGCTGAGATTTCAAACACGGTGGGCGACGGGCTCACCAAGCTTGTTAGGTGGCTGGCCGAGTGGGCGAAAATCACGCTCCCCAAGGATTTCAAGATTGAGCTCAACACCGATTTCGTTCCTTCTGGCCTCCAGGCCGGCGAGCTCCAGGAGTGGGTTGCCGCGCTTCAAACCGGCAAGCTTCCGCTCGCGGTGTTCCTGGCGCGCATGAAGTCGCGCGGCGTGGTTGATCCCGAAATGTCCGAAGATGACTACCGCCGCCACCTCGACGAAGATGCGGACCTCATGGATATGGGCGAAGACGAAGAGGACGACGAAGACGAGCCGCACGAGGAGGGTGACGAGGATGGCAAGAAACCGCCCATTGACGACCCCAAGCAGCAAAAACAGAAAGAAGGCGCAGAATGAGCAAGCTCCCTGCCTCGCATTTCACCGGCATCATTCACGGCCACCATGACGGTCAGCGCAAGCGCTACGAGGCGGCCATGAGGTCTGTTGTTCGCCGGTTCAACAAAGATAACAAGCGCCTGAAAAAGGACTACGCGGCGAAGGTGGCTGCCCTGGCGGCGCGGTTTAACACCACTTCGAACCGCCTAGCGAAGGCGAACGGTATGGATCGGCCCACAATTGTCGCCAGGGACGGGCCTGAAAACCACGGCGTGCGATCCGTTTACCTTACACCCATTCAACTGAATTTCCCGTAAAGGAGGGGGCAATGTCTGAAGCGAGAAAGAAAAAAGCCAAGGCGGACCTCAGTCGCGCACTCAAACAGGTAAAGGAGCTTCGCGAGGAGTGGATAAAAGAGATTGGGACACGCCCCTCCGTGGCTGATACCAGGCTCGCCTTGCGGGCCCAGCGCGATAGGCACTTTATGGTCTCGCGCGGGCGCGCGCTCCTGGCGTCCATTCGGCGAGAGAAAGCGAATGAGGAGCGCACGATAAACCAGACGGAGCGTGTAGTGACGAGCGCCCTTGCCGACTTAGCAAAGGCTTATGGGCTCAAGGGTCAAGCCGTCGCGGGCGTTGCAGGGGGCACTGGCCTCGTTGCTGCCATTTTGACCAAAACCGCCTCATTGGTCGGGATTGGTGACAGCCCTACAAAAATGCTCGAGGACACCCGGAAGGGTATGAAGGCCTATTACGCAACGCGCACAATCAAGGTTATGGCTCACGCCTATCGCCGGTATCTAAAGGACACCGGCAAGCGGTGAGCGCTTAGGGGAAGCTCAAGTGAACCCAAACCAGAAGCTCCTGGACGATCAAGTCCGCCGGCAAATCAACCTTGAGCGCGTCTCGAAGGCGACGGCCCGGAAAATCGACAAGCTCCTGGACCAGGTGCGCAGGGACCTTGCGGCCAAAATCGCCGCCATGAGATCTGGCGGGGCCTCTGAGCTCACGGTAAAGCAGCAAGAGCGGCTCTTGAAGTCCGCCAGACGGCTCCAGCGCGAGGTTTCCGAGCAAGTCCTGGGCGTTATTCGCGAGGACATCAAGGCCACCACCAAGGACCAGGCCGAATGGGTCGCCGGCTCCCTGGATGGGGCCACGGCCAGCTCCACAATCGTCAAGCAAATCTCGCTCAATCGGGCCATCGCCGCTGTTGAGGGCAAATATCTCCGCGGCAAGCATGTTGAGGAGTGGCTTTCTGATATGCCAAAGGCTCAGCTCAAGCGCCTGGAGCAAGCCCTCCGCATATCCCTCACCGAGAACGAAAGCATTGGGGCGACCGTCTCGCGCATTCGTGACGTGACAAACATGTCCAAGCGCGGAGCGCGGACCTTTGTCCGCACCGTCAACACGCACATTGCCAGCGCTGTCAATGAGGCGACCTATCAGGAAAACAGCGACCTTGTGAGCCGATATGAGTGGCGCGCGGTCCTGGACAATCGCACCACCAAGGTTTGCATAAGCCGCGATGGGAAAATCTATGAGGTGGGCAAGGGTCCGATGCCGCCGGCGCACCCTGGCTGCCGCTCCACCACGTTTGCAATCCTGGAGGATTACGACCCGCCGCCCAGGGAAACCTATGAGGAGTGGCTCCAGCGCCAGGGCACCGAGGCACAAAACGAAATTTTAGGCCCCGCCAGGGGCCGGCTTTTCCGATCTGGCCGCTATCCAGTTTCGAGCTTTGTGGACGTGAGGGGCAAGACCCTCACACTAGACGAGCTCAAGCCAAAGAAAAAAGCCTCCAAGCCGGCCAAGCCTAAGGAGCCGGCGCTCCCGAAAAACCTCAAATCTATGGGGCAGGCCAAGGCCGCCTCGGATGCCCAGGTTGATGAGTGGCACGCAAAGTACGCCAAAAAATCGCGCGAGGTTGATTGGGGCGGGGGAAAAGTGGCCTACGAAATCGAGCTCCCGGACGTGGATGGAAAGCCAGTAAGGTTAGAAATTCTCGGAACAAAGGCGCGCAAATCAAGCAAGATAGAGGCCGCGGTGGCGCGGGTTAACATGTCCCTTGGTGGCAGATATCGCGACGCAGCCGGCGGCGATAAGGCCTCGGGCACCCGCTTATTTGCTAACGCGGTGACGGCCCTCCGGGGCCACTTAAGGAGCCCGGACGCTCATGACGTTCTTGTTTTTGAGGGTGCCTCTGGAGCTCACAACCGGCTCTACTATTCTATTCTGAGGCGCGTTTCGGGTGGGGATTATGTAGCCTACGCCCTACCAAACAAGAGCAAATTCATATTAGTTCGCAAGTCAAAACTCAAGGCTATTAGGGCGGTATACCCGCAGATTGGGCTTTATGAAAAAATTTGACCCCAAAGAAGACGATAAGCTCACCGACGATGAGCTCGGGCAATTGGTGGTTGATGCTTCCGAGGCCGAGCCTGAGGACGTTGATGGGAAATCGGCCTTTTTCGAGAAATACAAAAACGAAAAGGACCCGCTTGGCGATGAGTGAAAACAGCTATGAAAACCTCATGAGGGCCACCCGAAAAGCCTCGGCTCGGGTGGATGGGGCCCAGCGCCTTGAGCGCCGTCGCCAAGCGATGCGGTTTCGCCCTGGCGCGCTCTACAAACGAGCAAAATCGCTTTCTCCGAGCGCGCGTTCAAAAGTCCTTAACGATTTCCAGCGAATAAGGCGCGACGTGATTAATTATTCGGGCTTCAAGGACGCCCGGACAGGAATGCGGGCGATTGTCCGCGCCGAAAAAGCAAAGGTGAGACGTGAGGGCGTTGTTAACCCCATCGAGATCGGTAGACGCTATGCGGAAATTGAACGCATCGCGCGCGTGGCCGTCGCCATTGCTGGCATCCAGATATTTAACGCGGCCTAAGCCGCGCACACAAGCTTTGCCCCGCAAGGGCGAAGGGGGCTTTTTGCAAGGCCTCTCATTTCTGTTGAGCTCATTTGCATGAGCCGAGGGAGAAAAACGTAAGATGAACTATGCAGATTTAGACGCTGACAAGCTTCGGGAATTGCTTGCCGAACGCGACACCTCAGTCGAAAAATTGACCGCCAACAATAAAACTTTGACCGATGATTTGCACGCCAAGCGCGCAAAGCTCACAGAGTTTGAAACCGAGGCCGAGACGCGCAAGCGTGAGGCTGACGAAGCGGAGGCGGCGCGCTTGGCTCAAGAGAAGGATTTTGAAGGCCTACAAGCCAAAATGCAGGAGAAAATCGACGAAGCCGATGGGAGGGCTTTTGAGGCCCAGGCTCGGCTGGAGGACGTTCTTGTCCGCGCGGAACTTGACCAGCATTTGGAAAAAGCCGGGATTGCTCCCGAGCTTCGCGAAGGCGCAAGGGCTCTTATTCAGTCTCAAAACATTCTCGAAGTAGGCGAGGACAATTCAGTGAAGATCGGCGAGAGCGCACTCGGCGACTACATTACGGAATGGTCCAAGTCTGACGCGGGGAAAGCTTACGTTCCTGAGGGAAGCTCTGGCGGCGGCGCTGGCGGCGAAAGCACGGCCGACGGGTCGGGAAATGCGTCACCAAAACCGACTGCTGGCGATATGGGCGGGGACAGGGGCGAGCGCACTCAAGCGATTGCGACCATGTTCTCGGACCTTCCCGCAAACTAACGCAACGGGTTCATAGAGGAGTGAAATCATGGCCCTAAGTCAAATGGAAGTATTCAACAAATACTACATGCCGGCAACCATTGAGACATTGGCGCAGATGGTTGACAAGTTTAACGAGGCCTCGCGCGGAACGGTGGTTTTGACCACTGCCGGGTTTGAGGGTGATTTCATCCAAGAGAGCTTCTTTGCGGCGATCCACTCGGCCCAGCGCCGGGTAAACCGCTACGGGTCAAATGATGCCGTTACACCAACGGATTTGACACAGCTCAAGGCGAATGGGGTGAAAGTGGCGGGCGGCTTTGGCCCGGTTCGCTATGAGCCCTCTCAAATGACCTGGCTCCAGCATCCGACTGTTAAGGGTGTTGAGGTGGCGTCTCGCAATTTCGCCGAGGCGCTTCTGGCGGACCAGGTTAACACGATTTTGGCTTGCCTGGTTGCTGCCATCGAGAATGTGGGGTCCGCGCTCGTCAATGACGTCTCGCTCTCGGCCTCGGTTTCGTATTCGGCTTTGAACCTCTCGCATGAGAAGTTTGGCGACCGCTCGAGCGCGCTGGCGGCAACATTCATGAATGGCAAGGCCTTCCACTTCATGATTGAGGGCAACCTGGCGAACGCTCAAGAGCTATTCCGCGCCGGCAATGTCCGCGTGATTGACATTCTCGGCCAGCTCGTGGTTGTGACGGACGCCCCGGCGCTGTCTGACACAGGCAAACTAAAAATGCCGTCGCTCGTCCCTGGCGCGGGCGTTGTTTATGATGGCGGCGACGTCATTTCGAACATCGAAACGGGCAACGGAAAGCAACGCATTGAGACCACGCTCCAGATGGATTATTCCTTTGGTGTGGGCGTCAAAGGCTACTCTTGGGACACCGAAAATGGCGGCAAGTCACCAACCGACGCAGCGCTCGCAACGGGCTCCAATTGGGACAAGGTTGTCTCAGACAACAAGCACACCGCGGGCGTTCTAGCGATCACAAACGACAGCGTTCCGGGGGCATAATCTCGGAATTTCGTGGCTCGCCCCTAACTGCCCAGGCCGGGGCGGGCCGCACCCTTAAACCAAACACGCAGAGGAGAGCCCAGCCGTGGACAACGAACAAGACAACGAAACCGCTGCGGAGCGCGCGACAATTCCAGGCAAGCCCGTAGTTTACGTCAAGCACCCGATTTCAGCGACGGTCAAAAAAGCGATTGTTAGCGACGGTCACGCGATCCTTGAC
>JAAUYD010031399.1_pt1 | contig 36755 bp, 26 predicted proteins | sample 7278101 | NCBI WGS metagenome assembly JAAUYD01 (sample SAMN14350128, study PRJNA611818) | marine sediment metagenome | isolation source: surface marine sediment (0.6m) | place: French Polynesia: Moorea | collected 2018-08
ATCCTCAATCCCGGCGAGTGCGCCGGACACATGCGCGGCTACAACACGATCGGCGTGCTGGACCTCGTGTCCTTCGACGTCGAGCTGCTGCGCTTCTGAAGCGGCCGCGCTGCCGACACGGGAGATCCATGACCTACCCAAACGAGCTCGCCCTCACCGACCTCGCGCCCGAGACCGAGACCTTCCTTCGCGACGTGCTGCGCGGGCTGCGCCTCACTCCCAAGCAGCTGCCCTGCAAGTACTTCTACGACGAGGCCGGCTCGGCCCTCTTCGACCGGATCTGCGCGCTGCCCGAGTACTACCCGACGCGCACCGAGCTCTCGATCATGGAGCGGCATGCTCCGGAGATCGCCGAGACGCTGGGCGAGGACGTGCTCCTCGTGGAGTACGGAAGCGGGAGCTCCGCCAAGACCCGCGTGCTCCTCGACCACCTGATCAAGCCGGCGGGCTACGTGCCGGTCGACATCTCGCGCGAGCACCTGCTGGCCTCGACCGAAGCCCTCAAGCTCCGGCATCCGGAGATCGAGATGCTGCCGGTCTGTGCCGACTTCACGGAGCCCTTCGAGGTGCCGACGCCGAGCCGGGCCGATCGCCACCGCGTGCTCTACTTCCCGGGCTCCACCCTCGGGAACTTCACGCGCGCGCGCGCCATCACCCTGCTCTCGCAGATGGCGGAGGCCTGCGCGCCCGACGGCAGCTGCCTGATCGGGATCGACCGGGTGAAGGACGTGGACGTGCTCGTCTCCGCCTACGACGACGCGGCGGGCGTGACCGCCGCCTTCAACAAGAACCTGCTGGTGCGCATCAACCAGGAGCTCGGTGGCGACCTCGATCTCGACGCCTTCCGCCACGAGGCCCGCTGGAACGTCGAAGAGGCCCGCATCGAGATGTACCTGGTCAGCACCCGGCGCCAGACCGCCCGGATCGGCGGTGAGGAGATCGCCTTCGAGGCGGGCGAGGACATCTGCACCGAGCACTCCCACAAGTACACGCCCGAGGGCTTCGCCGAGATGGCCCGTGCGGCGGGCCTCGAGGTGACGCGCAGCTGGACCGACCCCGCGGACTGGTTCAGCGTGCAGATGCTGCGCATCGCCTGAACGCCCGGGTGGCTCTGCTCTACTTCGCCTACGGCTCGAACCTGAAGAGCGAACGGCTCTTCGATCGCGTGCCTGGCTCCCGGCTGCTGGTGCCCGCCCGGGTCGCCGACCACACACTGCGCTGCGACAAGCGGGGAGCCGACGGATCCGGCAAGGCGAACCTGCATCCGCTGCCGGGAGAGTGGGTCTGGGGCGTCCTGTACGCGCTGCCCGACGACGGCTTCGAGCGGCTCGACCGCTTCGAGGGCGGCTACGAGCGGGTGGAGATCCAGATCTCCTGCGACGCCCCCGGCCTCGAGCGGGCCACCACCTACCGTTCGCTGCGGCTCACCGCCGACCCGACGCCCTTCGACTGGTATCGGCAGCTGATCCTCGACGGCGCGCGCGAGCACGGGCTCCCCGAGAGCTGGGTCGCCCGCCTCGAGATGCTGCCCGCCCGCCCCTCTTCCTGACCCCACGCACCGCGAAGGACGTGCGATGATGGGCCCATGCCCTCCGCGCTCCGGCGACACTCCCGCGACGTCGACCCGGCCAGTCTGGCCGCCTCCCTCGAGCGGGACGGCGGGGCCATCGTGCAGCGCTTCCTCGAGCCCGAGGTCGTCTCCGCCCTGGCCGAGGACTACGACCGCGAGCTCGCGGCCGTGGACTGGTGCAACACGAAGGGCGGCCTGACCGACACCTTCTTCGGCGCCCGCACCAAGCGACTCCACGGCCTCCTCGGCAAGAGCCCCCACTTCGCCGAAGCAGTCGCGCACCCGCTCCTGGCGGCGCTCTGCGAGCACTTCCTGCGCCCGCTGGCTCACGATTTCCGCGTCAGCACCGGCGAGCTGATGGCGATCGGGCCGGGCGAGTCGCGCCAGGCCCTGCACCGCGACGCCGACTCGTGGTTCCACTACCCCCCGCCGCGCCCCGAGATCCTGGTCAGCGCCAACCTCGCGCTCACCGACTTCCGCACCGAGAACGGCGCCACCGTGCTCGTGCCGGGCAGCCAGGCCTGGGAGCCGGGCCGCAAGCCCACGGACGACGACGCGCTCGACCATGCCGAGATGGAACGAGGCGACGCACTCGTCTACACCGGCAACGTGTTCCACGGCGGCGGCCGCAACGAGACCGAGGAGACGCGGATCGGCCTGTACTGGGGCTACATCCCGAGCTGGCTCCGCCCCCTCGAGAACCACGTGGTGACGAACGGGCTGCCGGCGATCGAGAAGGCTCCGAAGCGCGTCCAGGAGCTGCTCGACTACAAGCCCGAGGGCTGGGACGCCTTCCCCTAGTGAGGACGGAATGACCCGCGACACGGGCCCCTTCGACCTGAGCCGCACTCCCATCCACCTGGGCAACGACGTGGACGCGGACAACCCGGCGGTCCCGCTTCCCGGCTTCGCCTTCGACGGCGAGTCGTTCGGCGCCTACGTCGCCGAGCACTGTCGCCCGGGCGCTCCCGGCCGGCTCCTGATGATCGAGACGACACCGACGGACTGGGGCGCCTGGGAGTGCCACAACGACGCGGACGAGGTGGTGATCGTCCTCGAGGGACGCGGCACGTTCATCCAGGAGATCGACGGCGCGGAGCGCCGCATCCCCTTCCAGGCGGGCGACGCGATCGTGAACCCGAGGGGCGTCTGGCACACCGCCGACGTCGACGAGCCCATGCGCGCGATCTACCTGACGCCCTGCCCCGGGACGGAGCATCGGGAGCGGAAGCCGGCTCCTCGCTGAGGCCGCCGGCTCCTAGGAGAGCGGCGCGCACGGCGCCGCATCCGCGCGATAGCGCCAGACGCGGCGGCGGTCGCGCGGGCGCAGGCCCTCGATGTCGGCCGTCTCGACGAAGCGCGGGCACTCCTCGAGGCGAGCCACGAAGCGCTGGTGCCAGTCCTGCTCGCGGTTCAGGAAGCTCACGTTCACGAACAGCTCCTGGCCCGACGACTCCGCGCGGGCCGTCCAGGCGTCGAGCTCGTCGAGATTGCGCACGCGCTCGATGCGCGGGTCGTGATAGAGGGGCGCGAAGTGGTCGAACCAGACGGTCAGGATCTCGCGGTTCTTCGGATGCTCGGGATGGAAGGGACGCGTGGCCGCCACCGACTCGCGGAAGGGCTGGATCGAGCGGCTCTCGAGGAGCTGGCGCGTGGGTTCGGTCGCGACCGCGAAGAGGACGACGCCACCCAGCAGGAGCGCCGCCTGCACCGGCCGGGGAAGGCCCCCGGTCAGCCACACGAGCCCGAGTGAGACGACGATCAAGGCGCCGGGCAGACCCGCGATCAGGTACTGGGGAAAGAAGTTGGCACCGGTCCACCAGGCGAGGAACGCAGAGATCGCCGTGGGCAGGACGAGGACGGGAAGCACGAGCCCGGCCGGCCCCGGGCTCCGCGCGAGGCGGATCACGGCGGCGCAGAGGGCGAGCGCCACGAGCGCGCCCACCGCGAGCTCGAGCCCGGTGAAGCCGGTTCCGGAGAAGCGGCCGAGCCAGAAGTGGGTGCCGACGTCCGCGAGCGTCCGTGCGTCGAAGAGGTTGTCGACCGGCCCGCGTGAGAAGGCGACGAACTGGGGCAGGATCGGCGCCAGCAGCCAGAGCCCGACACCGGCGCTCGCGACCCCGCTCACGAACCAGCGCGACAGCTGCTGCACGGCGAGCTCGCGGCCGCCCGGCTCGGTCTCCGCGCCGAGGCGACGTAGCAGCACGACCGCCGCCACCGCATTCACCGCGACCACGAAGTACGCGAACGAGAGGTGGTTCCAGACGAGGAGCCCCTGCAGCGTCGCGAAGAGGGCCCAGCGTCTCCACGTCCCGTACCGGAGCGCGCGACCGAGGGCGAGGAGCAGGAGCGGAACGCCGAGCAGGCCGAGGGAGTAGCCGCGCGCCTCGCTCGCATAGCGGAGCGTCCACGGGTGGACGGCCACGAGCCACGCCGCCACGACGCCGGCCAGCGGCTCGCCGTGGCGGGCGAGGAGCCAGCCCACGGCCCCGATGAAGGCGATGCCGGCCAGGTACGCGGGGACGCGCAGCGCCCGCTCGTCAACGAGGCGGTGCTCGGCCTCGCCGCCCAGGCGCGCTGCCGAGACCGAGAGCTTCGCGAGCACGGTGTGCAGGCCGTGGTTGGCGGGGATCTGGTACCACCAGAGCGCGTCGACCCAGTCGCGCTCCACGAACTCGACGCCACCCTTCCCGTCTGAGTGATAGTGGCCGTCGATCGCGTGCATGACGTTCTCGCGCTCGTCGTGGGCGAGGCCATCGTCGAGCCTCGGGAAGGCGAGGACGCCCCCGACGAGCATGGCCAGGAGCAGCGCGGCCCGGGTCGGACGCCCGACGGAAGAGAGCTCGGGCCGGGAGTGGCGGGGCGCCGTCGCCTGGCCGAGCCAGCGGGGGAGCGTCCACAGGAGCACGGCCACCAGCGGGAGCAGCACCGATGCGGCCCACCAGCCGTAGCTGCGCGCGAAGTCCTTCGGACGCAGCAGCTTCCCCTCGGCCGCCCGCTCCTCGAGGCTGCTCGACCAGGGCGTCTCGCCGGCGACGAGCCGCACGACGAGCAGGACCGCGATCAGGAGCAGCGCATTCCGGACGCGAGCCTTTGCCCGAGGCCGTGTCGTGCCCGGCGCGGGCATCAGGTGCGATAGGCCGCGAGCCGCGCCTGGACCACGGGCGCCAGCAGGTAGAGGCCGAGCAGGTTCGGAACGCAGATCAGGAAGACCAGGGCGTCCGAGAAGTCGAGGATCGCTTCGAGCTTCACCATGCAGCCGAGGGCCACGAACACGCAGAAGACGCCGTTGAAGAGGTGCCGCGCGCGGGGACCCTCGCCGACGAGATAGGAGAAGCCCTTCAGGCCGTAGTACGACCACGAGACCATGGTCGAGAAGGCGAAGAGCGTGGCGGCGAGCGCCAGGGGGACGGGAGCCCAGGAGAGCCGCCGCTCGAACGCGGCCGAGGTGATCTCGATGCCGCCGAGCCCGGTCGCGAAGCCGGGGTCGAGGGCCATGGTCGTGATCACGACCAGCGCCGTGGCGCTGCAGATCACCACCGTGTCGATGAAGGGCTCGAGCAGGGACACGTAGCCCTCGGTGAGCGGCTCGTCGGTGCGGACGGCCGCGTGGGCGATGGTGGCCGACCCGATGCCCGCTTCGTTGGAGAAGACGGCGCGCTGGAAGCCGACGACGAGGGCACCGAGCGCGCCTCCGGCGGCGGCCTCGCCCTGGAACGCACCCGCCCACATCATCGCGAGGGCATCGGGCAGCGCTTCGGCGTTCAGGTACAGGACCAAGGCGGCGCCGACCAGGTAGAGCGCCGCCATGAAGGGAACGAGGGTGGCCGCCACGCGCGCGATGCTGCGGATGCCGCCGAGGATCACCGCCGCCACGACGGAGGCCAGGGCCATCCCCACGAGCCATCCCTTGTCGGCGAAGAAGCTCGCCTCGCCGCCGGTCACGCCGACGAGCTGGGTGAACGCCTGGTTGGACTGGAACATGTTCCCGATGCCGAGGCAGCCGATCACGATGCCCGTCGCGTAGAAGAGGCCGAGCCCGCGGCCGAGGCGAGCCCAGCCGCGCTCGGCGAGCCCGCGCTCGAGGTAGAACATGGGCCCGCCCGAGACGCTTCCGTCGGGATTCTCCCGCCGGTAGATCACGCCGAGCGTGCACTCGACGAACTTGGTCGACATCCCGAGGACACCGGCGACGATCATCCAGAACGCGGCGCCCGGCCCGCCCACGGTCACCGCCACGGCCACGCCGCCGATGTTGCCGATGCCGACGGTCCCGGAGATGGCGGTCGCGAGGGCCTGGAAGTGGCTGACCTCTCCCGGGCCCTCTCTGCGGGGCTGCCGCAGCAGCGAGATCGCGTGGAAGAAGCCCCGCACGTTGATGAAGCGGAAGCGGACGGTGAACCACGTCGCGCCGAAGGCCAGCCACAGCACCACCAGGGGAAGGGACACGCCCCCGATCTCGACGTCGAAGAAGACCACCGCCGCGAGCGCATCGGCGAGCGGGCGGACGAAGGCGTCGACCGCCGCATCGATCCCGCCGTTCACCGGGTGTCCCCGCCCGGCGGAAGCCGGGTTAGCATCGTCCTGTGCGCATCCTCGCCATCGCCCTGATCTCCCTCCTGCTCCTCGGCGTGGTCCTGTTCGTCAACCTGACCAGCGGACCGGGGCCAGCGCCGGCGCGGCTCTTCGTCGGCGGGCCGATCCTCACCCTCGATGCCGACGATCGCGTCGCCTCGGCCCTCGCCACCGAGGCCGACCGGATCGTCGCCGTCGGGAGCGAGGCGGAGCTGCGCGAATGGGCGCAGAGCGAGGGCGCGGAGATCGTCGAGCTGGCCGGGCGCGCGCTGGTACCGGGCTTCATCGACGCCCATGGCCACTTCCCCGGCGCCGGGCTCGGGGCGGTTTTCGTCGACCTGAACAGCCCGCCCATCGGCTCGGTGACCGATCTCGAGAGCCTCGTCGCGCTGCTGGCACGCGAGGCCGAGGACACGCCCGAAGGCGAATGGATCATCGGCTTCGGCTACGACGACACGCTCCTGCCCGAGCGGCGACACCCGACCCGACGAGACCTGGATCAGGCTTCGACGTCCCATCCGATCGGAGTCTTGCACATCTCCGGTCATCTCGGCGTCGCGAACAGCCTCGGTCTCGACGAGACCGGAATCGGCCCCGACACCCCCGATCCCGAAGGCGGGGTGATCCGACGCGAGGCGGACGGTCGCACGCCCGACGGTGTGCTCGAAGAGACGGCCATGGAGTCGCTGCAGCGTCGACTCGTGCCGGGAGCGCGCCAGGGCCTCGAGATCCTGCGGCGCGCCGGCGAGCTCTACCTCGAGAACGGCGTCACCACCGCCCAGAGCGGCTACACCGAGGCCGGCTTGATGCGGCTGCTCGACTGGGCCTCCTGGCTCGGCATGGTGCCGGTGCGGCTCGTCGTGTGGCCCGACACCGCCGCCGCCCAGGCGATCCTCGACGGCGAGCTCGAGGTCGGAGGCTGGGATCCCCTGCGCTACCGCGTCGGCGCCGTGAAGATCGTCGCCGACGGCTCGATCCAGGGCTACACGGGCTACCTGAGCGAGCCCTACCACGTGCCACCGGGCGACGATCCGACCTACCGCGGGTACCCGCGCATTCCCCGGGACGAGCTCATCGAAGAGGTCGGCCGCTTCCACCGGGCGGGGCTGCAGATCGCCGTCCACGGCAACGGGGACGCCTCGATCGAGGACATCCTCGATGCCGTCGAGCAGGCCCAGCGCGAGACCCCGCGCGACGACACGCGCCACGTCGTGATCCACGCCCAGATGACCCGGGACGACCAGCTCGATCGCATGGCCGCACTCGGGCTCGTGCCGAGCTTCTTCAGCCTCCACACCTTCTACTGGGGCGACCGGCATCGAACGATCTTCATGGGCCCGGAGCGCGCCGCGCGCATGAGCCCGGCAGAGGGCGCCAAGCAGCGCGGCATCCGCTTCACGATCCACGCGGATGCCCCCGTCGTCCCGATGGAGCCGCTGCGCCTCGTGTGGTCCGCCGTCAACCGCGAGACGCGCAGCGGCTTCGTGGTCGGGCCGGAGCAACGCATCCCGGTGATGGACGCGCTACGCGCGACCACCCTCGACGCCGCACGCCAGCACTTCGAGGAGGCCGACAAGGGCTCGCTCGAGCCCGGCAAGCTGGCCGACCTGGTCGTGCTCTCGCGGAACCCCCTCGACGACCCGGCGACGATCGACGAGATCGAGGTCGAGGAGACCTGGATCGGCGGCCATCGCGTCTACGCGCGCTGACCGGGATCAGGACCCCGCGGCGCTCGCGGCCAGGAGCCAGACCGCGCCGTAGTAGAGGGGCAGACCCCAACGCGGGTTCCAGGGCGACGGCGCGACGAAGCGCTCGCGGGCGACCGCCACGTCCGAGACCGCGAACGCGACCGCGCCGACGGCGAGGCGCGGATCGCCGGTGTGGGCACTGGCCCCCGCGGCCAGGGCGACCATCCCGAGGATGGTCACGACGTAGGCGCGCACCGGCCAGAGGAGCGAGCCCGCGTGGGGCTCGAGCCAGCGCAGGATGGCGAAGCCCGCGACCCCGGCCGCGACGAGAGCTATGCCGAGCACCGGCGGCTCGATGCCCCGGACGAGGAAGAGCACGGCGAACACCGCGTGCCCCAGCAGGAAGCTCACGAGACCGAGGAGGAAGGCGCGCTTGGCGTCGTCGGGAATCAGCAGCACGTCCCCGAGCCAGCACAGGACGAGCGCCAGAACGAGGAGCGCGCCGGTCGTCCCCCCCGCTCCCGAGAAGACACCCAGCACCACGAAGCAGGTGCTCGCGGCCACCTTGCAGGCGCCCGCAGCGACCGCGTTCTCGAGCGTCCGGAACACGAGCAGCGCGGCCACGAAGACCGCACAGCCGACTCCACAGACGATCGCGAGGGTTCCCATGACTCCTTTCCGGCGCTCTCCGGCGCCCCTGCCCGGGCTCGGATACGTTACCCGCCTTGGGCATGGCGCCGCTTACAGTCCTGTTGCTGCTCGGGCTGGCCTTCGCCGTCCCGGCCGGCGCCGAGCCCGCCTTCGAGGGCCGCGTCTTCCTCGACACCGACGGCGACGGCCGGCTCGGCGAGGCCGAGGCCCCGCTCCCGGGCGTGGCCGTCGAGAACGGCGAGCGCACGACGCGCAGCGACGAGCAGGGTCGATTCCGCCTCGCCGACACCGGCGACGGATTCGTCCGCGTCGTCCGGCCGCGCGGGATCGCGTGCGACCCGTGGTACCGGACGGAGCCGGGCGACTTCCCCTGTCGCCGCATCGACGACGAGGACGACTTCCTCTTCGTCCACCTCACCGACGCCCACGTGTTCCCGACGCCGCAGGACTTCGTCGCCTTCTCCCTGCCCCGCCCACCGGCCTGGATCCCGGGCTTCGTCACGCGCCCGCTCTACTTCGCCCTGCTCGGCCGGTTCAATCGCGAGCTCGACGCCGAGCAGATCGAAGCGGCGCTCCGCTCGGGGCTCCCGGAAGACCAGCGGGGCCTGCCCCGGTCGCGGCTCCTCCCGGCGCTCGAGGCCGAATTCGTGCGGCCGGGAAGCGAGAGTGGCCAGGTCGCTGCGGAGATCCGGCGCGCCTTCGACGAGGTGGCCGCGCTCGAGCCGCGCTTCGTCGTGAGCACCGGAGACCTGATCCTCGAGGGCAACCGCGCGACGCCGGTGGCGGCGCGCCGCTGGATGGATCTCTACGTCGACGAGGTCACGCGCGTGGAGGGGCGAGGCATCGCGTTCTTCCACACCCTCGGCAACAACGAGCTGGTATCGAGCGATCGGGGCCGCGGGGCTCCGGGCGACCCCGACGTGGGCAAGGGCCTCTACCGACGGCGCCTCGGGCCGACCACCTACGCGTTCGATCGCGGGCGCTTCCACTTCGTCGTGACCGACACCCACGTCATGCACCGCGGCGAGTACTCGTTCTACCGCTTCGATCCGAAGCAGCGGCGCCGGCTCGAGGCCGACGTACTGGCCCACCGCGACCAGCCCGTCGCCGTCCTCAACCACGAGCCCTTCGCCTTCGACCCCGACGCCGACATGGACGCCCTCCTCGCCCGCGACGAGGGGCTGCTGGCGCGCACCGGCGTCGACTACGCGCTCTCCGGCCACATCCATCGAAACGGAGTCTGGCACGACGGCGTGACGACCCACGTCTCGACGGGCGCGCTCTCCGGCATGCGCTGGTTCCTCCCCGCGGCCTTCGTCGAGCGCGGGATGCGCCTCGTCTTCGTCCGGGGCGACCGGCTCTTCTCCGCCTGGAAGCGCCTCGGCGAGCCGGCGGTCGGCTTCGTCACGCCGGGGCACGGAGCGCCCCTCTGGCCCAGCGGCGCCGAGCGTGCCGAGCCCGACGAGCTGGTCGTCTTCGCCGCCGATGCGACCGGGCCCTTCGCCGAGGTCGAGCTGCTCGCGAACGGCGAGACGGCCCCTCTCGAGCCCTGGGGGCGATACTTCGGGCGAGCCGAGCGTCGAGAGGGCGTCGCCTACGAATTGATCGCCCGCCGGGCCGACGGAACCGAGCTGCGGGCCGAGCTTCTGCCGAGCCGAGACAGGGAGCAGCGATGAGCTGGGAAGAGGACGTCGAGGGAATCCGCGAGCGGCGCGAGCGCGCGAAGGAGCACGGCGGGGCCGAGGCCGTCGGGAAGCAGCACGCTCGCGGACGCCTCACGATCCGCGAGCGCATCGAAGAGGTGTGCGACGCAGAGAGCTTCCGCGAGCAGGGGCCGATCGCGGGGCACGGCGAGCGGGCCGCCGACGGCACCCTCGAGAGCTTCACCCCGGCGAACTACGTGCTCGGCCTCGCGACGCTCGACGGACGGCCCTGCGTCGTCGGCGGTGAGGACTTCACCCAGCGCGGCGGCTCTCCCTCGCCGGCGGGCCTGCGCAAGAGCGTCTATGCCGAGACCCTGGCGGTACGCATGCGCCTCCCCCTGATCCGGCTGCTCGAAGGCGGTGGCGGGAGCGTCACGGGATCCCGGGGCAAGGGCGCGCCGCGGCCCATGGGCGACCCGGTCTACGCGCCGCCCCGCTTCCAGTCGGTGATGCAGGCCATGGCCACGGCGCCCGTGGCGTCGGCGGCGCTCGGCGCGGTCGCGGGACTGCCCGCCGCGCGGCTGGTCGCGTCGCACTTCTCGGTGATGACCCGCGAGACGTCCCAGGTGATCATCGGCGGCCCGGCGCTCGTCGAGCGCGCCACGGGCGAGAAGCTCACGAAGGACGAGCTCGGCGGTGCCAAGGTCCATGCGCGCAGCGGCGTGGTCGACAACGTGGCGAAGGACGAGGCGGACGCGCTGGCCCAGGTGAAGCGGTTCCTCTCCTACCTGCCGACCAACGTCGACGGGCTTCCGCCGGTCTGCGACTGCGACGACCCCGTCGACCGCTGCGAGGACGGGCTGCTGAGGGTCATCCCGGCCGAGCGGCGCCGGGTGTACGACTCGCGCAAGCTGATCCGCGCCGTCGTGGATCGCGACTCCTTCTTCGAGATGACGGCCGGCTACGGACGCTCCCAGGTGACGGGCTTCGCGCGGCTCGACGGCCAGCCCGTCGGCATCTGGGCCAACGACTGCCGCTTCTACGCGGGGGCGATGACGGCCAACGCCGCCCAGAAGGTCCGACGCTTCGTCGACCTGTGCGACACCTTCCACCTGCCGGTGGTGGCCTTCGTCGACGAGCCCGGCTTCATGATCGGCTCCGAAGCCGAGCGCACGGCCACCATCCGCCACGGTGCCGCCGCGATCTTCGCCGTGCAGCAGAGCCAGGTGCCGTGGGCGTCGGTGATGGTCCGCAAGGCGTACGGCGTCGCCGCCGCCGCCCACTTCGGGCCCGAGTCGCTCGTGCTCGCCTGGCCCTCGGCCGAGAGCGGCGCCCTGCCCATCGAGGGCGGCGTCGCCGTGGCCTTCCGGCGCGAGATCGAGCAGGCCGACGATCCGGACGCCCTGCGCGCGGAGCTCGAGGAGAAGCTCGCCGGGCGGCGCGACCCCTTCGCGCGTGCCGAGAGCTTCGGCGTCCACGACCTGATCGACCCGCGCGAGACGCGCCCGCGGCTGTGCGACTGGCTGCGCTGGAACCGCCCGCTGCTCGAGGCGCTGCGCGGCCCGCGCAGCTACTCGATCCGCCCGTAGCAGCTCTGCAGCTGTCGACTCCACGCGACCGTCGGGCTCCAACGGTCCGAATAGAGAACCCGATGCAGCGTCGCTACTCGGCGGGCGCGTCCTTCGCGGCGAGCTCTTCGGGCTCGCGGCCGGGCCAGGGCACCTCGGTGCCGTGGCTGGTGAGCACGCCGTCCTCGAGCACGAGCTTCACCCGGAAGCGGGGTCCGCGCAGGGCGACCCAGCCGTCCTCCTCGAGGGAGACGAGGCGCTCGCCCTCGGGGTCACCGATCAACGCGCTGGGGCCGTCGAGGGACAGCTCGCCGCTCAGCGCCCGGTCGAGCTCGCCGGCCCAGGCGTCGTCGGCGCGGGGCGCCTCGCGCAGGCGAAGCGTGCCCGAGCCGTTCAGGGTCCCGGCGGAGGAGCGCGCGGTGAGCGTGGGAAGCCGCAGCTCCGGCTTGCTCGGCGCCAGACGCGTGAGCCACTCGCGCGGCCCGGCCCCGACGGATTCGTCTCCGAGCCACAGCCCACCCAGGGTCTCGGCGTTCACGGAAGCCACGGAGAGGCTGCCGGCCACCTGGGAGAGCTCGCGGAACTCCGCCTCGCGGCCCGCGGTGGAGAGATGCATCGCCTCGAAGTCCAGAGTCGCCTCGAGGAAGGCGCCGCTCACGCGCGACTCGACCCGCAGCTCGACCTGCTCGGCGGAGAGCTGGATGTCGGCCGGCGCGAGTGCAGCCGGCATCGCGGGCCCCATGGGAGCGTCGGCCGGGGCCTTCCCGTCCTGGTCGCGCATCTGCCACGGATCGGGCGGGAGCTCGGAGAGGTCGCGGTGCACGTACGCGGCGAGGCCCACGCGTTGGGTGAGGCTGCCGACCCAGACGCCGCTCGGATGCCGTGCGCCGTCGAAGACCATCTCGATGCCCCCGATCTCGACGTCGAAGGCAGCGTCGTTGACGGCGAGCTCCGGGAGCGAGACGCTGCCGGCGGCCGACCCCTCGGCCGTGGACAGCACGGCCGAGCCGCGCAGCCCGCCGAAGCGGCCGGTCACCGTGGACGGGTCCTCGGGGTCCGGCTTGGGACGCAGCTCGGCGACGGGCATGTCGAAGTCGGCCTCGACCACTCCCGAAGCGCGCACCACCATCCGGGCATGCATCGCGGGCAGTCGGCCCAGGGCCTCGCGCAGCTCGACGCGGGTCTCCTGGTCGAGCTCGACCTGGCTGTCGACGTGAGCGACCACCGGCGTGCCCTCGCCGCCGGCCTCGATCCACTCGATCAGGGGCAGCAGCCCGTGATCGATGGTGTGCACCGAGTTGAGCCCGATGCGCGCCCGCGACTCCGGGTGGTCGAGGGCCTCGAGCCCGGACTGGAAGCCGGCGCCGGCGAAGCCCCGCAGCTCGAAGTGGATGGACGAGCGGGAGGTGAGCCATCCGGGCTGGTAGTCGCTCTCGAGCACGCGGATCTCGGGCTGGGCGTCCAGCATGGCGACGATCCGGCGGGCCTCCTGCTGCGCACGCAGGCTCGTCCACCACACGGCCGCACCGAGTGCGCCCGTGAGCACCATCACCAGGATCGCAAGCTTCTTCATGGATGCGCGACTCCCCGGTGGGTTCATCGGCAGGCGCCTGATGGGACTTGACCGGAGCAGGGCCGATCGAGCCGGTCCGGGCCGGTCCCGGGAGAGCCTCGGAGGGGGCGGCTAGAGCGCCCGGCCCTCCGGATCCACCACGGCCCCGGCGCGCAGGAACCAGAGCTCGAATCGGGGCCGCTCGGGGAGCGAGAGCGCCGCCTGGACCGCCGCCGTGTAGACGGCGCCCTGCCCCGCATAGGCACGCGCGCGCGCCGCGAGGGCCTCCCCCTCCACGGCGTCGGTCTTGTAGTCCGCGACCACGAAGCGGCCCTCGGGGTCCCGGTAGAGAAGATCCACGGCCCCGCGCCACAGCTCGGGAGGCGCCTCGTCGCCCCCCGGCGCCCCCTCCGGCGCCACCAGGTCGGGTGCCACCAGGACGGGGAGCTCCCGGGCCACCACCCGCGGCCAGAGGCCGGCGAGACGCTCGGGCAGCGGGCCGGCGAGGAAACGGGCCAAGGCATCGCGGGAGCGCTCGGCGACGGCCTGGGCGCTCGGGTGCCCGGCGAGCTCCCGGGCCGCGAGACGTCGCTCGAGCGCCTCCTCCGCTCCGCCGGCCAACCGATCCAGCTCCACGTCCTCGAGGACGCCGTGGAGCGCCGTGCCGGCGAGCATCGCCACCTCGCGCTCGGCCTCTCCGGTCGACGAAGCCCGCGCGGCCGCCGCCTCGAACGGATCCGTGCGCAGGCGCTCCTGCTCGTCGGCGAAGTCCTCGCGCTCGGAGGCCGCGCGGGCCAGGGTTCGCCCCGCCTCGATGCGGGCGGCCTCGGCCTGCGCGACGAGTCGGACGGCGTCGGCCTCGACGCGCTCGGGCGACGGGGCCTTCGCCTCCGCGTCGGACGGCGCGAGCGTCGGGGGCACCGAGTCGGGCGTCACGACCCGCCAGCGAACTCCGGCCTCGTCGTCGACCGGCAGGGCGTCGGGCGCGAGGGAGGCGCCCAGCCGCGCGCCGAAGTCGGCGGCCCTTGCGGGCGTGCGATCGGCCAGCAGGTCGGCCTGACTTCCCGACTTGGGTGCGGTCGGGCCGAAGCCGCGCGCCGGCCCCGAGATCACGAGCCGATCCCGGGCCCGCGTGAGCGCCACGTAGAGGAGCCGCACCCGCTCGGACTGCTCGGTCCGGGCGCGATGCTCGCCGTGCGCGAACTCGGACGGCGACTTCACGCCGAGCAGCACGCAGGCCCCGTCCGTGTCGAAGCAGCGGGTCTCGCGCTCCCGCTGGTTGGGCGGCCCCTTGTGGGTCTGCAGCAGGTAGACGTGATCGAAGTCGAGGCCCTTGGAGCCGTGGATCGTCATCACCTGGACGGCGTCCTCACGCAGGGCGCGAGGCCGGCCCTCGCGCTGCTCCCGATCGGACGAGCCCGACAGGCGCAGGTAGCGAGCCACCGAGGGAGCGGCCCCCCCGATCTCGAGCGCGTGGTGCAGGTCCTGGAAGAAGCGCTCGAGGTTCGCGACCCGATAGGCGCCGAGGTGCCGGGCGGACTCCATCGCCTCCTGGGCAAGGCGACGGCGCAGCGCCGCGACGAAGATCTCGGGAGGCGCCTCGCGGTGGAGCCGCCGCAACGCGTGCAGGTGCTCGAGGAAGCGCGAGAGCATCCGCGGCCAGCCAGCGAGCGCCGCGAGGCCCGGGATCTCGCCGGCGGCACCGGAGGCCTCGAGCCGGGTCGCGGCCCGCCCCACCGCAGCACGCGCGGACTCGAGCACGGCGTCGTCCTCCCCGCCGAGCCGGGCCGAGAGCGCCGGGAGGCCCGCTTCGAAGAGCGGCGCCAGCGCCGCATCGGGCACGCCGACCACCGGGCTCCGCAGGCTCGCGACCCACGCAATGGTGTCGTGCGGGTCGAGGATGCAGCGGACGAGGGCCGTGGCGTCGACGATCTCGCGGCGCTTTCCGTGGTGCGTCTCCCGCTCCACCACGAAGGGGATCCCCGCCTCGCGAAGGGCGGCCAGGTAGATCGGGAAGTCGGAGGTCGAGCGGAAGAGCAGGCCGACCTGGCCGAGCTCGCAGCCCGCCTCGCGCAGCGCGACCAGATCGGCCGCCACCGCGCGCGCCTCGAGCTCGCTGCGCTCCGTGGCCCGGAAGTCATCGGACAGGCCGTCGTCGCCCCCGCCGCTTGCCAACACCCAGTGCTCGATGCGGGCCCGGGAGTCGTCCGCGTAGCCTTCCCGGTCGCGCGTCTTCTCGCTGGCCCGAAGCGGCTCGAAGGCCGGCTGCACTCCGGGCTCGGCGCGCATGACGGGCTCGACGCAGCGTCGCACCTCGTCGAGGATGGCCGGCACCGAACGGAAGTTGACCTCGAGGGGAAGGACGCGCCCGCCTTCCGACTCGAGCCGCACGCGGAAGGCCTGATAGGCGCGCAGGTCGGCGCTACGCCAGCCGTAGATCGACTGCTTCGGGTCGCCCACGACGAAGAGCGAAGGCCGCGAGGCAGGATCGCCTTCGAGGGCGAGGAGCCGCAGGATCTCGCACTGCATGGGATCCGTGTCCTGGAACTCGTCGACGAGCAGCAGCCCCATCCGTTCGCGCTCGAAGCGCGCCACGCCGGGGCTCGTGGCCAGCATGTCGCGCGCGCGGCGCAGCAATCCACCGAAGCTCTCGACGCCGCGCGCGCGCAGGGCCGGCTCCGCATCCGACAGGAGCGAGTGGAGCACCCGGCGCGCCGCGTCGAGAAGCTCGGGCTGAAGCTCGAGCAGGTGGCCCAGCAGCGGACGCAGGGCCCGGGCGCGCTCGGCGAGCGCCTCTGCATCGTCGCCGATGGCCGTCGCCTCGCCGGCACCGAAGCCCCCACGGCTCCAGACGCCCAGCCGCTTGAAGTCGTTCGAGTCGACGCCTTCGCGAATCCGGCGGAAGAGACCGGCGAGCCCCCGGACGTCGACCTCCCGACGCCGGCACGCCTCGCACGCTGCGCGCAGCTCCTCTTCGACGCGAGCCAGCATCTTCGCCGTGGAGACGCTGCGGGCCCCCCGGACTCCCGCGAGGCGCCCCGCATCCAGCTCGAGGAACGCCTGCAGCCGGCCGTGGAGCCCTTCCAGATAGGGAGTGACCCGCTCGAGGGCCAGCGGGTCGGCCCCAAGATCCGAGGCGGTCACCCCTTCGGTGAGCAGGGAGAGCAGCGCGCCCTCCACGTCCACGGGGCCGAAGCCGCCGTCGAGCAATCGGGCCCAGTCGGGGTTAAGGGGCGAAGCCAGCACCGAAGGCAGCCGGGCCTCAAGCACCTCGCGCACGACCTCGGCGTGGGCCTGCCCGTCCACGTCCACCTCGAGCTCGGGGTGGACGCCGGCTTCGAACGGATGGGCCACCAGCAGCCGACGACAAAAGGCGTGGAAGGTCCGGGTCGTGAGCTGGTCGAGGGCCCCGAGCAGGGCGCGCGAACGCGCGGAGAGGTCGGGCTCCATGGGGAGCGCCGCGCGATCGACGCCGATGGGATCGCGATCCGAGAGCAGGTCGACCAGCGCCTCGCCGACGCGACGTCCCATCTCCGCAGCCGCGGCCTCGGTGAAGGTGATGGCCACGACACCGCGCAGGGTCTCGCGGGCCACCTCGTCGGGTGCCGCGCCCGAGGCGTCGATCGCGCCCTGCTTCGCGAGACGCTCGGCCGCCCGCTCCCAGCCCGGGCCCAGCGAGTAGGCGATCAGCCGCGAGACGAGTACGGCCGTCTTGCCCGTGCCGGCTCCCGCCTGCAGCAGCAGCGGGATCGCGAACTCGCGCTGGGCCTGGGCTCGGGCGTCTGCGTCGGCCGCCGCGTCGGCATCCCGCCTTCGCGCGTCCGTCACGAACGTTCCTCCAGCAGCGCGGCGGCGAACGCGTCGGGGCCGGATCGCGTCTCGATGCCTTCGGCATCGAGCCAGCGGCGCATGCGCTGGTGCTGCGAGGAGTCTCCGCGCGCGCAGGCGTCGGCGACCTGGCAGCGCTCGCAGCTCCGGTTGAGACGATCGGCTTCCGGGTCGAACAGCCTCGGCGGAAACACGCCGGCCGCCCAGGCGCCGAGACCGAGCTCGAGCGCCTGGCGGAGAGCCTCGCGAAGCTCGGCATCGTCCGGCGCGACGGAGACGTGGGCGAGCTGCGGCTCGAGATCGGGGCCTCCGAACACGTAGCGGCCGACGGCGTCCGGGGCGGAGAATGCGTAGACCGCCGCCTGCAGCTTCTTTCGCGCGCGTACCTGATCGAGGAGGTGCTCGCGCCGCGTGGACGGCTTCACCTTGTCCGATACCGGCTTCCCCGTCTTGTAGTCGACGAGGGAGAGGCCCGTTCGCTGGTCGACGCGGTCCGCCTTGAAACGGACGCGGCCCTCCCCGAGATCGTGTGCGGCGAGGTCGACCTCGCCGCGGAGCTCCGCACCGAGCACGCCTTCGAGCGGCCCGTCGGCCCACTCGAGCCTCTTGAATGCTTCGAGGAAGGGACGCACGCGACGCTCGAGCAGCTCGGCGAAGCCCGGCAGCACGACACCCTGGTCCTGCGCCGCCTTCGCCGCAGAGCGCTGCAGCAGCCGGCGAAGCTCCGACTCGTCGGGCCAGGGAACGCGCACGGGCTCGTGCTCGCGGACGGCGTCGAGGCCTCCGTTCACGGCCCCTCCCGCGGCCTTCACCAACGCCTCGAGGACGTCGTGCACCACCGTTCCCAGCAGGAGCGGCGTCGCATCCGGGGGCTCGGCCAGGGCATCGGGGAGCGGCTCGAGCCGGAGCTGCCGCTCGAGGAAGGCGCGCCACGGGCACCAGGCGGCTGCTTCGAGGCGGGTCACGAAGAGCGGATCGTCCTCGAGGTCGTCGACCGAGTGACCGCCCACGTAGCCCAGGGTGGGACCGAGCCGTCGGCTCGCGGGGCTGCCCGGCGGCGGGTCGAGCTCGGCGAGCAGCGCCTCCCGATCGCCGGCGGCGTCGAGGCTGCCGTCGAGCGAAGCGAGCGCGGCCCGAAGGGTCGGGGCCTGGCGTCGGGTGCCCGCTCGGATCGCGTGCTCGAGCGCGGGCCGCGGAAGCTCAGTGTCCGAGTCGAGCACCTCGGGAGCCGTCTCGACCTCGAGCGCGCGCCCCAGGCGAAGCCGCTCGACTAGCGGCGAGATCACGCGCTCCCGGCCGTCGTCGCCCTGGCCCTGCCAGGACAGCGTCACATTGGGCGCCGCACTGCAGAGCTGCGCGAAGAGGTAGCGCTCCTCGTCGGCCGAGCGGGACTTGATGGGCAGATCGGGAAGCACGGCCAGGAGCGGCCGCCGCACGTCGTCGCCGAGCAGCGGATCCTCGTTGGCGATCCTCGGGAACACGTCGCGGTTCATCCCCACGACGAAGAGGCGGTGAAAGCACAGCCCGCGTGCCTCGGTGACGGAGAGGAGCTGCACGCCGCCCCCCTGGCCGCCGAGTCGCACGGCGCCCGCGCCATCGAGCTCGCGGCGCAGGAGCAGGCCGAGCTCGCCCGGTGCGAGCCGCGTGGCTCCGGGAAGGTCGCGCTCGAGCGCCGAGAGGGCCGAGAGGATCTCCTTGCCACCGGGAAGATCGGGCCGGACGCCGAGCGCCCCGGCGGTGAGCCGCCGGAGCGCCTCCACGGCCGCGTCGAGGCGGTCCGCAGCGTGGGCGGCGTCGAGCGCGTCGAGGGTCGCACGGGCCCGGTCACGCGCGCGTTCGAGGCGCCGCTTCGAGACGTGACGCCGCACGTCGACGGACGGCGAAGCGCCCTTCTCGCTCTCGTCCTCGGCACCGTCGGCGTGCTCCAACGCGCGCAGCGAACGAAGCGGGTAGGCGCCCCGGTCGCCGAGGAGGGCTTCGAGGGCGAGGTCTCGCACATCGCGCAGCCGGCCGGCCCCGATGCCGTGCAGGGCCAGCCGAAGCTCCCCGGCGCGGACGGCGTCGGCATCGGGCAGCAGCTCGAGCCAGCGGTCGACGGGACAGCCCTCGCCGCGCTCGAGCAGCTCGAGCCAGGCCCGGCACCGCCGTGCGGCCGGGCCGGGCGAGGAGAGCGCCCCCGAGTACGGGATCGACAGGCGTTCGAGCTGGGTGGCGAGCGCGATGCGGTAGGCCTCGGGATCCCGCGCCACGACGGCCATGTCCGTGGGCGACTCGCCGGAGTCCAGATGACGACGCAGGGCCTCCGCGACGAAGCGCGCCTCGGCCTGGGCTCCCGGCGCGCGCACCAGCGCGATCTCCGCCTCGTCGATCGCGACCGGCGCCTCGTGGCGCTCCGGTGCCGCCACGTGCTCGCGCAGGCGCGCGGTGAAGCGCGGACCCGGCCCGGCCGAGGGCTCGTCCGGGTCCGCGGCCTCCGCCGGGTCGACTGGATGGTCGATCCAGAGCTCGGCGCCGGCGGCGTGTACCAGGGCCGCGAGCAGCTCCGACTGGGCCCCGGTGGCGTCGGCGAAGCCGTGGATCCAGATCTCCCGATCCGGGAGCGGGGTGCCGCTGCGCAGTCGATCGGCGGCGAAGCGGAACAGGCCGGCCCGAGCCTCGGCGCCCAGGCTTCCAAGCTCGGTGACGACGTCGGCCGCGACGCGCAGCAGCGCCTGGGCGCGCGCGGCGCCGGGGCCGAGCTCGGCCGCCGCCTCGATCGCTCCCTCCGCGAGGGCGGGCTCGAAGCCCGCGTCGAGCAGGTCGTCGACCGAGGCCACGGCGACGCCGAACCCGTCGTTCAACGGGTCGAGGCGGCGCCGCAGCTCGTCGTGCCGGCGCGCGTGGCGCCGCACCAGCACCGGGAGCAGCCGGCGACCGACGGCCACCCGCTCGGCGACGCCTCCCGCGTCCGCTCCGGCGGTCGCTCCGGCGGTCGCTCCGGCGGTCGGGCTGGAGGCGAGCTCGAACGCCAGCTCGAAGCTCGACTGGATGCGGAGGCCGGCGAGGCCACCGAAGCGGCGCGCACACGCGACGCCGATCTGATCGCGCAGCGTGCGCGAGGGAACCAGGATGCGTGCGCCGGCCGCGAGGCGCTGCGGATCCTCGAGGACAGAGCGTCGGTACGCGTCCACTCGATCGAGCAACGCGCGCCGCGTCGCCCGCGCCCCGGCCGAGATCCGCACGGTGCCGGCGCGCTCCTCGCCGGGCTCTTCCCGCGGGCTCTCCTCGGGCTCTTCCGACGGAGACGCGAAGAGCCCGAGCTGCTCCCCGGACGGGGTCTCCGAGGATCGACGGCGGGACATGGCCGGAGACTACACGTCTCTCCGCCGACACAGCGTTCGTTTCGGGGCTCTGGCGGGAGACGGGGGATGGGGGCCGAGGAGCGCTAGCCTTGCAGCGACGGCGCCCACCCTCGGGCGCGAGCCTGGAGGTCGCATGAACCCCCCGCGTTCGAGACTGCCGAAGCTCCTCGCCTTGCTGCTCGCGGCTCCACTGCTCGGGCTGCCGAGCCTGGCCCTCGCCGGGCCCAGTGGCTGCGACCACGGGCGCGATGCCGGCATCCTCGCCGAGGCCGACCCGAAGCTTGATCCGGGTGCCGACCCGACGGTGGATCGGGGTGGCAGCGCGAGCGCCCCGCCGCAGCCCGCACCGGCTCCGGCCGCCGACCCCGCGACGCCCGCGGCCCCGGCACCCGGCAGCAGCGCCGGCGCGACCCCTCCGACGACCGGTCCGGGCGACGCGATCCGCCAGGCCGCGGACGAGATCGACGAGCTGATCCTCGGTGTGGCCCGCGGCGCCGAGGCGGCCGCCCCGCACCTGCGCGACGCCGCCGATCACGTCGGCGCCCTCGCGGATGCCGCGGGCCCGGCCCTCGACGAGCTCACCCGCGCGCTGCTCGCCGTCGCGTCGGCGGGAAGCGTCGAGCTCGACGCGCTGGCCCAGTCGCTGGAAGACGCAGCCAAGGCCGCCGAGGAAGCCGCGCGCACGCAGCCCTAGGCCGGACATCGGCGGCGCGAATCCCGCTCCGCCCTCGATCGAATGCTCTTCGCCCAGGATGGGGGGACGATGATGCAGACCGAGCGAACCACGCGTTCCGCGCACGACGAGCGAACCACGCGTTCCGCGCACGACGAGCGAACCACGCGTTCACCGCAGGACGAGCCCGCGGTGCGATTGCCGGCCGGAGAGACCGGCTCCTCGCTGCTCCACTCGCTGCTGCGCCAGGCCGCCGAGCGCTGGCCCGAGTCGCTCTCGGTGGCGCAGCTCGACCCCGACGCGAGCCGCTTCAAGCGCCGCTATACCGATGCCGTGGTGCGCTTCGAGGCGGCCCGCGTGGCCGCGCCCGAGCGCCTCGAGATCGGCCGCTTCCTCGTCGAGCGCGCCCAGGCCGGCCTCGTGTTCGGCTCGGCGGACGATCCGCGAAGCGAGCCGCTTCCGCTGGGCGAGGTGCTCGACACGGCCACGCCGGGACCGGAGCTGCGCGTCCACGCCACGAGCAACTCCGCGAGCGAGCGCACCCGGCTGTCGCCGCGCGTTCCCTACGGCGACCGCGAGTACCGGGGCCTCGAGATCGAGACGTTGGCGGGCGAGCTGCTCGCCGACGCGCGGCTGTCGCAGGCGGCGGCCGACGCCCTCGTCTGGGTGATGCGCAACGGCCTCGACGAAGCCGGTCGCATCGATCTCGGCGGAAGTCGGATCGCCATCCTCGGGGCCGGAGCCGAGATCGCTCCGACGCCGCTCTTGCTCGCCGCCGGGGCCGACGTGCTGTGGATCGACGTCAACGAGCCACCGGCGGAGTTGCTCGAGTCGGGCTTCTCGGGACGCCTGTTCGTTCCCGAGGGCGGGAGCGACCTCCTGGCGCGGCCGGCCGAGACCGCTGCCGCCATCCGGGCCTTCGCCGAGGGAGAGCCCGTCGACCTCGGCCTCTACGCCTACGCACCGGGCCAGGGGCAGGAGTGGCGCCTCACCGGCGCGATGAACGCGATCGTGGATTCCCTCCCGGGGCTGGTGCGCTCCGTCGGTCTCCTCGTGTCGCCCACCGCACCGGTGGTCCTCACTCCCGACGAGGTCGAAGCCGCCGAGTCGCGCAACGCGGGACGTCCGTTCTGGCAGCGCGCCCTCGAGAGCCTGCGCGTCGTGGCGCCGGGCTACGTCGAGGCGGGCGCCGCGCGCCTGCTCAAGTCGCTCGTCTCGGTACAGGGGCCGACGTATCAGGCGGCGCAGTACATCGGCAAGATCCTCGCTGCCGAGCGCTGGGCCACGACGGGTCCCGGCGACGCGGGGCCGGTCAGCGTCTCGGCCAACCTCGCCGCGATCACCATGACGCGCTCGCTGCGGCATCCCGTCTTCGAGGCGGCGTTCCTCGGGGCTGGCGCCTTCGGCGTCGAGGCCTTCGAGCCCGCGACCACTCGCGCCCTGAACGGCCTGCTCTGGATCCACGACCTGCAGAACCCCGACGCACCCGGCTCGATCGACCACGAGGCCAGCCCGGCCGAGCGCGCCGCCGCCCTGCAGCACCAGCAGATCCACGGCGGGCTCTACTCGGTGCCGTGGGAGATCGAGCCGGCGATCCGCGTCGCGGCCCTGCTCGGCCTGGTGCGGCGTCCCTCGCTGGTGGGCGGCCTGATCGGCGGGCGCTAGTCGGTCGTTGGCCGGTCGATTGGCGGGCGCTAGCCGTCGCTCGCGGCCTCGAGCGGACGGATCTCGATGATCGCGCGGTCGGCGTAGCGGCCGGACACACGCGACGCGAGCAGCGCGAGGCGCATCTGCCAGCCGTACTTGGCGACCACCGCCGCGAGCCCGTCCTGCTGATCGGCCGGGTCCTCGACCATGCGCGCCTGCACCTCGAGCCAGCGCTCGGGGCTCGTGAGCCGGCCGCGTACGTCGCAGGCACACAGGCGCGCCCGGCTGCCGGCGCGGATCCGCTTGGCCTTGCCAGAGGTGCGGTTGGTGTAGACCACCAGCCGGTCGCCGTCGGGTGCGATCCAGACCGCCGTACGCACCTCCTTTCCGCTCTTGCGGAAGGTGGCGAGGCTCACGTAGTCCTCGTGTCCCAGGGCCTCGAACGCGGCGCGGTCGTCGCTCATGGTGCGGGCCTCCATGCGATGCGGTCGGACCCGAAGCTTCCGAGCCACCATCCGCCCGGCGCTTCGAGGGCGACCGAGGCCGCTCCGAACACGGAGCGGCCGTCGTGGGAGAAGAGCCGCGTGACCTCGAGGGTCTCGGGGTCCATGCGCAGCACCTCGAAGGCGATGGGGCAGGTCCCCTCCTTGCGCGAGGTGCAGCCCACGAGCTCGGACATGCCCGTGTCCTGCCCGGTGATCAGGAGCTGGCCCGACGAGTCCCAGCTCAGGTTGTCGCCGCGAATGCCGAGGTCGACCGAGCGGGGCTCTCCCCCGTCGACGGGGACGGCGACCAGGCGCCGCGCGGCCCACGCCGTGAAGTAGAGCGTGCTCCCGTCCGCCGACACCTCGACGCCGTTCGGCGTGGGCGCGCGACTGCCGGCGACCTCGCTCCAGCCGGCCCCGTCGGTCCAGCGGATCAGCTCGCCCGTGTCCCCGCCCATCAGGAGGCGGACGTTGTCCGTGAAGCCCGGATCGCGCGGGAGCATGTTGGCCACGACCAGCGATCCGTCGGGAAGGAACACGAGGTCGTTGCCGAAGCTCTCACCGGGGAGCAGCAGGCAGCCGAGCCAGGAGAGCGTGGGCCCTTCGCCGTCGGCTCCGAGAGCGAACAGCTCGACGGCCTCGCGTCCCCCGTGATTCACCACGGCGAGCCGCGAGCCGTCGGGGCTCAGGTCGATGCCATGGGGCGCGAAGCGATCGGCGAGCGGCGGGCCCGGGCACTCGGCGTCGCCGACCTCGGCGTCCGGGGCATCGGCTCCATCGAGCGGATGGAGCACCCGGCGCGTGTCGTCGCCGGGGCGCCAGGCGAGCAGGCGTCCCGGGTCGCCCTCGCTGCGACCCATGGGCGCCATCTCTGCCATCAGCAGCCACTCGCCTCCGGCGAGCAGCACGAGATCCTCGGGATTCTCGAAGCCGCAGGTCGGCTCGAAGCCCTCCCCCGCCTCGCAGGCGGTGTAGGGCTCGGCGAAGCCGCAGGCCATGGACAGGCTGCACAGTGCGAGCAACGAGACGGCGACGCGCGTGGCGATCGGAGCTCTCCTTCGCGGCCGCGACCTCGCGCGCGCGTGCAGCGGTGGGAGGGATCGGAGGAATGGGGCGGGGATGGTCTCGCATCCCCCGGTGTTGCGCCACGGCCGGGTGCGCCATGTTCGGGCCATGGTGCCGAAGATCGGAATCCCTCCGTGCCTGGACGCGTCCGAGCGCATCCGTGCGGGGCGTCGCACGCACTACCTGGACGTCCGCTATGCCGAGTGCCTGGCCGAGGCGGGCGCCCTGCCCTTCTACCTGCCGGCACCGGCCGCGCCTGCGGCCGCGATCGAGGCACTCGACGGCCTCTTGCTCCCGGGAGGCGACGACTTCCCGTCGCCGACGCCACTGCCCCCCGAGGCGCGCCTCGACCCCGCCGCCCCGGAGCAGATCCGCTACGACACCGCCCTGCTCTCGGCGGCGCTCGAACGCGGCATTCCCGTGCTCGGCGTGTGCTACGGCATGCAGCTGCTGGCCCTGCACTACGGCGGAACGCTGATCCACGACCTGGCGACCCAGGCCCCCTCGGCCCGGGAGCATCGGCTCCCCGAGTCCGAGACCCACCCGATCCGCGTGGCAGCGGGCTCGCGACTCGCGGACGTCCTCGGCCCGGAGCCGCGCCCGGTGAACAGCCTCCACCACCAGGCCGTGGCCGACGCAGGCCGCCTCTCCGCAGTGGCCTGGGCGGAAGACGACTGCATCGAGGCCGTGGAGGACCCGGACCGCGACGGGTTCGTGGTCGGCGTGCAGTGGCACCCCGAGAAGCTCCGGCCCGAGGAGCGCAGGCCCCTGTTCGAGGCCTTCGTCGCCGCGACCCGCCGCTAGCGCCTCCCGCTCCCGTCGGCGTGCCATACTCCGTCATCCTTCATCGCGCCCCGATCTCTCACGACGGAGACCCCTGATGCCCGAGACCCAACTCCAGATCCAGTCCAACCTGAAGAGCAGCGGGGTGCTCGAGCTGCGCCTCGCCGAGATCGACGTCCCGACGCCGGGCCCGGGCGACGTCCTGGTGCGCGTCGAGGCGAGCCCCATCAACCCGTCGGACCTGGGCCTGCTCTTCGGGCCCGCGGACATGACGACGGCTCGCAGCTCGGGCACGGCCGAGCGCCCCGTGCTCGAGGCCGACGTACCGGCCGCGATGCTAAAGGCGATGAGCGCGCGCCTCGATCAGCCGCTGCCGGTCGGCAACGAAGGAGCGGGCATCGTGGTGGCCGCGGGGGCCGACGAGGCCGCCCAGGCGCTCATGGGCCGTACCGTCGCCGGAGTCGGCGGCGGCATGTACTCGCAGTACCGCTGCCTGCCGGCGGCCTTCTGCCTGCCGCTCGCGGAGGGCACGACCCCCGAGGAGGGCGCGTCGTGCTTCGTCAACCCGCTCACGGCCCTCGGCATGATCGAGACGATGAAGCAGGAGGGCCACTCGGCCCTGGTCCACACCGCGGCGGCGTCGAACCTCGGGCAGATGCTCAACAAGGCCTGCATCGCCGACGGCATCCCGCTCGTGAACGTGGTGCGCCGCGCCGAGCAGGCCGATCTGCTGCGCGGGATCGGCGCCAAGATCGTCGTGGACTCGAGCCGGCCGGAGTTCCTCGACGAGCTCACGGACGCCCTGGCGGAGACCGGGGCGACCCTCGCCTTCGACGCGACGGGCGGCGGCCGGCTGGCCGGACAGATCCTGAGCTGCATGGAGCGCGCCGCCCTGCGGAGCGGGGGCAGCTACAGCCCCTACGGCTCGACGACCCACAAGCAGGTCTACATCTACGGGAGCCTCGACCGCTCGCCGACGGAGTTCCAGCGCAACTTCGGCGCCGCCTGGGGAATCGGCGGCTGGCTGCTCACGCCCTTCCTCCAGAAGGTCGGGGCCGAACGCGGCCAGGCCCTGCGCCAGCGCGTGGCCGACGAGATCAAGACCACCTTCGCGAGCCACTACGACCAGAAGATCTCGCTGGCCGAGGCGCTGTCCATGGACGCCATCCGCCAGTACGGTCGCCAGGCCACGGGGCACAAGTTCCTGATCGAGCCCCAGCGCTAGGAGGTGCCCGGCTAGGCGTCGGGCTTGCAGCTGCGGCGCTTGGGACCGACGGCGTCGTCGATCTGGTACCAGCACTCGCGCGAGACGGCACCGAGGGCCGCCACCGAAGGGGCTTCGCCGGCGCGTGCCAGGGCCGCAGCGCCGCGCCGATCGAACACGATTCGCGCGGTCTGCGAGCCCGAGCGCGAGCGCAGCTGCACGCGCACCTCGCGCAGCGCCGCGAAGCGATCGAAGAGCGCCGGAACGAAGGCGGAGAGCCGGGCGGCGCTCACGTGCTCGCCCATCTGGCGCCGGACCCGCGCGTCGTCGAGCCCGGCGAAGTCGAGGTAGGAGGCACCGGGCACGTCGTCGCTGGGCAGCTCGAGCGCCACGCTCAGCCAGTTGCCGCCGCTGTTCAGCTCGCCCACGTGGAGCGTCCCGGCGGCCTCGACGCGCGCGCGCAGGATCTTGCTTCCGCGCGCCTCACCGAGCTGGGCGTCCGGCGCGATGGCCGCCGGCGGAGCGAGCCGACGCGCGCCTCGGGCGAGCCCGCGGGCACGGGCCAGCTGGTCGCGGCGGGTGCGGTACTCCTGGAGGCGCCGGCTCCCGATGGGCACCGGGGGCGTGAGCAGAGCGGCATCCACGCGGAGCCGGTCGTAGGCCTTGCGCAGCCCGCGCAGCTCCCGGTCACAGCGGGCGATCGCGTCGCGCACGGGCTTTCGCTCGTGGCGCTCGAAGGCCTCACCGGCCGCATCGATGGTCGAGAGGAGGGCTTCAACGCGTCGGTCCAGCGCCTTGCGTCGGGCGTCGACCCGGGCACGGCGATCGCGCATGGCCTGCTCGGCATCGGCGTCGCCCCTCGTAGCGGCCGCGACCTGGTGGCGAAGGCTCTTGAGGGCCGCGGGCGGAATGCGCCGGTCCTTGGATCGCAGTCGCACGTCGAGGGCGTCGACCGCCAGCATCCACTCGGAGCCGGACGGCTGCTTCGAGGCCTCGCGTGCCAGGGTGAGCAGCTGCGGAGGGCTCGTCGTCCGGTAGAGCGCCTCCACCTCGCGGCTTCGCTCGCGCGCCTCGGCGCTGCCTGCCTTCGCGGCTCGCACGAGCCGGGACCGGAAGGCCGCGAAGTCCTCGCTGCGTTCCTCCACCTTCGCCGACAGCCAGAGCACCTCGGCATTCGACGTGTCCTCGAGCAGCAGCATCGCCGCCAGGCGGCGCGCGGCCTCGAGGTCGCGGACCCGGATGCGCAGCCGCAGGCCTTCGACGCCCTCGTCGAGCACCGGAGGCTGGCCGACAAGAAGCTTCCTCGCCTCCTCCCAGCGCTCCTGCCGGACCAGCGAGCGCACCAGGATCGAGCGCGCCTCGGGCTCGGGCTCGTCGTCGAACAGCTCCCGCGTCGCCGCCTCGACGTGGGCGAGCGTGCGCGCGACGGGCAGCTCCGGGCCCCGACCCGCGGCCCCGAGCAGCGCTCGCTGCAGGGCCAGGGTCTGGTCGCGCCCGCGCTTCTCGCGCAGCGCCCGCTGGGCCGCGAGCACTTCGGGATACGTCGCCTCGAGCTTCGAGGCGGTCTCGGCGGCCCCGCCCTCGCGATAGGCCTCGACCCCGGAGAGCAGGTCGAGCTGGCCCACCGAGAGCGCGGCCCGCTCGAGCGGAGGAAGCTCGGGCTCGCTCGCGCAGGCGCCTAGCATCGCGCATGCAACGAAGCTGCAGAGCAGCGCGAAGAGGCCGCGCGGCGCGGCGGCAAAGGGGTCGCCCGGCCAGCGGAGCGACCGGCTTGTGGGGGGACGGAATCTCACCCTTTCTGGATCGGTCACCCGACCCCTGGGCTTGACTGCCGGTCAGACCTCCGAGCGCTCGGGACGACCCAGCTCGAGCGTCGCCCGGGGGGAGAGCGGGTCCCCGAAGAAGCGCCAGTGACGCAGGCCCGCGCGCACCCGGTGCCAGGAGGCGCCGCCCCGGCCGCGGCCGAGACAGATCTCGCGAATGGCGCGGCCCCGACCGTAGGCGCGCGTGTCGCCGGGCGGCTCCACGTGCGCCCGCGCCACCAGGGCGGGATCGGAGAGGCGGCGTACGGCGCCGCGGCGTTCGAGGCGTCGGTAGCCGCCGCGGGGTCCGAGCTCGTGATAGCGGAGGTCGGTGCGCAGGGCGCGAAAGGCCCGCTCGCGCAGACCCCGGTCGAAGGCCTCCGCCGCGCTGGTCGCCACGGCGGCCGCGCCGCCCTCTCGCAGCTCGTTCCAGGCCAGGGCGTCGGGCACGTCCCCTTCGAGCAGGCTCCGCTTCGCGATCCAGTCGATGCGATCGGCGAGGGACGCCGGATCCTCCTCGAGGGCGTCCAGGGTCTCCTCCCACATCTGCATCACGCGGCCCTTCCAGGCAGGACCGTCGGCGAGGCTCCCGGTGCGGGACAGCGCCCGGCGCACGTGACCCAGCACCTCGCGTTGGATGGCGATCGCGCTCTTGCGGCTTCCGTCGGCGAGCCGAAGCGGCGTCTCGAGCTCGGGATCCGCCGCCAGGCGGGCGAGCGCGTCCAGCGGATCGGCCAGCACGGGCCAGCCCGCGCCGGGCTCGGCCTCGATCGCCTCGAGCACGAGCGCGGTGGCCCCCGTGCGCAGTACGAGGGCCCAGTCGCAGAGGTTGGCGTCGCCGAGCAGCAGGTGGAGACGCCGATGTCGCTGGAAGGCGCTGAAGGGTCGGAAGAACACGTCGCGGCTCTCGTAGAGGGGCCGGTCGTCTCCCGAGGTGAAGATCCTCGCGAAGCTCCGCAGGAAGCGCGGACGCTGGGCGATCTGGAAGGGGGCCGAGCCGTCGAGCACCACCGCACCGGCGCCGGTGTAGACGGTGCGTGTGACGAGGAAGGCCGTGAGGCAGCGGTGCAGCGCCCGGAAGTGGAAGCGGTTGTGCAGCCACGAGTGCAGGCCGACGGCCGGACGCAGCGGCGCCTCGAGCCAGTGCAGCTTGCGGCCGAGCCAGCCGGGCTCGCGTTCGAGCCGGCGCGCCAGCCGGCCGGGGATCGCGGCCAGGCGTCGCGAGCGCAGGGCCAGGGAGCGTGCGAAACGCGGCGCGGGCCCGGCGAGCCCTCGCGAGAGCAGACCCAGAAGGAAGCCCACGACCGGCGTGAAGAGCACGGCCACCCCGAGCGCCATCACGAGGATCGAGGCCACGACGACCCAGAGCAGAACGGGCAGCGTCAGGGCCCAGGCCAGGCCCCAGAGCGGCGCCAGTGCGAGCTTGTGCCAGCCGTCCAGGGGATCCTCCACCCAGTAGCTCTCGTGGGAGCCGAAGGTGTGGCCCTGGCTGTCCGTGTTGTTCTTGCCGATGCGGACCTCGCCGCGATAGCCGAGCTCGGGCAGCCGCTCGGTCACGCGGGCTGCCAGGGACTCGACCAGCTCGTCCTTGGCCCGCTCGCACGCGAGCAGCGTGAAGGGGTCGCGGCACTCCGGGCTCGCCATCTCGATCAGGCCGTGCTCGTACTCCGTCGGCGTTCCCTCGTAGTGGAAGGTGCCGCCGTTCTCGAGGAAGCGACCGGTCTTGGAGCGCAGCAGCGAGAACGCCATGGGCACGCCCCGCACCTCCTCGGCCAGCAGCGGCTCGAAGAGCTGGTAGAGCGAGAGGTTGCTCGGGCGACGCGTCTCGCCGCGGCCGGGGTGGTAGATGACCGCGTACTCGGTCTCGATCCCGAAGACTCGATCCTGCATCGCGCAGGCATCGTATCGGGCGGATCGGGTCGACGCTCAGGGGCGAGGGCCCGGACCTTCCGCGCTCAGGAGGGACGCGCGCCGAGGATCCGCGACTCGTAGGCCGCGAGGCTCGTCTCGAGCTGGAGGGCCTCGTCGCGACTCGACGCCGCCGGCGTGAGCGCCTCGGCCCGGGAGCGCTTGAGGAGGATGGACACCACGTCGCGCAGGGCCTCCAGCGGCGAGCCCTCGAAGTCCACCAGCTTGCGCGGGTCGAAGCCGTCGCTGCGCAGGCGCATGATCAGGAGCTCTCCGCTCTGGGAGCGCCAGTTGAGCGCGAGGTCGACGATCACGACGGCCCGCGCGCGGTCCGAGCCCGCCTTGCGCGGCCGGCCGAGGCCGCGGATCCCGGCGAGCGCGAGCGCCTGGATGCGGCCGTAGGGAAGCCGGGTCTTGCCCCGCCCCTCGACCTCGACCCAGAGATGCTGGCGGCCCAACCGGATCGGCCGGGCCCGGAGGATCCGCAGGCTCCGAGGCGCCGCGGGAGGATCGCCCTTCTCCTCTCGCGCCGGCTCGGACGGCGGACGTTCGAAGGAGCGGGTCGCCGTTTTAGGGGGCTCCGAGGCGAGCATCGTCTCGCCCAGCGCCTCGGGCTCGAGCTGCCCGTACTCCGGGCCGGCCGGCGCCACGGGCGCGGCAGGGGTCTCCGGAGCCGACGGCGCGGCAATCTCCTCCTCCGGCAGCTCGATGGCACGACCCGACCACGGGTCGATCTCCGGCTCGGGTGCAGGACTCGCGGCTTCGGACTGCGGAGCGGCTTCTTCGGGCGGCGGCGGATCGACGCCGCGGCCACGGGTCTTGACGATCGCCGAGTCCGAGACGGGGAGATCCACCGCGCGCGACGCCCAGGGGTCCCGGGGATCGGCGGAGCGCCGCGGGCGCACGGCCGGGCTCGCGCTCGGCTCCTTGGGCGGGAAGGGCCGTTGGCGGATCACGCCTTCGGGCAGCATCACGATGCCGTGGGCCTCGACCGCACGCGCCGACTCGGACGCCAGCGCCTCCATGGGCGGCCCGTCGGATGCGGGCAGGCCGGGGAGCGCCAGGGCCCGCCGGGCCGCCCGGTGGGCCAGCACCGGGTCGAAGCCCCGAGCCAGCCGCGCCACGCGGCTCGCGATCACGGCGTCGCCCGAGCGCAGGGCCGCGAACAGCGCGCTGCGGGCCGCCCCGAAGTCGTGGTTCTGGAGCCAGCCGCCCAGACGCAGGCCCGTCTCGGGGTCGCACTCGGGCACCGCCACCGCCTTGCGCAGGAGCGTCCAGAGGCGGACGGCCGCCGCGCGCTGCCCTTCGCGCGCGGCAGCGGCGAGCGGCAGGGCGATGACGCGAGAGGCATCGGGCACGAGCGGCACCGCGGCAGCGGCCTCGGCGAACGCCAGGGCGGGCTCGAGCTCCTCGCCGCCTTCGAGCACCTCGCTGCGGAGCAGCTCCACCGCGTCGCGCGGTCGGCTCTCGCGCAGCTCGGCGCTCGCCGACTGCACGCCGTCGAGGGTGGGCAGGGTGTCGGCCTCGAGCTCCTCCTCCGAGGGCGGCTCGGGAATCCACTCGCGCCCGAGCGCCCGCAGGCCGAAGGCCCCGAGCACACCGAAGACGAAGCCGCCGACGTGGGCCCAGTACGCGACGCCGGTGTGGACCCCGCTCATCTCGCCGAGACGCGCCGAGAACAGCTCGCCCGCGAACCAGAGCGGCAGGATCAGGCCGGCCGGCGCCTTGACCGTGCCCCAGAAGAAGCCGAGCCAGTAGCCGAAGCGGATCTGGGTGCGCGCGAAGCACACGAGGAAGGCGCCCATCACGCCGGCGATCGCCCCCGATGCGCCGACCAGCGGATCACTCGTCCCGGGATGGCGCAGCACGAAGAGACCGGCCGCCGCGAATCCCGACAGCAGATAGAAGAGCAGGTACTTCCCGCGCCCGTAGCGGCTCTCGATCAGCGGCCCGCTCAGGAAGAGGAAGAGCAGGTTGCCCGCCAGGTGCAGCCAACCCGCGTGAAGGAAGAGGTGGCCGATCGCGCCGACCAGCGTGGGGCGACCGGGCACGAGGCCGTAGCGGTAGAACACGTGGTTGCGCAGGATGGACTCGGCCTCCTGGACCAGCCCGTCGAGGGCGACCTGCTCCTGCTGCAGCAGATCCTCGGGGACGGGCGGGAAGCCGTTGCGCTCCCAGGCCTCGTAGAACTCCTCGCGGGCCCGCTCGCCGGGATCACCGTAGGCCTGGGCCAGCCGCCTGGGCGGCTCCAGGTAGGGGTGCTTCTCCCAGTAGGAGAAGGCGTCGTCGAGGCGCGCCTCGTGGGCTCTGCCCACGGGATCCGAGAGCCCCACCGTCAGCAGGAAGACCACGAAGCAGAGCCCCATGATTCCCCACGTGACGACGGGCGCTCGACGCACCTCTCGCGACTCGTGGCTCAGCGGAATGATCACTGGATCGTCGGTCCCCGCTGGTCCGTCGGCGAAATCGCCTGCCGGCTGAAGCCCTTGGCGGTCCCACTTGCAGGACCGGCCGAAATCGTGTGGTTTGAACTACGATCGGGCCGATCGAGGCGCGCCAGGCGTGGCCACGACCTTCCGGCCTGCCGGGCGTCCAAAGGGCGCCTACAGGGCGTCGACCGGGCGTCCGTCTCCCCGGGATGCCGGGCGACCCCGGCGGCCATGAGCTAGAGCCCCTCTGTGCGAACTCCCTTCAACGAGGTCAGCGTCGTCGGCAACGAGCTCCGCTACGTCGCGGAGGCAGCTGCCAGTCTGCACCTCGCCGGGGACGGGCCCTTCTCCGATCGCTGCGCCGAGCACCTGGCCTCGCACTTCGGGGCGCGCGTGCTGATGACCCCTTCCTGCACCCATGCCCTCGAGATGTGCGCCTACCTGCTGGGCCTCGAGCCCGGGGATGAGGTGGTCGTCCCGTCCTACGCCTTCGTCACCACGGCGAGCGCGTTCGCGGCCCACGGCGCGACCCCGGTCTTCGCCGACGTGTGCCCCGACACCTGGAACCTCGACCCCGACGACGTCGCGCGGCGCATCGGCCCGCGAACCCGGGCGATCGTCGCCCTCCACTACGGCGGCGTGGCCTGCGACCTCGAGGCGCTGGGCAAGCTCGCCGAGCGTTCCGGCTGCATGCTGATCGAGGACAACGCCCACGGTCTCTACGGCGCCTACCGCGGACGCCCGCTCGGGAGCTTCGGCGCCCTCGCCACGCTGAGCTTCCACGAGACCAAGAACCTGACCTGTGGCGAGGGCGGAGCCCTGGTCGTGAACGACCCGCAGCTCGCGAGCCGCGCGGAGATCATCCGCGACAAGGGGACCGACCGCGCGCGCTTCCGGCGGGGCGAGGTCGACCGCTACACCTGGCGCGACAACGGCTCGAGCTATCTGCTCTCAGAGCTCCAGGCCGCCTTCCTCTACGGGCAGCTCGAGGCGGCCGAGCGCGTCATGGCCCGGCGCCGCGCCATCTGGACGCGGTACCGCGACGAGCTCCGCGACTGGGCGGAGACCCGGGGCGTCGCCCTCCAGCACGTGCCCGACGAGTCCGATCCGCCCTACCACCTGTTCCCGCTGCTCCTGCCCGACGAGGGCCAGCGCGACGCGCTGATCGCACACCTCGCCCGGGCGGGGGTGCTCGGCGTCTTCCACTATCTCCCGCTGCACCTGTCGCCGGTCGGCCGCCGCTACGGCGGCACCCCCGGCGACTGCCCGGTGAGCGAAGACGTGAGCCGACGTCTGGTGCGGCTGCCGATGTTCTTCGGCCTCGACTCCGAGCGGCAGTCGGAGGTGATCGGCGCGGTCCGCACGTTCGGCGCCGCCGGGAAATCCGGAGGTCCGCGGGCTTGAGGCGACTCGGGGTCGCACTGGGCCTCGTCCTCCTCGTCCTCGTCGCAATCCTCGCCGGATTGTGGTGGCTGCGCGTGCCGGTGCTGCAGGGCGTGCTGGACGGTGTGGTCGCCGCCCGGCTGGGCGTTCCGGTCGAGGCCCGGGTGGAGCGCGTCGAGCACGACGGGCTGGTCATCGAAGAGCTCTCCCTCGGTGGAGAGGCTGGGCTCCGCATCCGCCGCATCGAGCTGGCCTACGCACCGGGCGAACTCGTGATTGGTCGCCTGGACGCCATCCTGGTGGAGGGAGTGCGGGTGAGCGCGGACGTCGACGCCGAGGGCAACCTCGACCTCGGCCCCCTGCAGCCCCTGCTCGAGGGCGGCGGCGGGGGCGGATCGGGGCCGCTCCTGCTGCCCGCGCCCCGCGTCTCGATCGTCGACGTGCGCGCCGAGCTCGGGACGCCGCGTGGCCCGGTGCGGCTCAGCGCCGAGGCCGACCTGAAGGAGGCTCCGCCGGAAGCCGGCCCTCCGGGCAGCGTGACCGGCGAGATCCGACTCTCCGCGCGCCACGAGGAGATGAGCGGCGACGTGGTGGTCGCCATGAGCGGCCCCCTCGACTCGCCGACCGCCGACGTCCGGGTGCGCCCCCGCATCAGCCTTCCCGGCCTCACGATCGCCGGCGAGCCGGAGATCACCGGCCGCGTGCAGCTCGGCGAGGACGGAGCCCGCGGAGAGGTCGAGGTGCCGAGCCTCGCGATCCGCTACCGCGCCGGCGACGTCGAGGTGAAGGGGAACACGCCCCAGGCATCCCTCGCCTTCGAGCCGACGGACGCCGGCACCCGCGCGCGCGTCGAGACGAGCGGCGGCGCGCTCGAAGCCTCGGGCTATCGCATGACGGGCCTCGCGATCTCCGCGGACACCGACGGCGAAGCCCTGTCGGGCTCGATCGACGTCGATCGCATCGTGGACCTGGCGAAGCCGCCGCTGATCGCGCCCCTCGCCCTGGCCCTCCGCTTCGACGGCACCCTCGAGGAGGTCGCGCTGCGCGGCACCGCCCACGACGCGAAGCGCGCGCTCGAGATCGCCCTGTCGGGATGGGTGCGGCCTACGAAGGCCTCGGCGCGGGTCGACTTCCGGGCCGAGCCCACCCTCTTCGGCCCGGACGGCGCCGACTTCGCCCGGCTCTTCCCCTCCTTCGCCGAGACCTTCGGCGAGGTGTCGGGCCACATCGCCGCCCACGGCCACGCCTTGCTCGAGGACGGGACGCCCGACATGTGGCTCGATCTCGCCCTGCGGGACGTCGACTCGGTGAGCGAGACGGCGACGATCCGTCGGGTCAACGGCACCCTCGCCTTCCAGGGCTACGACCCGCCAATCTCGCGGGGCGAACAGCTGCTCTCGATCGGGCTGGCCGAGGCCGGCCTCCCGCTCACCGACGGCCTGATCCGCTGGCGGCTCCTGCCGGGCTGGGTGATCGACGTTCCGTCGGCGACCTTCGGCGTCGCGGGTGGCGAGATCCGCTGTGGCATCCGCTTCGACCTCGACGAGGAGGACGTCGACGTGGTGCTCGTGGCGCTGTCGCTGAACCTCGAGAACCTGCTGTCGAGCGTCGAGTTCGAGGGGCTCGCCGGCTCGGGCACCATCTCGGGCGCCCTGCCCCTGCGCGTCAGCGGCGACCGGGTGGTGATGAACGCCGCCACCCTTCGGGGAGACGCCCCGGGCGGCACCATCCGCTACGAGCCCGACGAGAGCGCCGAGGCCGTGGCCCGACAGCAGGCCTCGAGCCTCGGCGTCGCGGTCCAGGCGCTCTCGGACCTCCGCTGGGAGGTCCTGGAGCTGGGCCTCGACGGGGACACCTCGGAGTCGATGCAGATCCAGCTGCGAATTTCCGGCAGCAACCCCGAATTTCAGGGCGGCCACCCCGTCCAATTCAACCTGAACCTCGAAGCCCGGCTCGCCGACCTCGTGCGTGCCGGAATCGAGTCCTATCGTGTGCCCCGGACCATCGAGGAACGTCTCCGCGAGTTCCAGAACGAACCCCGCTCGACGCAGGAGAGCCCATGAACCGCAGCCTGCCGCTGCATCCCGAACTCCTCGTGCTGGCCGTGCTCCTCACGGGGGCGCTGCTGGCCTGTACCCCGACCGTCCAGGTCGCGCCGCCCGCCGAGCCGATCACGATCAACCTGAACGTGAAGATCGAGCACGAGATCAAGGTCCAAGTGGACAAGGAGCTCGACGAGCTCTTCGAAGAAGAAGAAGGACTCTTCTAGGAGAACCCCATGCGGAAGACCCGAACCCTCGCCCTCTCCCTGTTCACGGCGACCCTCCTGGCCGCGACCGTCGCCTTCGGCCTCGACCTCAAGACGGCCAAGGACCAGGGCCTCGTGAAGGAGCAGGCGAGCGGCTACCTGGCCGCGGCCAGCGGCTCGCCGAGCGCCGAGGTGGCGGCCCTGATCGCCGACGTCAACGAGAAGCGCAAGAAGCACTACCAGGGCATCGCCGACAAGAACGGCATCCCCGTCGAGGCCGTCGCGGCGCAGGCCGGAGCGAAGCTCACCCAGTAGCTCTTGCTTGCTTGAGGCCGCTTCGCTCCTCTCTCGCGTGCTGAGGAGGGTCGGGGGAGTGGGGTGGCTTGCGGCTCATGGCTCGCTGCCCGCGTTTCCTCCGCGCTCGTGGTGGGGTGCAGCTGGCCCGCGAGCGCTTGCGCGCTCCGGTCCAGTCCTACACGACGAGCTGATGGGCGAGGCTGCGCTTTACTTCGCCGCCGCCCACCCCACGCCCCACCGCGGTGCGGCGCGAAGGCGCGAGACCCCCACCCATCCTCGGACGAGCTGGTTCGCCGCGCCCGGGGTCCTGCACCCCCACGACGCAGCACGGAGGGGGAGTGGGGGGGGGGGGGGGGGGGGGGGGGGGGGGGGGGGGCCCGGGGCGCCGGGGGGGACAGGGCGCGCGCGCCGCCGC
>JAAUYD010171019.1_pt1 | contig 36732 bp, 33 predicted proteins | sample 7278101 | NCBI WGS metagenome assembly JAAUYD01 (sample SAMN14350128, study PRJNA611818) | marine sediment metagenome | isolation source: surface marine sediment (0.6m) | place: French Polynesia: Moorea | collected 2018-08
ATCCCCCTGCCCCCTTTTTCAAGGGGGATTCTTTTCTGGCGATCCTACGCTATAAAAACACCCAAAAATCCTTAACCGAATGCCATTGGGCAAAGGGGGCCGGGGGGATTCTTACAACGTCAACCATCGATTGAGATGTTTGTCTTGGGGAAAAACCAATGCTAAAGTACTTACGCAACCCGTGTTTTGGCATCTGAGGAGAACGACCGCATGACAATTCCAGGGTTTGTCGTACTGAGTGCCCTGATGAGCACCTCGGTCGCTTATGCTGCCAGAATCCAGATACGTACCCTTCAACGGTCGGTCTTTTCCACCCGTTATTTTGCAGCCCTGATGATGTTTCAGGTGATGGTCCTGGTGCCGATCGGTATCTATTTTTTTACGTTTTATCCGGACTGGTCTTGGATGTACCTCATCGATTCCGCAACCATGAGGCGGGGTGTGGGCATCATGACCATTACCGCGTATCCGGTATCTGCTGCCATGGGGTACTTGATCGGGTACTATTCGGCCAAGAGCTCGAGCGACTGGATTTCGATTATCTTCATCATTTTCATGTCCATTGGGCTGGTCGGCCTGTTTGTCGTTGCTAAGGATAAAATTCTGTGGGTGGGCACGTACCAGCAATTCCATCGCTCCGTGGGTTTGAAACCGCTCACCGGGACGTCCCTGCTGCCCTCGATGATACTATCGATGAGCGGCATCGGGGTCTGTTGGTCCTATCTCGTCTACTATCTCGTCCAGGAAGGACGCCTGTCCCTGCGCGCCCTCTGAGGAGTGCCAAACATGATTGAAGACATCCTGAATCGCGTGGCGCAAATGATTGCCAATCGCTTGGGTACATTTTTCGACGACGTAGGAAAGCGGGGTGTACCGGGCATTTTCCAGTCCCGAGCAGACTCCCTGCTGCTCGACCAGGTCCGCGATCTCACATTGCGAAGCGGCAAGCGGCTCAGGCCAGCCCTGCTGATTCACAGTGCAGCCCTATTCGACGCCACCGCGACCACCCAATCGGGCGTCAATGACGCGGCGGCAGCGATTGAATTGCTCCACACCTATTTTCTAATCCACGATGACATCATGGATGACGACGACTATCGACGCGGTGGCCCAGCTGTTCACGCAGCACTTGCAAAAGAAACAGGCGATCCCCACTTGGGTCAGGGTCTCGGCATATTGGCCGGAGATCTGGCTGCGGCCCTGAGCAGCTTGTTGATCCTGGGAATCGACGTCGAACCAACCCGCCGCGAACAGGCACTTGCCATCTTTTCGGCAATGCACCTGGACGTCGTGGTGGGGCAGAGCATGGACATGTTGGGAAACGCCTCGGCCGCCGAGGTCGCTGCCCATAAAACCGCCAGCTATACCACCGTGGGTCCTCTGGCTGTGGGCGCAGCCCTGGGCGGTGCCTCGCCCGGCCAAATAGATGCACTTGCCGAGCTCGCCTTGCCCCTTGGGATTGCATTTCAATTTCGCGATGATCTGCTCGGCACGTTCGGCGACCCGGCCAAGACGGGAAAGCCAGTGGGAACTGACTTGATCGCAGGCAAGCGAACACATCTCCTCGAGGAGGGGCTCAAACGAGCGACCCCAGAGCAACGAGCTGCGCTCGACGCTGTCGTGGGAAACCCCGAGGCGGGAACCGCGGCCATTGAGGTAGCCAGGGACGCGCTTGAGACATGCGGCGCTGTCAATGCGTGTACCAGCCGCATTCGCGATGCAGCCGATACCTTTACAAGTGGGCTTAAAAAAATGGCGCCTGCGTCTGAAAGCAGGCAATTCCTGCTCGATGTAGCCCACTTCATCGGCATGCGAAACGAATGATGGACATCGGGTACAAAGCCACAGGGCGTGCCTGGGGAAAAGTCATTCTTTTAGGCGAGCACGCGGTGGTTCACGGTTGCCGCGCCGTTGCCATGGCCCTGCCCAGGGGCGTTACGGTAACAGCGACCCCCAACGATGGCCCAATGTCGCTCAGCGTACCCGCCTGGAATATGACCGTTACCCCAGGAGATGGGAGTGCAGCATCAGCCGCATTGACAGCCCTTATCACTGAGCTCGGCCTTGCTCCAGCGGGCATCCGGTTTCGCGCTGAGGTCGACCTGCCACCGCGGGCGGGATTGGGATCCTCTGCTGCGCTCGCTGCTGCTATGGCACGCGCAGCTGTTGGGCTTAAGCAACTTCAAAAATCAAAAGACGACCTTTTTAGTGCGGTTCAGGCATCTGAGCGCATTTTTCACGGCAATCCATCTGGCCTGGACGCGACCATGGCACTCGATGGTGGGATTGGGGTCTTTTCCCGTCAACGCGGGGCCACGTTTCTAAAGGTCGGTACGCCACCCGTGATCGTGGCACATTCCGGCGAGCCAGGAGAGACGCGCGCCATGGTGACCCGATTTTCCCAAAAACTGGCCCGGTATGCAGACGAAGGCAGGGCTCGGCTCGCGCAAATATCCGACCTGGTCGATAGCGGCATCGATGCCCTGCACACTGGCGATCTCAGTTCCTTGGGACAGGTGATGTGCACCTGCCATGAGATACTAAGGTGGTTCGGCATGTCCACCCCTGGCCTAGACCGGATTGTCTCTGTGGCAATGGACGCCGGTGCGCTGGGTGCAAAGCTCACCGGTGGCGGCGGTGGCGGTTGCGCCATCATCTTGCTGAGACCCGGGGACCGGGCAGTTGTAGCTGCACTGAACAAAGCGGGCATTGCCCAGGTCGGCCTGTGAAAACACCCGTGTGCAGTGCCCCGGGCAAGCTCTTCTTGGGGGGTGAGTACGCTGTTCTACTCGGGGCTGAGGCTGTCGTGACAGCGGTCAATCGCCGGGCAGTGGCCAGTATTGCACGAAGTGACGAGAAATCCACATCTCATATCATTGCGGCAGCGCGTCAATCTGTTTTGGACTTTCTCTCTCGAACCCCAGGCCAGCCGCACGAGGTGCCGAAAATCCGAGCAAAGAGCACTGGATTCCGCGTCCGCCAAAAAAAAGTTGGCCTCGGTTCTTCAGCGGCAGTGTGTGCAGCGGCGTGCGGGGTGCTGTTTGAAAATGCCGCACTCGATCTGGAAACCCATCAGGCCCAGATACTGGATGTGGCCATGGCTGCTCACCGGGCAGCCCAGGGAGGGCGCGGGTCTGGGGCAGACGTGGCAGCAGCAGTGCGGGGCGGCTCATTGGTATTCTCGATCAACGGCCAAACCGAGCCGATCGATATTTCCGGCATGGATATCGCCGTGGTTTGGAGCGGCAAGGCGGCATCTACAGCCGAGCTCGTTGAGAAAATCGAGGATTTTTGTCGACGCGATCCCAGTGGGCACGCCGACTGTTTTGAGCGCCTAAACCTGGAAGCAGCCCATCTCGCAGACGCCTATAGGCGTGGGCATGGGAGCCGCATCATCGAGGTAACGAGTCGATACGGAGCAGCCATGGGGGCCCTCGGTCGCGCCGCCGGCGTGCCCATCGTAACCAAGGAGCACGCGCTCGCTGCCCATCTGGCAGCCGATCTGGGAGGCGCTGCCAAACCCTCAGGCGCCGGTGGTGGCGACGTTGCCGTGGCGGTTTTCAAAGAAAAAGACGCTGCCAAGGCGTTTCGAACCGCGTGTTTGCGATTCAGCCTCGTTCCCTTGGAAATCGAGATCAGCGAAGCAGGGTTGCGGCAGGAGTGCGCCGACGTTGCACCGCTCTAAGTTGATATCGGTAATGGGTTGCCATACACCCGGCATGTCGTGCTATGCTCCGCGGCGATGAAACGCGGATTTATTTACATTTGTTTTGGCTTTCTCATGGCGTGTGGCGCTGAAATCGGGGATGAGTGCACGTTGGACTACGATTGCTCACAGAACCTGGAGCGCAACTGCGATAGGAGTCAGCCAGGGGGATACTGCCTCATCGTCGGATGCGATCCAGACGAATGCCCAGAGGAAGCGGTCTGTGTCGAGTTCACAGCGCCGTGCCCTCAGGTGAATGACGACCCAAATGATGATAATCCAATTGACGATTGCGACCTCATCGAGCCCAATCGGGGGCGCAGCTATTGCCTCAGGCATTGCTCGTCAAACGGTGATTGTCGGTCCAAGTATCAGTGCGTGACGGTCGGCGGCGAGGTGCCCGCGGTTAAGTGGGCAGAAATTGTCGATTTTAAAACGAAAAAATCAAAAGTATGCGTGCCCAAATAGGTCGGATCCTAGGGATTTTCCTCGTCGATTTGTTGGACGACTTCTAGGATGCCGTCAAATCCGATGGGGTTGTGGGATACGATTTTCATCTTTTTAGTATCCAGCACGAAAAAGACGATGTTCTCCTGAAACAGACATTCATTATCGCAGCCGCCGTTCCATATTTCCTGATCCACGTCTTGAACCCGCCATCCGCCTTCCCAATTGAACTCCGCCATTTTCTCCGTAACTGCTTCAGGCGGTATGCTGGTACCTGCTTCCAGTGGATCGATGTAAATACCTACAATATCGCCATTGGCAGCGGTGATCTTGTCGTAATTGTTTCCGATAAGCGATAGCAAGACGAGGCAGCACTCACACCCCTCGTTGCTGGTTTGGGCAAACACCAGGGATTTTACCGTCTGATGATTCTCGTGGATCTCGCACATATCGAGTTGGATCTCTTGGTTTTCTGCACCGTAGACAGAATTGAACACCACGCCAGGCACGGCGTGCTTGAGATCCCAGGCATATGGGCCTTTGGGGTAGGGTTCGCACGGCAAGACCCAATCCGTATCTTCTTCCTCTGTACCCGTATCTGACGCGGTGTCTGGGTCCGTATCAGACCCGGTTTCAGTATCCGTATCTGGATCGCTGTCCGAATCGCTGTCTGCGTCGCTGTCCGAATCACTGTCTGTATCGCTGTCCGAATCACTGTCTGTATCGCTGTCGCTGTCGCTGTCAGCGTCAGTATCTGAATCTGAATCAGTATCAGCGTCTGAATCGCTGTCCGCGTCTCCGGAAGGATCGCCCTCATCTGGCGTGTCGGTTTCTTTTCCTTGGCAGGCCGATACGAAAAAGGCCGCGAAAATAATACTTAAAACGGATGATATCGTCCCCTTCATTTTGATGCCTCCTGCTCGCGTCCTTCAAAGTCTATCGCGATACTTCACTACTCAATACTCAGACTACTTGAAGCAGGTACAATGGTCAACTGTGGCCTCGCCTAGGGCAATCGAGTTCTATGCTATTTCCAGCCCTCTGTCGTCCCCGCGAAGGGACCCATAAACCCAGGAGGCTGAGACTGGATGCTCGCCTCCGAGGGTGCGGCTTTGCCGATGTTTTGGTTCCTCCCCTGTTTTTTACAATAAACCTTGTCGGAAAAAGAAAGATTCTGAAAACAAATCTTTTCGAAGTTTGAATTTCTGATATGATTTAAATCATGTTCCCGCTGTCGACAATTTTTCTCTTTTATTATCATATAGTTAGAGAAATCTACCATTCATTAGGATTAGGACCGAAAGATTATGATACTGGCGTCACTGAAAAAGGGAGAAGAACGGATGATTAGAAGCGTGTTTTCATGGGGTTTGGTTTGTTTAATGGCGTGTTTGATGGCAACGGCCGCGCACGCCAGAGCAGGCAAAACCGACTGCCCAGTCGTGTTTGCCCACGGCATGCTGGGTTTCGACGAATTGCTAGGGATTGACTATTTTGGCAATGATTACGGAACGTTTGTGGGAGATCCGTGCAACTGGCCTCTGGAAACCGCCTGCAACGAGGAGATTCACTGGCGTCAGGAGGCGTTTGCATCCTCGGTCAATCCGTTTCAGTCATCCGAACACCGAGGTCTGGCACTGGCCGACGAGATAGAAGGCTATCTGGCCACTGTCGGCGCTGACTGCGTGAATGTCATCGGTCATTCCCAGGGGGGTATCGATCCGAGAAAGGCCGCCAAGGTCCTGCACGATCGGATGGGCGAGCGGGTGGTTCAAGTCCTGGTGTCGATTTCAGCGCCGCACCGCGGCTCGCCCGTGGGAAAAGCAGTGCTCGACGGCGGCCCCAGCGCTTTCCTGACGTTTCTCGTCAACTACATTGTCGGTCCGATCCTGGTGTGGGAATACAGCGACTTCGAAGCGAGCATGAAGGGCTTTATTTATGATGATTACGATCCAAACGATGGCGTCATAACGGGCGCCAAAGCGTTTAACGAAGCATATGGTATCGATGAAACCTACGTCGCGCATTATGCCTCTATCATCACCGCGACCCAAGATGGTCTGGGTCCTATCCTCAGTGCCATGTCTCTGATAGCCCCTAATGATATCGACGGTGACGGATGGGGTGGACCCGAGAACGAGGACGTCGACAATGACGGCGCTGCCGGTGCTGGTGACGGGGATTTTGAGGATGGCGACGACGATGGCCTGGTGGGTATCAACTCCCAGCAAATGGGCGTTCGCCTGACATACAAGACCGGCTTGTTCTGGATGACCTATTTTGTCGAAGACGACACAACCGGCTACGTGAGCGACATCAACCGACCCGACGAGATTCAGTCCACTTCTTATAGCAGCGTCATAGAGGAGGACCACCTGGATGTGCTCGGACTCGGCGTTATTCCGTATTTGATGCCAGATGACTTTGACGAGGAGGCGTTCTACGCCGACCTCATCGATTATATCGCCGACAACGAATAAAGGCCCAGCTGGCAAAGATGAGAGTTTTTAACGTTAAAACACAGGCCGCCAGGTTTAAATAGCGGAGGAAAAAATGAGAAAAACTGCCCTAATAGTGATTGTTGGCCTCGTAGCATGTACTGCGGTCTTTGTTCTGGGCTGCGTCGATAGCAGTCAACGCGTCGCCGCATCTGACGACGGGGCGGATCAGCAGGACGAAGAAGAAGGAAATGAGGAAGAGGACGAGGCGCTGAATGCGCTCGCAGTTGCAAAGTTGAAAGAACTGTATGGGGAGAGAATTTCTCATCCTCAAGTGCAGCTGCAGGCCAGTGAAAAGCTGCTTCGCTACTTAGCAATGGCCTATCCCAATCAGTGGCAAGCCCGCATCCCTGCTTATGCTGCTGCCGCATTTCCAGGATATGGCGCCACAGTTCATGATAAGTGTCTGAAATTAATAGATTTTAGAAAATCGATACAAGAGAATAGCGACGCGATGGCCGATATGAACGCGGACGACCGAAAAGCGTTTATCCAGGCGAAAAGAGCGGCGTCTTTTGGCGATGAAGTATCGGTTATCTGGGAGATGGAGCACAGAGGAGAGGAAGTTGCCGCATTGCTTAGGGAGATAAAGGGGCAATTGGAAACTTCGTTTGCGTCAAAAGTGGACGTTTACATCACCCGGCTCAATGCTATTTACGGCGATCAGACCAAAGCCCAAATAGACTCGAATACCCATAAATTAATGAATCAATTTCTGGCGTTGGTGAGTGTTCAGGGCAATTTGGTGCAGATGACACCAGAAAAGCGAAAGGAAAATCTCGCCCAATTCCGCAAGAAAATGGGCCTCGACCCAGCCGCAGTGGCGCGATGGACAGACCTGGATGCCCTCAGGGACAAGCGATGGGAAGCTGGGAAGGCCTACATGGCGGCCAGAGCAGAGATACTCGACGAGCGATTCCTTACCGAGGCCGCTGCCGAAGAGAAGTTAGACGCGCTCCGACAGGAACATTTCGGAGCAGCAGCAGATACCATTAAGCACGAAGAAAAGGCCGGCCTGTTTCGCTTTGACCGGAAACGCGTCTTTGGCAGAAACTAACCTCTAAATTGCGAACCAAAAGGCGGGGGGGGTCCAATATCGCGCCTCAATATCAACACACCTGTTGATCCCTCTTGCGCAATGACAAAAGCATCGTATGAGAACGGCAGAAACCCAACTGGGATCCGGCATCCCCCATACGTTAGCCAGGAGGTGGTATAAATGTATCGCATGTCGTTGTTGATCGCCCTCATTGCAGTGCAGATGATATATCCTCAGCGCGCTGAAGCAGAAGCGATCGTTTTCGACTTCAAAGATCCCAAAGGCGTCAACAGCATTGGGATTACGCTCGATTCAGTGCTCGAGCCGTTTCGCGGGGTGGCCACTGGCATCAGTGGCAGGGTAACGTTCGACCCCAAGCAGCCCAAGTCTATCTCCGGGAGCATTGCCGTGGAGGCAAAAACTATCCGCATGGCCAACGACAAGATGACGGAGGTGCTTCACGGTGAAGATTGGCTCGACGTGAAGGTCCATCCCACGGTGACAGCTACGTTGGACAAGGTGATTTCGGCTCGCAAGGTAGGTAAGGGAGAATACGCGCTCACCGTAAAGGGAACCTTTACCTGCAAGGGCGTGTCAAAACCCCTCCGCGCCAAGGTACAGCTGTTTTATCATCCAGGGCGGCTCAAGGAACGAAACCACAGCGTCCCTGGTGATCTGCTGATTGCTCGCACGCGGTTTGTCATCGATCGCCACGACTTTGGTATCAAGCCAGAGATGGACAACACAATTGTCTCCCGTGAGATAGTGCTCGACATTGCACTTGCTGGCTATGCAAAACAGTGATCCGAGCTGCCGAGCCCACACCACAACAATGGTTTGGCTGGCTTCATGCGGATTGGCGATACTCGGGATTGGACGCCCTGCCAAAGCCAATGCCACCGATCAGTTGATTGTGTTCGTGCAACCCGGTGCTTCTGAGGTCGACCGGTCATTCCAGCGCACCTACCTGCCACAGATCCAAGCGATGGCCAAACAGCAAGACGTCACCGTAACGGTTGTAAAGGCACGTCAGGGGGTTCCCGACCCAGTGGCGATCACACCGCTGGTCGTGTTTCAAAACCACCGCGGCCGATCGATCTACCAGGGCCGCAGCAACGACCTGAAGCGGCTTAGCAATTTTATTCGCACGGCCCGGTTCGTGCCCCAACAGGCTGTTGCCGCAGTTCGACACAACATCCACATCTGGCAGTACGGTCGAGCTCACGTCTGGGCACCGATAAAAATCACCCCCCTCAGCGGTAATCGGCCCGAGGGGCATCGGGACTCCGTATTTCAAGCCCATGCCATCCGAGCGATGGGGGCTGGATTCAAACGATTCGAATTGAGAGACAAAGCAACCCTAGGCCGCGCAGATCGCGGTTTTTATCTAGACCTTTATCCGTGGCTGGGAAAAGACGGTACATTGGTGTTATCTGGCGCTGTCTACTCCCAATTCCACTGCAAAGCACCGGTGTTTCGCCTTGCCAATAAAGCTATCCTCGGCCCATGGGAGGATAGGGAGCACCTGTTTCGCCGGGCTGCAGCGCAACTGGAAGCAGCAGTGGTTCGGGCAATTGCCGACCCTGTCCATGGGGACGGCTTTGACCCGGTAGCACCAGCGGTCACCACCACTGATTGGCAGACCTTGGGCTTGGCACTGCCGTCTCCCCCAAAAAGGCAAAAGACAGTGCGCCCGTTTGAGGTCGCACTGGCTCGCCATTGGGAGCTCGCGGCGCCAAAAGCGACTGACCCACCGATGATTCAGTTTCGGTTTCCCGCGCCCCTCGACAGTTACAGCGGAGAAGTGAAGACCGTGCGGGGCAAGCTCACCTTTCCACCTGATTTGACCCCTGCCCAAGCACAGGGATTTTTAGAGGTCGATGTGGCCTCAGTGACCATGGGCGAGCCCAGTTTGGACAAGCAGCTACAGGACAAGTCCATGTTGGCCGGCCGATCGTTTCCCCAGGCGCGATTCGACGTGCAGCACGTGAGTGCTGAGGCCGAGCCGATTCGCTTTGGCCATCTCTCCACAGGTAAGATCAGCGGTACGTTCACCATGAAGGGCAAGGCGATCCCACTCGATTTGCTAATGGATTTGGAACCGATCCTAGGCGACGACAACCAACCCCGCCTGGTATTGCGTGGCGCCTTCGAAGTCGACCTTACCACCTTTGAAATTCAAGGCGCAGACGGCCCAGTCCCGCAACGGCACACCCTGCAATTCGACCTTTACCTGGTTTTCGAGGGATCTGCGCTTGGGATGTTAGAAGAGGTTGGACAGGATGAAAATAACGACGTTAATTAGGCGGCCACGCCTATCAGCGGAGATGTTGGTATAGTGACAACTTGATGTCTCGTAATTCATTGATCCGCAGTCATTTCCGCAGTCATCTTCTTCCTCCTCGTAACAGTCTTGAACTATCGATACGCCTCTTTCTTCGAGTTGCTTAAGGTAATTCAGTGTCTCGGAACTATTACAGTCAAGTGGGTTGACCTGTAGATCAATAGAAGTTCCCTCTCCTAAGCCGACATTATCGACCAATGGCTTGATGTCAGAAACTCGGTTGACTCTTAAGTTGATGCTCGTTAATTCGGTCAAATTACTAAGTGGGGAAATATCTTCTATCTGATTCTTTTCTAGCCGAAGGTACGATAAGTTGGATAGCTTGCTAAGTGAAGAAATATCCTTTATCTGATTATTACTCAAAAAAATAGTTTCTAAGGTGATCAGGTCTCCCAATGGGGAAATATCCTCTAGTTGGCTATCTTCGATCCGGAGGTCCCGCAAACCTGACATAGCAATCAACGGAGATAAATCCGAGACTTGATTATTAGAGAGGTCCAAGTCTTCCAGATCGACAAGCGCGCTCAATGGAGAGACATCAGAAATTGCGTTTCCGGTCAAAATCAGGGCAGATAAATGGGTCATGGTACTCAAAGGAGAGGTGTCGGATATCTGGTTATACACCAAGTCGGCGGTTTCTAAATTGTCCAAGCAATGGATATTGGTTAAATCGACGATGCCCTGGTTTTCACCGCTTAAATACTTTAGATCCTTAACATCTTCGTAATAAATCCCGCCATTGGGTTTGCTGATGTCTTCTCTGACAGCCTGTTCCAAGGCTGAATCAGGAAATACAATTTCACCCTCACAGGGGTTTTTATCGCCGGCTTGTGCAGGAAATGCACATAACGTAGCACAACAAAATAAAAAACTGATAAATCGCATCACCATCTCTCCATTGTTTTGTTTTACTATATCTTGTGCAAATCGTTTACAGACGCTTCCAGCATCTCTATTTCCTTAGTTAAGACGACCTCGATGATAGTATTGAGTACCTGCTCGTCTATTTTCATCCTTTTTCGGCCATTTCTTCCTCCTTCGCGACAGTGCCAGGATTGCAATAAGTGCCTCGCCCTGAAGTCCCTCCCCGCGACCGACGCTGGACTGCTTTTGAAATGATCAAAAAACTGTTTTAACCTGAGACCTTGGATCTGTAATACTGTCAGAAAATCGGCCAAGGAGTTGCCATGAAGACCTCTATACTCGTCGTGGACGACGAAACCGCCTTTCTCGATAGCGTTGTTCGGATGTTGCGCATCGAGGGATTTGAACACATCACGGCGATGGACAATCCCACCAACGTGCCCCCGCTTTTCGACGATCAGACGTTTGATATTGCTTTCCTCGATATCACCATGCCCGAAATGGACGGCCTCGATTTGTTGAAAATCATTAAAGAGAGATCCCCTGAAACCGAGTGCGTGATGATCACGGCAAACGACAGCATTCCCATGGTTATCCAGGCGGTTCGTCGCGGGGCTTACGACTACCTGGTCAAGCCCATCATGCCCGAGCAACTCATCCACACCATGGACAGGGCCCTGGAACGGCGTCGGTTGATGGAGTCCCTGATACTGAAATCCTCGCGGGCAGTGAAGAAGACCCTCGATAATCCAGAGGCATTTCGCGATATCGTCACCGGGGACAGGAACATGCTGCGATTGCTCCATGAGGCCGAGCTGCACGCCGGCTCGACCATTCCGATCCTCGTCACCGGAGATACAGGGGTCGGCAAGGAATTGATGGCCAGGGCGATCCACGCTGCTAGCCGTCGCGCGAGCGGGCCGTTTGTGCCGGTAAATATGCTCGCCCTATCGCCGACCCTATTCGAATCCGAGTTCTTCGGTCACGTGAAGGGCGCGTTCACCGGCGCAGATAAGGACAAGGTTGGATACCTGGGCAAGGCCCATGGCGGGACATTGTTTCTAGACGAGATCGGCGATCTTTCCTTGGAGATACAGGGAAAGCTACTTCGGATCCTGCAAGAAGGGGAGTACACCCCTGTCGGGGATACCCGGTCGATTCGCGCGGATGTCCGATTCGTGGCCGCGACCAACCAGGACCTGGAAAAACAAGTGCTGAGCCGCAAGTTTCGCAAGGATCTGTTCTACAGACTCCAGTTCGCCCACCTGCGCATTCCATTGCTCAAGGATCGGGCAGAGGACGTGCCACTGCTCTGTGAGCGGTTTTTGTCCGGTTATGCCGGGGCTCGACTTTCGGAGGAGGCTGCGGTCGCCCTCGAAGCCCACGACTGGCCAGGCAATGTACGAGAGCTCAAAGGCGTGCTCGAAGCAGCGGCCAACTTGGCGGCCGGCGGTGATATCAAGCCGGAGCACCTGCGCCTGCCCCAAAGGAAGTCTCGGATTTCTATTGTCGGGGCCACCCCCAAAACCGGCGCCCTCGAGCCCCTGGCCGAGGTCGAACGCCGGCATATCATCTCAGTGTACGAGGCCACAAAGAACAATAAAAGCCAGACCGCCCGCGTGCTCGGCATCGGCCTGCAAACCCTGCATCGCAAACTGAAATCCTTTGGCGTGAAGTAATCACCCAAATCCAAGGGGAACCAATGGACGACGATAAGACCGATACGCTGAGCGAGATCGAAGCACTTCGGGCAGAAGTGGCCGCACTTCGAAGCGTGATGGACAACTCATCGACCGTGATTTTCTTAAAGGACCTAGAAGGGAAATACCTGCTTATTAACAAGCGCTACGAAGAGCTGTTTCACATCACCAACGATGAAATTGTCGGCAAGACCGACTACGATATCTTTCCAAAGCAAGCTGCAGACGCGTTTCGGGAAAAGGATTGTAGGGCCCTTAAAGCTGAAAAATCCATCGAAGAAGAGGAACACGTTCCCCACGACGACGGCATCCACACATACATCTCGGTCAAGTTTCCTCTCTGTCGGGATGGAAAACCCTTTGCAGTTTGCGGCATTGCCACGGACATCACAGACCGGAGAATTGCAGAAGAAGAGGTCAAGCTAACCCGCGACCTGCTCGAGGAGCGGGTGAAGGAACGCACCGAAGAGCTCGCCCTATTTCGCAAGTTCGCCGAGACCGCTGGTCAGGGGTTTGGCATGGCCGACCTCGAAGGAAAGACCACCTACCTCAACCCGGCTGTATGCCGATTCATCGGTCTCGATGCACCTGAGCAGGGCTATGGCAAGAATATCCTCGAATTCCACCCTGAGGAGGTGCACGACCAGTTTAAGACAGAGATTCTTCCAACAGTGCTCGATACTGGCGCATGGGTCGGCGAGGTACCGCTGCTCAAAACCAACGGGGAGACCATGCCCACGATCTTGAGCCTGTTTCTGATCCGGGATGAGGTCGGCACCCCGCACAGACTGGCGGCTGTGCTTACGGATTTGACAGAGCGAAAGCGCGCCCATGAGCAGATGTATCGTGCGGACAAGATGGCCGCCCTCGGCCAGATCATCGCTGGCGTGGCCCATGAGATCAACAATCCCAACAACTTCATCACCTTTAACTTACCGATCCTGAGAAAGTACATCGAAGCCATGCGCCCCATGCTTGAACACCATCTGACCGAGGATCCCGACCTCCGCATCCTCAACATGCCCTACAAAGCGTTCCTCAACGATGTGTTCAAGCTCCTCGAGAATATGGAACACGGATCCCAGCGGATTACCGGCATCGTGGCCGAGCTCAAGAACTACATCCGCAGCGATGATGAAAAGGATTTCAAAATTGAGCGGCTTGCTACAGTCGTCGACCAGGTAATGGCCCTCATCGGCAAGCAAGTGGGAAAGATGGTGAAGCGGTTCGAGGTGGACGTTGCCAGGGATCTACCGCCGGTCAGGATGAACCCCGGGAAGATCGAGCAGGTGCTGATCAACCTGGTGATCAACGCCGGCCAGGCCGCAGACAAGGACGACGCATGGGTCAAGCTCTCAGCGCGCCCTGCAGCAGATAGCCAATTCGTAGAGATTCGCGTCGAGGACAACGGCGCAGGTATTCCAAAGGAAAACATAGACCAGGTATTCGAGCCGTTCTTCACCAGCAAAAGTCGCGAGGCAGGCACCGGCCTGGGCCTCTCCATCTCCCACCAAATCATTACCGAACACGGGGGCACCATCGACGTGGAAAGCACAGTCGGCAGAGGCACGTCGTTCGTCATTCGCCTACCCATTACCGGGTAGGCAGCATGTTAATCGGGAAGCCCAAGAAGCCATTGCCAAATGGGCATCACCTGTATTTTTCGCCCGGGGTCGATGGCGATGGTGCGAGCGTCATTGAGGGTCAACATAAACATCGAAGCGGCCGGTCTCTCACACATTGAGAAAGAATTCGTGCCACAGGGTAGGCCAGTCTGTGTTGGGAAAGGCAGCCGGGAGGTTCTTTTTGCCGATAAAAGGCGATCTGTCGAGGCCCAGGTGCGCCTCGACCAGCTTGAGCTCCTCCTCAGACCAGCGCTCGGCAGTGGGGCCGGAATAGAGGTGGTCAAGGGCAGGGGGATCGGCGCTGGGTCGAACTTTTAACCACCAACCGTCTGCTGCGCTTCCCGTTGCGATCACTTGTCCGGCCACCGGCGAAAGCACGCGGATGTGGGTCTTGCCCTTTACAATGTCAAAACCCTGGCCGTGAATGCTTAACTCTGTCCCCACCGGGGGCAGGATGACCTCGTCGATTGGACCAACGACGCGCTCAGCCATGTCGTCCAAACCAATGGTCAGGGTGCCGTCTTCCTCCTGACGCACCCAGGTGTGACCCCGGTCGTACATTAAATCCAGGTCCAGGTCATAGCCGTAGAGCGCACGGGTTGATTTGTCGCCTGAGGTCTCCCGATCCGGGGTGGTCTTGCGCAACCCGTGGAAATCACAGGTGTTGCAGTCAAAGTCGTGGTCGCAAATTTTATCTGGGGCGCGCCCGCTAAATGCATATCTGCATATTACACGCGACGGGGGAAGATCGTGAAAGGACTCCTCCCAAAGTATGTGGGCGGCGCGGTGCCGGTTGCGATGGGCCCGCATCAACGCCAGGCTCAAGGTGACCCCGACAACCGTCAGCACAGCATAGAGGAGCCCCATGAAGATGAAGTGACCCATATCCCAGTGCCATTCGTAAACAATGGGTATCATCGGCGCTGCCTCCTCAACTGTAGGGCCAGTTCCCGCTCCTGGGGAAACAGGGGTAGGTATCGATACGAAATCGAGTAGACCAGTACGCCATAGGCGATGATCGCGCTCATCACACCCCATTCCTGCCAGGTGGGGAAGTAGTTGAAAAACTCGTCAAATGCCAGGGTGGGCACGGTCTGGGCCTGGATGGTGATGATAAATCGGTTGAACACGATACCAGTGCAGGCGAGCAGGCTGCCGATGGCCAGCCAGGTCATGCTTTGCCGCCGTCGCTGGCCTAAAAGGATGATCGGCGGGATCAGCCCAAAGACAAGTAGCTCCACTATCAACACCCACAGGCCATAGGGCGCGTTGGCGTAGAACCACGCCGGGTCTGCCTCCAGGTTTGGAACCGTCGTGAACCACCACCGCACCGTGTCGTGCACCTTGGCGACAAAGTAGACCGAAAGCATGATCCCTGAAACAAGACCCAGTTCGGCAAATGTCTCGTGTTTGATGAGCCGCTTTCCCGAGAGCTTCTGTACTGCCATGGCAATGAGGGACATGAACGACGGTCCCACCGCAATAGCCGACAAGATAAATAAAAAGAACGTGGTGGGCCAAATGGCAAAGTGCTCGCGAAAGGCAAAAGGCCGGCCAAACATCACGCCGAACATGCCGCCCAAGGATCCCTGGTGAAAGAAGGAGAGGAACGTGCCCACACCAGCAAAGACCACCATGATCTTGTGCAAATCATACTCGAACACGAGCATCTGGGGGATGGACTTCAACTGGCGCTGCTTGAGGATGATCGGTACATATTCGATCATCAGCACCATGAGGTAACATGCAATGCAAAAGCTCACCTCGGTCAGCATGGAGTGCACATTGGCATGCCAGAACACGAACCAGGACCGAATGGGCTGGCCGATGTCCACGGCCAAGGTTACCATGGCCCCGCTGTAACACAGAAATCCAACGATCACGGCCGTGTTGATGATGGGTTTTAATTTTTTGCGTTTTAGGATGTAACTTAAAAATCCCAAGAAGAAGGCCCCGGCGCCCAAGGCGATGACCGAGAGGTCAAAAACGATCCACAGGCCAAAGGCATACCGATTGTCCATGCCCGTTAAGTTGAGGCCGTCGCGCAGACACACGAAAATGGAATAAAGCCCGAAAAGGCCGAGCCCGATCCACGGCACGAGCCACAGGGTGAATTTGGGCAGACTCGCCCGGGTCAGCCCCTTGGGCGTCAATGCACTATCCATGGCGCCCCTCCTTTTGTTTACCGGACCAGCCCGGGTTTTGGCCCATCTTTCGCACCCAATCGCGCTCGGAGTAGTAGTAGACCTTGGTGTTTGTTCCAAGGGATTCGAGCAGGCGAAAGGCGTACTTGCTATTGGCAAGCGCAGCCACTGTGCTCTTGGGGTCGTCCAGGTTTCCAAAAACAATGGCGCCCGATGGACAGGCCTCGGTGCAGGCGGTTTGGTAATCTTTGGGGTCTATCTCTTTTTTTCCGTTTAGCGCTGCTTTTTGCTCGGCCCGTTGCAGGCGTCCGTGGCAGAAGTTGCACTTCTCCGCCACCCCGCGCATCCTGGGCGAGACATCTGGATTGAGGGCCTTGTCGTTCGGGTACTTGGGGTCCCACCAATTGAAATAGCGCGCGTGGTACGGGCATGCGGCCATGCAGTAGCGGCATCCCATGCACCGAACCGGAATTTGGGTGATGATGCCCGTGCGGTGATCAACCTCAACAGCAGTGACCGGACACACCGGCAAACAAGGCGGATTGTCGCAGTGCTGACACGGCACTGGGATGCGCACGGACTCAAATTGGGGGTGGTTTTTTCCGTTGTCCCCCTTGGCCACGCGCATCCAGGTGATACCCCGGTTAAAGTCCGCTAGCTCAGGGGTTAGGGCCACGTTGTTCTCCACAGCACACGCCACAGCGCAGCTGCCGCAGCCGATACATCGGTCCAGGTTGATGACCATGCCGTAGCGCTTTTCACATTTAACAGGACTAGACATGGCCGACCTCCTTCAAACTCGCTCGGGTCAGGCGCCATACCTCGCCGTCGGTTATTTCGGCAATATCGAGGATGCTGGGATAGGTCCCGTGTGCCACGTCCCCCAGACTGAGCGGGGTTGGCCCTGCAGCCACCCGCACCACCTTGGGCATCACCGACCGATCAAAAATCACCCTCACGGTCATAGTACCGGTCGGTGTGGTGAGCTCGGCTTGGCAACTGTCGGTGAGGTGCTGATCGGCGCCAGTCTCTGGATTAATGTGTGCGTCCAAATACAGGGACCTCAAGCCGGTCTCCCGGTAGATTTTGGTAAGCACCTGGGGCACGGCCCCACCGCCTGATTCGCCGCAGTGGCCAAATGGCATCAGCACCAGGGGATACGCTGTGACCTCACCGCGGAGCCTGGGCAGGCGACCCATACCAGCCATTGCGAGTCGGTCAGCCGTTCCTGGCGCTCGTCCCAATAAGAAGAATTGCTCGCCTTGGATCGTAGGCTTGGCCCCATCCACCCAGGTGCCCCCTTTTGCCAAGGCCTTATGGAGGGCGGTGGCATTGCGAAAGCCTGTTATGGGTTTTGTGCGTGCCGATTTTGGATCAAAGACACTACCGCGACCGGCCGCGAGAATTGAGCCAAGTGCCTTCTCGATCCCGAGCCCATGGAGATTGGGCTTGAGATCAAAACCAGCGGTTTTGGCAATGATCGCCAGCAGGTCTGGCGGGGACACCAGACCGGGCGGTGGATCTACCAGCTTGGCAGATAGGCCATACGCAGCAGTGGCACCACCCGGGGCAGTGGGCAGGTCGAATTCCCATTCCCCGGCCACGGCCGTGGGCAATACGATATCGGCCTCAAGATTGGCACCAGCGAGATAGGGGTTAAAGCTGACTGCAAGGCCATTGGCTGCGAGCTTGTCTTTTAGTAAGCGCCAGGGCATGGCGCTTTCCGGCAGGGCACTGTCGATGATCAACAATCGCACCGAACCGTCTGCTACTTCAGCCAGTGGTTTGGATGTGCTGAATGGCCTATCTGGTTCGGGTTGCTGAGCCGGTTCGGGCTGCTCTGAAGGCTCAACCGGCTGGGCCGGCTCGGCCGTCATCGGTCCAAATGGCACCACACCGCCTGGAACCCCGTAGCTCCCCAATAGGAAATTTAGGCCAAAGATGGCGATCTCTTCTTCCAGGCCCAATGGTCCTGCACCGGCGCTGCCGCCGCCCACGACGATGGCGGGCGCATGTTGCTTGAGCGTAAGCGCTGTGGACCGTATCTCTCCCGGGGTGAGCCCGGTGAGGGCAGCCACTTTTTGGGGATCAAACCCAGATACGAGGCGCTGATACCCAGCCAGGTCAGGGATGGCGCCTGCCATCTCTTCTTTGACGATATTTTCCTTTATTAAAACGTGGCCAATGCCCAGGGCCAGTGCAGCTTCGCTGCCCGGGGTGATCGGCAGCCAGGTATCAGCCATGGCTGCCGTGGTTGTATGGTTCGGGTCGGCCACGATGAGGCTCGGTCGACCGGACTTTCCAGTGCGCTGCCACATGCGGTTGATCCCGGCCATTCGACCCAGGCTCGCCCACGCTTCGAACAGTGGTGTGCCCAGGCAGAGTACGGTCCGTGCGTTCTCGAAATCATAGCCCACATGTTCGGGCCCGCTGGCGACCATTTCTCGAACCGCGCGGTCTGTGGCTTGGCCAACTGTGGGTGGGGCAATGCGGACCCCGCCGCCCGCTTGTGCGATGAGATGGTCATAGAGCCCGGACATGGCACTGCCCGGTCGCCAATCCAGAATAGCCAGAGACCCGGCGTCCGGATTTTTACGGCACGCGGCAAGGGTGTTGCTGATGCGAGCCACTGCTTGCTTCGGCGTTGTCGGGCTGAGCGCCCCATCTCGGTCCCGCATCACGGGTTTGACGATGCGCAAGGGGTGATATCTAAGCTGCGGGCCCCCCATGCCCAGCGGGCAGACCCCCCCGTGACTCACGGGATGGCCATCCTCCCCAGTCACGGCGATTGGCGTGTCCCCGAGCAGGCGAATCCGCAGTCCACATCCCCCGCTGCACAGGCCGCAGGCGCCGAACGCAGTGGACGTCTCGCTGCGGGTGAGCTTGGGGGTTAGGAACCAGGTCTGCGTCCATATTGATACGTCGTCCAGCAGCTTCCAAGGCAGGGGCGTTACCATGACGCCCGCAGAAGCACCGGCCATCAATTGGAGCAAGCTTCTTCTCGTTATTCCCATAGGTATCCTTTACTAGAAAAGAGCGTTACTTATGGCACATCAGGCAGCTATCCTTGATACCGCGCTCTTGATGACACCCTGCACAGTCGTCCATTTTCATTCGATCCCAGGTGTTTGTCTTGATCCCGGCGATATTTGCGCCCCAGATATCTCGGCTGTAGCCGGTCAGGCGATTTCGCTCCAGGGGACGGAGGGCAGTGGTCTGGGCGTGGGTGCCATGGCAGTGATCGCAGGGAATGCCTGCTGTCTTGACGTGTGCCACGTGGGGAAAGAATGCATTATCTGGCTGTCGCGAATAGCTGAGCCAGGGGATTTCTTTTCCCGGTGTTATGTATTCATCGATGAGTTGCTTTTCGGCGGCAGATGTGCCGAGCGGTTCGCTGTGACAGTCCGCGCATACTGATGTGGGAGGAATGCCGACGAACGTACCGTCCTCCCTAAAGGCATGGCAGTCCTCGCAGCTCATCTTGCCCTTGTCCCCCATATGGATGGCGTGATTGAACTGCATCGGCTGGTCCTCTCTTGCGTATATCACAGCCGGGAATACCCAGTATCCCAGTACCAGCGCGCCCCCGAATCCGACCATCATCGCGATGAGCCCAGCTGCTTTTTCCAACGGGCTGTTTGACCTGCCTTTGGCGATTGTTACTTTCAACCCACGGGCACTACCCATTGTATCGACTTCGCTCCGCAAAAGGGTTTCCTCCTTACGCACAACCTGTTTGGGCCATATCATAGGGGCAAGCCGTGCGCCACCACTTTGCTACACAGCCATGATGGGAGAAATGACGGTGATCATCTTATTTTGGAGAGGGATTCTGTTTAGGATTGCCACCGGGTAAGAAGCCCACTACGATAAATGAGGAGAGAGATGGGGCACTCGCCAATAGATAAACTGGATTTCATGCGCCAAGCCATTCTTTTGGCCCAGAAGAGCATGGCAGACGGCCGAGGCGGGCCATTTGGGGCGATCGTTGTAAAAGACGGTGTTATCATCGCCAGCGGTCAAAACAGGGTCGTGATCGATGCTGATCCAACGGCACACGCAGAGATCGTCGCGATTCGGCGTGCGGCTGCGGCACTGGGCACCCACCTCCTGTCTGGATGCCACATCTACGCCAGCTGCGAACCTTGTCCAATGTGTCTATGCGCTATCCAATGGGCTCGGATCGATCGCATTTATTACGGTAGCACCCGCAAGGACGCCGCTGCCGCCGGGTTTGACGATGCTTTCTTCTATGAAGATCTATCAAAGCCAGCTGCTCTTAGGCGTATTCCGTCCGAGCAACTACTGGCAGACGAGGCGACGACAGTTCTCGCTGCCTGGACCCAACAAAAGAATAAAATTCCCTATTGAAAAAAGTTACGACGCATCTGTTAGGTCTTGCTTTTCAATCAGGCGGGATAGGATGAGCCCAAAGAACCTGTCCGATGAGGATCGGAATCGCCATCCGAGGTGGCCAGAACACCTGGCGCACGCGGCAAAAGACCACGCGTACCCTGAAAACCAGGTAAAGGACGTGCTTTCTTCATCTGATATCAGACACCCTGGGACAGTGCGAAAACAGCCGATGTGAAAGATGTAACCCCCGGGATTGGCAAAGGTGTGGGCGTGTCCGCCGCCAACGTCGACCCGTTGATCCGACGATGTAACAACATGGCCGCAGATCGCGCAGTGCAGTCCCGATCTCAGGAAAGATACCGGGGATTGCGCTTCGTCGGTCTTGGCGCCTGTGATGGACCGGGGAGCCTCCGTCCCCTTTTTGAGCACCCCGATGCACGGAGCGTCAGCTGGGACTGGCGTTGAGTCGGCCTGGGTGGTGATGCCCCTCATGCTGCTCGATTGTAGATGATTTCTATTGTTTTTTCGGCAGTTTTATTTCGACCACCCGTTTGAGCGCGCGGAGCATGACCATGTTGCTGCCCGCCATGAGCCCGTGCTCCAAGTACGGCTCCCGCTTGACGCTCTTTTCGAGAATATATCCGGCCTTTTTCATGTTGGCCCAACCGTGGTAGGCCACAATGCAGTTTTCAGGTCCATCGTCGATCACCTGCCAGCGCCACAATGCGTCCCCCAAATCCCCAGAAAGGCCATTGACCAATACACCGTCCGGCGCAAAGGTGAGGCGATTGCGCGACGTTAGGTTAAAAAGAGAAAATCCAAAATCCCAGGAAAATTCAACAGCGTGGTCTTCCCGACGATGCACCTCGATCTTTGAGATAGCCTTGATGAATTTTGGGTAGAGCTCAGGGGTTGCCGCGGCCACTAGAAATTTGGCGGCTGGAGCGCGGATGCGCTCGATAGCCGTTGCTTGGGTCATTCGCCCCTTGGCAACCGAATCCGTCAGGATCACGGTACCTCGGCCAAGCAGCGGGGCCAATGTCGTCAGTGTGTCTTTGGGCAGGGGTTTTAGTGGCCCCTCGCGTTTGCCGCGCGTCTTGTGTTTTTTTAGTGATTTCCCTCGTGCAACCCGTTCGGCAGCTGTCTTAACGCCTTTTACAACCACAAGACCAATGGCGATGTTCATGGCCAATCGCATGGACGGGTTCATCCCGACCAAGAAGCGAACGAGCCACTCCGAGCTTTTCACATCGAGGATGCCCGATATGACCATAATGGTGGTCTCTTTGCCGTCTTCGTAAAACAACATGCGAAAGTCGCCAGCCCCGAGTGAGCTCTTCTCAATCGATACATCCACGCGCCGGGGCCGGTACAGTGTAATGGTATTGGTCCCGATAAAGTTAATCCATTTGTGGCGAGAGGCCCAGGAGTAGGCCTTGGTATTGGCGTGCGTTTGCAATACCTTGTTTTCTTTAAATAAAGTAGAGATGTAGTAGAAATTTAAGGGATCCTCAAATATGTCGATGACGGTCTTTCTGGGTGCGTTGATTCGAATCGCCAATGTCATGGCCTTGGGGGATCCATCCGTGTGGGTTTCGGCAAGGGCCACTACCCCGTGTTGTTTCAGTAGGGGTAAGATGGTTTTGAGTTCGGCCTTGGAAAAGCCACCGCTCACCTCAGCGCGTCCTACAGTGCAGACGAATAAAATGCCGATCAGCAAGTAAAAAGCAGGTAGCACGCGGTATCTCGGATCACTTCCCATTGCCTATTGCACCTCCTTTGGATTGGACACCAACTGGGGCAAAGTGATTCAATGGGCGCGCATTATCGACAGCAGCTTTGGCGCCCCATGCCGCAGCAGCGGTCCAGGTCTGCCATGCCGTCTTCCCGGTTGCCTTGGCCGATCAGGGCATCCCCGCGCATCTCCAGGAATTCAGGCTCCCCGGGGTAGGTGATGACCAATACATCGATGATTGCAAGGGCTTCAGTGAGTGCGCCTTTGTCAAGGGCGTTGCGGGCCATTTGAACAAGTTCGTTCATATTTGGCAGCTCGGCTGGCGCTGCATCGGATTGCCAGGGCTGTTTACGAGGCAGGGCAAGACCGGGCAGCATTTCACCCCCGGTGCTCTCGGCCATGGATGGCCGAGCCTTTGGTTGCGTCAATACACGCGCGTCGCTATCGGATTTGGACAGATCCTTTTCCGCTGTTGTCTCAAGTGCGCCCTTTTCGGCCTGGGGCTCAGATGGGGGCGTGGGATGGTTGGTTTCTTTGCCACCGCATCCCAAGAGGACACAAAATACGATCAAATGAGGGATTGACCCTAAGGCGCGCCGCACCATATCTAGTAGAATCTGAGGTTCATGGCAAAGCCCATAGTGACGATGTGACTCACCTCTTCGATGGCTTTCACGAGAACGTACTCCCCTTCGAGAGCCAAGCCCAGGGCCAGATTAGAGTTGCCGAAAAACTCCCATCCGCCACCAAGAGATCCGTTAAATCCGATATTGAAGAATGTGTCGTCTTCACCAGCTGGGTAGTCTTTTTCCCACCGGGTCGCGAGCGCCATACCAATGCCCGCGCGCACGAAAATGCCAGAGTCTCCAAAGAAGTAGTTGACCTCTGGACCCGGCGTTATCAGCAGGTTGTTGTGATCGTCCATCAGGTGGAACCAGAGGTCGAGGTCGAGACATAGGGTCAGATTCTGGGATGCGCCGCCGCCTGCCTGAAAATCCATCATGATGGCGCCACCGGGATCCCCATCTTGCAAGGCGCCACCGCCGCCCACGCCGATACCTGAAAAGAATCCCCGCCTGTCTCGATACGCGTCGAGTGCCGCCACGGGGGTTGCCATGGCCACAATCAATATGGACGCGCTTGCGATAAGCACTGCATGTATGCTGAGTGAAGGCTTTTTCATCGGTATCCTTCCTTCCTTATGTTGCATTTTCCCACATCTCGCTCATTAATCTATCTCATCGACGCCACTGGAATGACGACGTATCCACCTTCGGCCACTTCAACTGTCTTTGTTATGACGTGCGACGTGCCTTTTCCTTCAAAGGTAACTTTAACCGTGTGCGTTCCAGCAGGAACTTGGGCGCGGCTCAGCGAGATCCGCGACGGCAGGGTTACCCAGGATCGGGTATCTGGGGTATCTGCCGCTGTGAGCGCACCTTGAACTGCCAATCCGGCAAGAATTGAAGCCACGCCACCACCACCCGCCTTTTTTACCGCCTGTCCGGTCGCTTCTCCAGCTGCAAACCGGGTGATCATGCGCGTAATGGCAGCCACCATCAGCCGCCCTTTGATCCCGTTCCAGGCCTCGATGACCTGCTCGGTGACGTTAAGGCCGATCTCACTATCCACTGGGCTGCCGTCGATTTCAGTGCGCGCATTGGAAAAGGTTTCAGGTGTTTTTTCCATGATCGGAAAATTTATAAACGTGAGCAGCCCCTTGGCTGCCAGCTCCTTTGCCCGAGCGGTCTGAATGGCTCCCAAGTAGGCACCTGCGATGACGATTGCGGCGCCGATGGGGATGCGCTCCGCTCTTTTGTAAGGGGCGAGCCCAACGCCGGAAACCACGAGGATCGTGCCTGTGCCAGGCGCTTTCATCGCACAGGTTTGGGCTGGCCCTTGGGGGTCGATCACAGCATCGAGGCGGTCGGTCCTAAAGCTCGAACAGGCCGCCATCCTGCGAATGGGGTTGGTAAGGGAAGGAAACGGGGCGGCCTCAAGGGCCTCGTCGTAATAGCCGAGGGCGCGTTCAGCATCCCCGTTCATCTCAAATGCAAACCCGGCCAGGTAGCTGCCAAGCCCGGTCAATGCGGCTTTCTCTGATGCCTCGTCTGCCAGATAGTCCTGCATTACCCGAAGCCGGCGCGCCTCTACCCGGGCCTCTTCTAACTTGTTAAGCGCCAGGTAGTTGAGCATGTTCACGGTGTTGAGCAGCAGCTTCTCGTACGCAGGGGCTTTATAGGCAGTGACGTCATCGGAAAAGAGGTATTTACCGATATTTCCCATGGTATCGTTTTTGAGGTCCAGCAATTCCATATGTTTGTCTGAAACGCGAAAATCAGCTGCCGACGATGCGTAGTTGTCAAGTCCCTGTTTTATGGTTGCCCGTTCGAGCAGTAGCAGGGCATTGTCTCCTTCTAACTTTTTAGGGAGCGCATCAGAAGTTTCTACCTCGAGGGCAGCATTGGCCATCTCGAGGGCGCGGTTTTTATCACCGGCACGCAACGCGGCGCGAACGTCTTTTACCGAACCGGCATATCCCGCACAACCGGTCGCCAGGTACGCGCAGAGGAGTCCCGAGATGATCGGGACGCGTTTGAGGTAGGGCATCATCCTCAGACTAATCCACGAGGCCCTTTGTCAGATTGGCCTCGTTTTGCCAGCGAATGGCACCTGTTTCAAGTTCGACAATTTTCATAAAAAGAAAGTACTGCACCCGGCGCTCATCGCCTGTTCGTTCGGCTGCGTCGTGAACCCGGCCGGTTAGGAAATATCGCGCCCCGAGTTGGCGGCCGACTTGTGCTGAATTGGCCTCGTCAAACGCGCCGCCCTGTTGCGCTCGAATCTCCTCGATGAGTTGGTCCCGGCGCGCGTGATCCACAACGGTGACAATCCCGCTGTTGATCAATGTGGTCTCCATTTTAGCGAGGAGTGCGTCCAGCTCGTCCCGGACGTGCTCGCTCGTATCATTGGCTATTGGAAAAAGGGATACGATGGGTGGTTCGGGTTCGGCCTTCCATTTTTCCACCACCGGCGATGCCATGAGCGCATTGATGTTTTCATCGAACAGCTGTTCCAGGTCCCGCTTGTCGAGACCTGTGCTCATTGCGTAATCGTCAAGCTCCTTCATCTCTGAACCGCGGACATAGGTGGGGCCGCCGCACCCCGCACCCACGGCTACCAAAAGCCCTATTAAAACCAGAAGCGCAAATTTTTTCATGGTTCCTCCGTTTTCGTTTCTAATGATGACTTTAACTATAGGCATATTGGCCCAATCCAGCAAGCCGTGCCTCCAATGACACTGTTACTCGCCATGGGGACGAGTTGATTTGACGGCACACACCACAGTTTATTGACACAGATAGTGCTAACTGCCCAATCCAAAATGGGGTGCGTAACCATTTTGGGGAGGGGGTCCCCAAGCCCCCCTCCTGGCCTCCCCCCGGTGGGCAAATGGTCATTTAAGCACCCATCCAAATGGGCATCGGTTGATCTGGGGGTGGGGCGATGCTAAATTTTTACAGTAGGGGAGAATTAGAGGAAAAATCTGAATGACCTATCCAGTGGGTACGATTCTCGACGGCAAGTACGAGCTGGGTCGCCTTATCGGCGAAGGCGGCATGGGCACCGTGTACGAAGCCACCCATCGTCTCATTCGCCGGCGACTCGCAGTGAAGTTCCTCCATTCTCAGTTCGTCACAAGTCAAGAAGTGGTTACCAGGTTCCAGCGCGAGGCCCAGGCAGCTGCTGCCATTGGCCATGAGAACATCATCGAGGTCACCGATATGGGAAGTGCACCGGATGGCGCGCCCTACATTGTAATGGAGTACCTTGAGGGGAACGATCTAAAACAGCTGATTGCAAAAGAAGGTGTGCTGCCGCCTGCGCGTGCTGCTCACATTGCTGGACAGGCCCTTTTTGCCCTTCAGGCCGCCCACCAAGTCGGCATCATCCACCGCGACATCAAGCCGGAGAATATTTACCTCATAGATAAACCCAATCGCACTGACTACGTTAAACTCCTGGACTTTGGCATCTCTAAATTCAGATCACTGGAGGCAGAAGGCATGAAAGGCCTGACCCAGACGGGGACGGTTCTGGGGACGCCATACTACATGTCTCCCGAGCAAGCCCGCGGTGATCAGAATTTATCTGCCCGGTCTGACATCTACGCCATGGGCGTGATTCTCTATCAGATGCTGACCGGTAGGTTGCCGTTTGACGCGCCCAACTACAACGCTCTCCTGATAAAAATACTGACCGAAGATCCAGATCCTCCCGAAGCGGTAAATCCCGATATTCCAGCAGACCTGGCAGCGACGATCAAAGTTTCGATGGCCAGAGATCCATCAGCGCGATTTGACGATTGTTTGGCATTTCGAAACCAACTTGCAAGCCATATCCCCGGGGAGTCAGCCATCCAGCTGGACACCGGGCTCAGTCCTGCTTCCCGAACAGCGGTCCGGGCAGCCCTTGCCACAGGCACTGAGACGCCGCTCGAAATGACCCGCACTGGCCTATTGGCGCCAAAGCGCAAGTGGGGGCTGATCGCAGGCGGTTTCTTGGGCCTTGCAGTGGTTGCTTCGGTCATCTTCATGCTCGTTCGGCCGTCTGATGCCCCTTCACCAAATGCGGCAGCTGCCCCATCTTCCACAGGATCAGCACTGGAGGTGGCAAATGACGATGAAAAAGCAACTGGGAACCAGCCCCACAGTGCAGATGTAGCAGCAGATGCAGATAAAGAAGAGATCCGCGTGAAGATTGCTGCCAACCCAAAGACAGCGACCATAAAAATCGATGGCCAGCCATTGGCTGGAAACCCCTTTGAGGGGATCTTTGTTAAAGATGGGCAGCGCCACAAAGTGGAAATTGCCGCAGCAGGCTACAAAACTGAGATCGCCGACATCAGCTTCAAAACAGATCAAACCCTGTCTTACAGCTTGATGAAAATCGAAGCCTCGACCACCACAGGGGAAACCCGATCCAAATCAACCAGTCGATCCTCCAGGAGAAGAAAAAAGAAATCAAAACGAGACGTTACGCCTGAGAAACCCCCAAGCGGATCAGTGGATCTACCCCCAGAGAAAAAACCCCGCAAAAAGCCAAAGCGCAAAATCGACGACGAAGATCCCTGGAGTTAGGGCAAACGATAAAAATTTTAAAATAATTTTAAAGTTCTCTTCCCTTCCACCGATAGTACCCTCTAGGTGCAAAGCGCGAATGGGTCGCGTCAGGACTGCACCGTGGGACTTAGAGCGCTATGTCGACCATTGCACCCACCGAGCTCAGACAAATACTGCGCGCCTATACCAGGCAGCTCAAAAAGGCCTACACAAAAGACGAAGCGGCAGTGCGAGTTCCAAATAAGCGCAACCGGGGATTTGAGAAGGTAGACATCTCCCCTGAGGCCAGGGAACTCGCCACCACAGCAGCATCTGAATCATCGAAGAGCGAGACAAAAAATACCTCGAAAAAAGAGATAGAAGACACCCCTTTGGATATGGCGGGCCGAGCGCAAGATGACGTACACATCGACAAACAATCACCTGACGCGGCATCTCCACCGGGGCCGCGCTGAGACATCCGACGCCCTTGAGACAATTCGCCGCGACGTGATCCGCCTCGCTTTGAATGAGGACGACCTGGAAAAGCTCGTCCCCGCGGCGCTAACCGCCATTGCAACCGGCCTGAACTGCCCCTGCTCCTTTATCTTAAACGATGGTATTGCAGGCACCGAGGCACTTTGCAGCGATGCTGCCTTTCCAGTACAGGTGAAAGGCACCACTTTGGGGTACCTGGTTTTCGCGAGCGATGCCAACGAGGTGCTCTCCTATGATCGCCCAACACTGCAGGAGCTCGCCGATCTGCTGGGACTGTGCGCAGTCCGTACTGAGCAGGACAAAGTGATCAGCGAGCTCCAGGAAGCATCAGAAGACGTTCTGTTTCACGCCCCTGACGCCATCTTTGTAACGGACTTTGAGGGGGTCATTCAGCTGGCCAATCGGTGTGCGCTGGAGATCATCGGTGCCGGCTCTGGCGACGTGGAAGGCCAATCAATCGAGCAGGTGCTGGGATGGCCCCTGCCCGGGAGTTCAGCCTATCGCGACATGGCCATACGCGGGCAAAGCGCAGAAATCGAGCTAAATGGCGCCAATGGACGGCGTCTCGTATCTGTCTCCCTATCCATCATCGGCGAGTCGGAGAGCGGGCAGGTGCTCAACGTGCTTCGAGATATTACAGAAGAGCGGCAAGCCCAGCTGGCAGTGCGACAGAGCGAACGCTTCGCCCTGATGGGCGAAACCGTGGCCTATCTGCTCCACGAAATGAACAATCCCTTGGCAGCCCTCCTCGCCAGTCTCACCCATGCGCGAAAGCGGGGCGATCAAGTGGGCGAGAACCTGGAGCGATTGGAGGCCGTGGCAGAGCGTGATCCAGCCATCGGGGTTTCAGAGGAGACCCTTTCCTCCCTTTGCCAGGCGCTCGACCAACTCAAACAAGGTGTGGATCGGGCAGAGCAATCTGGAAAGCGCATCCAGGATACCATGGCCACCCTGCGGTCGATTCACCGGGATGCCCGGGGCAAAGGGCCGCAACTGGTGGACTTGGGACTGGAGCTCAACCTGGCAATCCGAGTGGCCGAGCAGGAAACCGCGGCAGCGGTAAAAATAGTTCGATCGGACGCACCGCTTCAACTGGTGACAGCAGTGCCGCTCCAGCTGGCAGAGGCGTTGGGTGCCATCGTAAAAAATGCGATCCAGGCCGCGCAAGTTCGCCCAGACGGCCGTGTGGAAATTTCTACAGCACAACGTGGTGATACCCTGCGGATTGTTGTCTCAGACAACGGCCCAGGTATGACCGAATCCATTAGAAAGCGGGCGTTCATGCCGTTTTTCACCACCAAGCCCATCGGCCAGGCACTAGGTCTCGGATTGACCCTGGCCGAAGGTGCGATCCATAAAATGGGCGGCACTATCTGCTTGGAGAGTGTCGTCGGCAAGGGAACGCACGCTGTGGTGACGCTGCTCGTATCTCAAGAACTTGTCTGATGGCCCAGTCCGAGCTAGCGTTACTTCATAGGGGGGGTCAAGTGGGAGACGTGCAATGGCAGCTGCCCATGCCCACATGCAGTGCGCAGAGGTGCCCAAAGCGGTTATTGCATTGATCTGCGTGGCATCCGGCTTCATGTTGGCCTGTGACCCGGTGGACGGGACAGATCCCTATGCCCTCTGGGAGACATTCGAGGGTGCCCAGGCCAGCTATCGCTTTCGGTATCTGTCCCCGCCGTGGGAAGATATTTCGCCGTCCGATACAACTGAATGGCTGCTTGTGGTGAATCCCCGTGCACCGGCCTTCAACCCGGCTGGCTTGCCTGGGGACGGCATTCGCGGTCAGATGATCCTGGGGGTTCGGACAGTAGGAGATGGGGATGCATATGATGCGGCCGAGGCAGATTTGGCAAAGTGGTCAGAAGCCCAGGAGGTTTTTTTTGCTGAGACGGCCCAGCCGTTCACAAACTTAAAAGGAGATGAGGGATTTCGGGTGTCAGCCCGCAGTGAAGATCGCTATTTAACCGCTGCCTATTGGGATCTTGATGGCGATAACATTGGGGTAATGACCATTGTGGGCAAGCACGACTTGGACACAGCTGATATTGCGTTGCTCCTTCGCAGCTTCGAACCAAAGGAACGAGCGTCGGCATGGTGAAAGTGGACGCATTGGCGATCCATGCACGCTGGGCAGCGCTATTTTTAGCGATCGTGTGTTGCGCTGTTATCGGCCGCGCTGAGGAAATCGTTTGTCCGATCTGTGGCAAGGCCTTCCCGGACACAACTGAGAACTGCCCCAATGACGGCGCAAATCTCAAATCTCTGGGCATTCCATTGGCATCAAAAGCCAAAGATGAGGACGATACCCCAGATATTGAAGATCAGGATACAGGGATGGAGGACCCGGCTGCATCAACTGAAACAACTGAATCGTCCCCCAAGTACAAACGCTTGGATTCGGAAAAAGCCCACCGGGCCTTCAAGAGAAATGACGGAAAAAAAGATAGGACCGGCTATTCCGACCGGTTCAGTCGCGTGGCCAGGGAGCGGCCAGCCCTGTCATCTGGTACTAAGAAGCATCGGCAAGACGCAGCAGCAGCCCTGTTCCAAGAAGAAGATTTAAGGCGCCGGTCCGAATATGAGCGGATCCGCGCGAGAGAGTGGGCGAACCGAAGAAAAGTCCATGCAGTAAAGGAGATCCTCGCTGAAAAAGATCGACAAAAAGTAAAAGATCGCATTGTCGAAGGAATTGGCGCACCCATTACATCTCTGGGCATGCGCCTGTTCTGGATGGCAGAAGGGGATGACCCAGGGCTCGTTAAAGCAGCAGAAATCGACTTAAACCTGGCCAGATATCGACTGCGCTTGGGCCTATCGTCTCTCATTGGTGTTCGCGCTTTGGACGCACGAGATGAGCTCATCTTCCTGGAACACATATCTGCTGGATTTCAGTGGCCCAGGAGATATTCGCCATTTGCACTTATCAAAGGCGGCATTGGGGTTCTGGCGAGTGATCGATTTGGGTCAACCCTGGTCTATTTTATTACTTCGTTTGGTGTGGAAATCGGCATTGATGCCTGGATTTCTCCGTGGATATCAGTGACACCAGTCGTTGGATACGAAAGATGCATGCTAGATGATGCATACTGGAATAGTTTTACATACAAGGTTTCAGTTGGATTCTAGTCTTAAAATATACCCTACCTATTGAAAAATATCGCAAATTAGACCTTGACATGGTTTTTTCGAACCATATACTTCATCGGTTTCTTGCTCGGATATGTATTGTATTTCATACAATAAAGAAGGATGGGAAACAAGCAAATTCAACCCAGGGGAGAACACGGGAAACCGGATCTATTCGAGGATACAGCGTGATCCCTGACGCGAAGATTGCTGAAATAAGGGAACGGGCTGACATCGGAGAGGTTGTGGGTGAATACATCTCCCTTCGTCGCACCGGCAATAGCATGAAAGGGGTATGTCCCTTTCATGCAGATACGGATCCGTCCTTCAATGTGAACCTGGTCCGTCAATTTTACCACTGCTTTGGATGTGGTGTATCTGGAGATGTCTTCAACTTCCTTCAGCGGATCGAGGGCATTGATTTCATCGAATCGGCCAAACGATTGGCAGCCCGATACAGTATCGAGCTGCCCCAACGCCCGATATCTCCAGTGGCGCGAACCCGAGCCGAGCGGGAGCGGGCCGCAGCGCGCCGACGGATCCATATCTTGGAAACTGCGACGGCTTTTTTCGAGGCGCAGCTCGCATCAGATACCGGCAAGGTGGCCAGGGACGCGCTCAAAGAGCGGGGCATAGAAAGGGCCACTGCAGCCAAGTACCGCCTGGGATACGCACCCCCATCCTGGTCGTCCCTCATTGACCATTGTCTCTCATCGAGAATTGCCCCTAAGGAATTGGAAGCGGTCGGACTTGCACTGCCGCGCAAAAATGGCGGTTTCTATGACCGATTTAGGCAGCGCCTGATGTTTACCATCTCAACCCCATCGGGCCAGCCGCTTGCCTTTTCCGGTCGCGCACTCGGCGACAGTGCCGAGGATAGGGGAGCAAAATATATAAATTCCCCTGAAACACCTGAGTACACAAAGGGAAAGGTACTGTTCGGCCTTTACCAGGCGCGCGTTCCCATCAGCAAGGCGAGCGAGGTCATCCTCGTCGAAGGCAATTTCGACGTGATTGCCCTGGCCCAAGCCGGCATTGAGAACGCGGTGGCGCCCCTGGGTACGGCGCTCACCCCGGAACAGGCAGCGCTGTTGCGGCGTCGGGTCGACCGGGTCACTATTTTGTTCGATAGCGATAAAGCGGGAAGAGCCGCGGCGGTTCGCGCGTTTCCCATATTGGCGAACGCGGGTCTATCGAGCTATCTCGCGCGCCTTCCCGAAGGAGAGGACCCCGACAGTTTTGTGAGAAAGGAAGGGGCGATAGGGGTAACCGAGTGCTTGGACAAACGCAGCGGCCTGTTAGACGCTATTATCGACGAGGCCGCTGCCTCTCACGATGGGAGTATGCAGGATATTGCGAATAAAATCGGAATGTTAAGGCCTTTTTTTAGTGCTGTTCGTTCAGCCATGGAACGGGATTTATACAGGCGAAGGATTGCGGCGGCCTTCGATATTGACCCCCAGGTGGTCTTTCAGTACTTGCGCGGCAGCGGTCCGTTAGCAGCCCCGGCAGCCTCGGGCCCACCAAAAGCCGGATTACCCGGTCGGGTCGAGGAACGGGAGCTCGTCGGTGTGCTACTCGATGTACCAGTACTGTGGGACGAAGTGATATCCGAGGGCACCGTGTCCCTCGTCTCGACACCGGAGCTTAAAACACTGCTTAACGACATGGCCAACCGCCACAAGCGAAAGGAGTCTTCATTAGCGGATCTCATTACCAGTGCGGACAAACGGACAATCAGCTCCTGGTTGGCCGGTCGTGCGATGGTTAGGTTGTATGATGAAGAGGATCGTGCAAGGCGCGCGATCAAAGAAATACGAAATAAACTGACACGCACGCATATTGAGACCAAAATTAAAGAGTTGGACAAAAAAATCCAACTGGCAAATGCGTCAGGAGACGACGGCCGTGTTTTGGAATTATCCCGGGAAAAGGCAAGTCTACAAAAAAAGGGTACCGATGGAAAAAAGGAGCCGTTATTTGACCTAAACCGGGCTTAGGCTTAAGTACCCACCAAGAAGGTATGTGAATGGAAAATACTCAGGAAAAAAACATACAACAGCTTCTAGATCTCGGCAAAACAAAGGGGTTTTTGACCTATGAAGAAGTGAATGACTTTCTTCCTGATGAACGCGTGTCATCCGACGAAATCGACAAGTTACTCGATTTGCTGAACAGCGAGCACATCGAGGTCGTGGACCAAGGTGATAATGCTTCGAAGCGCCAATCAGAGACACCCAGTCCAAAGGAATTCGAATCGGTTCCACCCGAACCTGCCGAAGAGCAGGGGCTCGCATACTTGTCGAAAACGAGCGATCCCGTGCGCATGTACCTGCGCAAGATGGGCTCGGTTTGCCTGCTCACCCGGGAGGGGGAGGTGGAAATCGCCAAGCGCATCGAGCAGGGCGAGCAACAGGTCCTGGATGTACTCCTTGGCTCGGACATCCCGATTCGAGATATTATCGGTTTGGGCGCGCGCTTAAAGGAAGAAAAAACCCGTCTCAAAGGCACGGCAGATACGAGAACCGACCGACCTTCGGAGCCACCCGAGGAGATAGGCGCCGATGTTGATGACGCCAGGCCTGACGCCGGCGACATGGCCTTTGATGACTACGACGATTTTGAGGAAAACAAAGTCAGTCAGGAGGAGGCGGATCGACGATTTCTAGAGGCGATTGAAAAGGTTCGCAAGCTGACCAGAGAAGTTCAGAAAAATACGTTGCTCATCAAGGACACCAAAAAACTGTCCGAGAAAAAACGCGCGACGATCCTTCGCAATCTCTCCACCGCGGAACGACAGGTACGGCGACTCATCCACAGCCTCAATACGAACAAGAATCAGATTCAACGGGTCGTGCTCCTGCTCAAGACGTATGTGGGCCGGGTCGAAAAGGCCGAAGCCGAGACCATGACCCTGGAAAAAGCAGGGGGCATGTCAGCCCGGGATATTCGGCGCACGGTGCGCGAGATGAAACTGAGCAAATCAGCGGAGCGCAGAATCAGTCGCAAGCTCGGTTTGAAGCCCTCAGAACTGCAGGATCTCGATACCCGGATCCGGGAGGCGCAGAAAAAGATTCGCGCGGTTGAAGAGGAAGTGAACCTCGACATGGACGAGCTGCGCGAAATTTACCGGCGGATCCACGAAGGAGAACGCCGCTCAGAGCGCGCCAAGGCCGACCTCGTCGAGGCAAATTTGCGGCTTGTCGTTTCTATTGCCAAAAAGTACACCAACCGGGGACTGCAATTCCTCGACTTGATTCAAGAGGGCAATATCGGCCTCATGAAGGCCGTGGACAAGTTCGAGTATCGGCGAGGGTACAAGTTTTCTACCTATGCCACGTGGTGGATTCGCCAGGCGATTACCAGGGCCATTGCAGATCAGGCCAGGACCATTCGCATCCCCGTGCACATGATTGAAACCATCAACAAGCTGATTCGCACCAGCCGCTACCTGGTGCAGGAGATGGGCCGAGAGCCCACGCCCGAGGAGATTGCAGAGCGGATGGAGCTGCCCCTCGACAAAGTGCGCAAGGTGCTCAAAATCGCCAAGGAACCCATCAGTTTGGAGACCCCTATTGGCGAGGAAGAGGACAGCCATCTGGGTGATTTTATTGAAGATAAGGGCGTTATCTCTCCGGCCGAGGCAGTCATTGGCCTCAACTTATCCGAGCAGACCCGCCGTGTCCTCAAGACGTTGACACCGAGGGAGGAAAAGGTATTGCGGATGCGATTTGGCATCGGCGAGAAATCTGATCACACCCTCGAAGAGGTCGGTCAGGACTTTGAGGTCACGCGAGAGCGCATACGACAAATCGAGGCCAAGGCACTCAGAAAATTGCGCCACTCCTCCCGAAGCAAGCACCTCAAGAGCTTTATTGAACACTAGCTCAATGTCTAACGTTACTGATCTGACCTCTGATCGCTTTCACGACGAATGCGGTCTTTTTGCCATCATTGACAACGCCGAGGCGGCTAATCTGGCATATTTGGGATTGCATGGACTGCAACATCGGGGCCAAGAAAGTGCCGGGCTCGTCACGTCGGACGGCCAGACCCTTCACGCCTATCGGCGTCTTGGACTGGTTTCCGACGTCTTCACCCCAGACGTGCTCCAGAAGCTGCTGGGCCCACGGGCGATTGGCCACGTTCGCTACTCCACAGCCGGCGGCACACACCTGTCCAACACCCAGCCGTTTGTGGTTCATTTTCGGCACGGATCCATGGCCGTGGCGCACAACGGCAACCTGACCAATGCCCTGATCCTCAGAGAGGAAATGGAACGCCTGGGTGCGATTTTTCAATCCACTACGGACACTGAGGTGCTGGTACATCTCATGGCCAGATCCGGAGGTCTCGATTCTGTCGAAACCATCAGTCAGGCCTTGTACCGGGCACGGGGGTCCTACTCGATACTCTTTCTCACCCCAAAGATGGTGGTTGCAGCGCGGGATCCCCACGGCATTCGTCCCCTGTGTCTGGGGCGCATCGGCGATGCCTGGGTCATTTCGTCCGAATCGGTTGCCTTCGATTTGGTAGGTGCTACATTCGAGCAGGATATCGCGCCTGGAGAACTCATCGCGTTTGACTCGGAAGGGAAGATGCAGCGCCATCGTCCCTTTCCGCAAAAGCCGAACCGATCCTGCCTGTTTGAGTATGTCTATTTTGCCCGTCCCGATACCCAGTTGGACGGTCGATCCGTCTATCACGCGCGCAAAGAAATGGGCGCTATCCTGTCCCAAGAACATCCAGTGGAAGCGGATATTGTGATCCCTATTCCGGATTCCGGTACGCCGGCCGCGCTGGGATACGCCCAAAAAACAGCCCTACCGTTTGAGATGGGCCTGATTCGAAGCCACTACGTGGGACGGACCTTCATTGAGCCCAAGCAATCGATTCGAAACTTCGGCGTCATGCTCAAGCTCAATCCCTCCCGGGCGGTCCTCGATGGAAAGCGGGTTATCGTCGTCGACGACTCACTGGTGCGCGGTACCACTTCTAAAAAAATTGTCGAAAACATTCGCCGCGCCGGCGCAAAAGAAGTTCACATTCGCATCAGCTCGCCGCCCATTCGCCACGCTTGTCGCTACGGCATCGATACGCCCACTGACGAAGAGCTCATCGCCCATTCGAAAACCCCTGAAGAAACAGCCGCGTATATCGGCGCGGATTCCCTGGGCTACCTCAGCCTAAAGGGGCTCGAACGGGCGGTTCGCTCCAAGGGAAACTGCACCGCGTGTTTCAGCGGGGACTATCCCATCGATTTTCACGACGAAGGCCGCATTCTACAGCTCAATCTAGAGGGGTTGTAGGGGCAAACGTCGTAGGGGCGGTTCGCGAACCGCCCGCAGAATAGGAACCGTCGTTGGGATATTTCGCGAACCGCCCGCAGAATAGGAACCGTCGTTGGGATATTTCGCGAACCGCCCGCAGAATGGAAACCGTCGTTGGGATATTTCGCGAACCGCCCGCAGAATAGGAACCGTCGTTGGGATATTTCGCGAACCGCCCGCAGAATAGGAACCGTCGTTGGGATATTTCGCGA
>JAAUYD010230106.1_pt1 | contig 36732 bp, 42 predicted proteins | sample 7278101 | NCBI WGS metagenome assembly JAAUYD01 (sample SAMN14350128, study PRJNA611818) | marine sediment metagenome | isolation source: surface marine sediment (0.6m) | place: French Polynesia: Moorea | collected 2018-08
CGTATAAACTCCTGGGGACACCCCAGGAGACAGCCCCTCCGGTTTCCGCCGAGGAGCAACTGCCGGACTTCATTGAGGGACGAAGTCTACCCGAAGGGCTGACGGCTGATAACTGAATGCTTACAAAGTAACCTTAAGCTGCGGGTAAGGATTTTTGATTGTTTCTTGTTCCTATAGAAATGTTTCTAGGTTGATCAATTTCTAGGAGTAAATTACGAATTAAACGAGCGACTAATTTTTGCATTAACCCCTCAGCAATTTTTTGTCCCATCCGTTGAGTTTCTGGCTTTCCTAATAGTTTCATCACTAAAGGAACCAGCTTCATTGGATCAAACCCTGGCGTATTTTGTAAAATTTGTAAGATATTTTGTAAATGTTCTACACTGGCACTTGTCTCTTGTAGATCGGACGGAGTTTCTTGAACAGCTAACCCTACTTGTTCGCGCACCATACTAGACATATTAAACCAGGTACGACGGCTAAACATATCTAAAGCATTAATAATTTCATTGACTAATCTTTCTCTAATAAATTCACCTCGCGCAGAGAACAGAAAATCTGTAGCTTGGTCTACCACTTTATCAATATCATAATCTTGGGAATCTTTAGCATTTCTCATCAAATTTTCTAAGCGATTCCAGCGAAACCCTCCCTCTTTAAATAATAAATCTTTTAGAGAAGCTCGTAACTCTGGGGAAGGATCGGTTAATAAGCGTTTCGCCACATAAGGATAGGCTTTACTCAATACTTTAAAATTCGGATCAATACCAATCGCGATCCCTTCTAGTGTTACCATTGAGCGCAAAATTAAAGCATAATAAGCAGGAACTTTAAAGGGAAATTCGTACATCATTTCCGACATTTGATCCGTAATACTTTTAAAGTTTAATTCAGCAACACTAGACCCTAAAGCATTACCAAAAACCTCTGTTAACGCAGGAATAATCGGAGTTAGATCTGTATCAGGTTTTAAAAAGTCTAACTTAACATAATCATAAGCTAAAGCATCAAAATCCCGATTTACTAAATGGACAACTGCTTCGATTAATCCATATCTTTGATAGGGTTTAATACGACTCATCATGCCAAAATCGAGATAAGCTAATCGTCCATCTTTCATAGCTAATAAATTGCCAGGATGGGGATCAGCATGGAAAAAACCATGTTCTAATAATTGGCGTAAAGAACAATTAACCCCTACTTCTACCAAGTGAGTTGCTTCAATTCCTTGCGCTTGAATGGCTTGAATATTAGTGAGTTTAGTTCCCTCAACCCACTCCATCGTTAATACTCTTCTCGCGGTGTATTCCCAGTAAATTTTAGGTACATAAATTTCTGATAAATGGCCGTAAAGTTTAGCAAATTCTTCTGCATTTCTACCTTCTTGAATATAATTAATTTCTTCAAAAATACGACCTGCTAGTTCATCAGTAATAGCCACTAAATCTGAGCGAATGAAAGAAAAAGTATTTTGGGCCCAAATAGAAAGGTTACGTAAAATATAAATATCTAAAGTAATTCGTTTAATTAAATCAGGACGCTGTACTTTAACTGCAACTTTTTCCCCTGTTTTTAATCTCCCTTTATACACTTGACCAAGAGAAGCAGCAGCAATGGGCTTATCTGATAATTCAGCATAAATCTCTTGGGGACTTTTTCCCAATTCTTCCTCAATAAAACCATAAGCAACTTCATTAGGAAAAGAGGGTAATTGATCTTGTAATGTAGTTAATTCATCTAAATAAACAGGAGGAACTAAATCTGGCCGAGTGGATAAAGCTTGTCCCACTTTAATATATGTCGGTCCCAATTCTGTTAACATTTCTCGTAAATGAATTGCTCGGTTTCTCTCTTCTTTGGGATTTTTGCCCCTAATTTTATCCCACCATAATCCTATGGCAAAACGAGCAAATAATAAGAAAACATTGATAAGACGACCGATAACTTGGGGAAGACGACGACGATAATATTCGTTAATGGTTTCGGGATGATATCGCCAACTTTCAGGAGACGTATCACTAATGGGGCCTAAGTCTTCTTTATGTCCTTGAGGAATATGACGCGGTTCTACTGTAATAGTGATAGTATCAGAGTTGAGGGTGTCTGGGGAGACAGTGGATTGAGCCATAGGAATATACTTATATGAATGCTTTTGTAAAATATTGTAACAAGCTCTGCTCAAATTGTAGCTACTCCTTGTAGGAGTTTCCAACTTGGTGTATCCGTGTTTTAGTGGGGTTGAGGGTGGGAAAGGTGGGAAGAGTAGGGAGAATTGTTATTTTGCTGTTGCTGTTATACTCACATCTTGCACCTTTGATAAAACTAGCTAGTTTAGAGAGGGAATGGGGAATGGGGAATGGGTAACAGGATTGATTTTGACTGTAACTGCTTGAAAATTGATTTTCTTTCTTTTGCTATTGAGTTTTCTTGTACTGGTGCAAGATCTCAGTTATACTGAAAATCCGCTTTTAAAAGGAAACTAAACACATAAGTGCCTAAAAAAAATTAATTGCACGGTGGGCAATGGTCAGTAAAAGGCTAAAACTCTTATCCAGAGCTTATTGTGGCCATTGCCCACCCTACGGTTTTTGTGTAATTAATTTTGTGTGCTTACTTACCCCTATTGCCTGTTCCCTATTTTACTTAGTAACCTATAGCATTTCCTGGACTCATGAGGTACACCTAATATTCAACTTCTGAACTCCTGAACTCCCGAACTCCTAACTCCTAAAACTAGAAGAGTTTGTACCTCACAAGTATGGGAACTGCTATATAGTAATCGGACTTAGTATTATATGAATTCAAGCTTAAATCAAAAGTCAGGATATGTTATCATGAGGCGCAATTAATAATAAACCCTTGCTGACTGATTTAAGGTTGGTTTAATCAATGATCGATTCTTCTTCTATCATTTTGGATGCGAAACAATTATCTAAAAGCTTTGGTGGACTAAAAGCTGTAAATAAAGCGCAAATACAGGTCAAACAGGGTAGTATTACGGGATTAATTGGACCGAATGGCGCAGGGAAAACCACCCTATTTAATCTTTTATCCAATTTTATCCGTCCCGATCAAGGAGAAGTCATTTTTGATGGGGAACCGATTCAACATTTAACCCCTCATCAAATCGCTTTACAAGGCTGTATTCGTACCTTTCAAGTGGCTAGAGTGTTATCCCGTCTAACCGTACTAGAAAATATGTTATTAGCTACTCAAAAACAAACTGGGGAAAGTTTCTGGCAACTTTGGTTAAAACGGGGACAGATTAAACAAGAGGAACGGGAAAACAGAGAAAAAGCCCTTTCTATTCTTGAATCTGTGGGATTAATCGAAAAACGCCACGATTATGCTGGGGCTTTGTCTGGGGGACAGCGTAAACTCCTAGAAATGGCTAGAACCTTGATGACTCGTCCTAAACTCATTTTACTGGATGAACCAGCAGCCGGAGTTAACCCCACGCTTATTGGGCAAATTTGTGATCATATTCAGACTTGGAATCAACAAGGTATTTCTTTTTTAATTATTGAACATAATATGGATGTGGTTATGTCTTTATCTGATCATATTTGGGTGTTAGCTGAAGGGACTAATTTAGCTGATGGAACCCCTGAAGAAATTCAAGAAAATTCTCAGGTTCTCGAAGCTTATTTAGGAGAATAATCTCAATCGTTTTCTCCAGAATGTAATCAGACTAAAACTGTTATTAACAATGAAACAATGGGTAAATTAATTAATTTGAGTAAATGGGCTTTATGGGGATTGTTAGGATTAATCTTAAGTTTCTTGATTAGTTGTAATGGTGGCCAAATTCCTACCAATGGTCAAGAATTAGAGTTTTGGACGATGCAGTTACAGCCTCAATTTACCCCTTATTTTACCGAATTAATTAAACAATTTGAACAAGAACACGAAGGAATTAAAATTCGTTGGGTTGATATTCCTTGGGAAGCAATGGAAAGTAAGATTTTAACGGCTGTTTCGGCTAATACTGCCCCTGACGTGGTGAATCTTAACCCTAATTTTGCTTCTAAATTAGCCAGTCGTAATGCTTGGTTAAATTTAACAGAAAATAATTATATTTCTCCTGAAGAAAAAGAACAATATTTATCCAATATTTGGCAAGCAGGAACTATTAATAATATTAGTTTTGGTTTACCTTGGTATTTAACCACACGAATTGCAATTTATAACCAAGAATTATTGAAACAAGCTAACATCGAAACACCTCCCCAAACCTTTGCAGAATTAGGGGATGTTGCTAGTAAATTGAAAGAAAAAACAGGAAAATATGCCATGTTTTTTACCTTTGTTCCTGGAGATTCTGGAGAAGTTTTAGAGTCTTTGGTACAAATGGATGTTACTTTATTAGATGAGAATGGAAAAGCAGCATTTAATAGTCCAGAAGGGTTAGAAGCGTTTCGTTATTGGGTGGATTTATATCAACAAGAATTATTACCCCCAGAAGTTCTAACCCAAGGACACCGCCATGCGATCGACTTATATCAATCAGGAGAAATCGCTTTATTATCAACGGGTGCAGAATCATTTCCAGTAATCATAAAAAATGCCCCTACCATCGCTGAAGTGTCCGCAGCATCTCCCCAAATTACAGGAGAAACTGGTAAAAGAAATGTCGCAGTGATGAATTTAGTTATTCCTAAAAATACCGATAAACCTCAAGAAGCAGTTGAGTTTGCTAAATTTGTAACTAACACCCAAAATCAATTAGAATTTGCCAAAGAAGCCAAGGTTTTACCTTCAACTGTAGAAGCAGTAAATACTTATATTAATGAACAAGAAAATTCAACGGAACAAACCCCATTATCCCAAGCACTTGCTATTAGTGCGAAACAACTAAAAGAGTCCCAAGTATTAGTGCCACCCCAGGATAATATTAACCAATTACAAAAGATTATTTATGAAAATTTACAAGCTGCGATGTTAAAAGAAAAAACAGTAGAACAAGCATTAAATGATGCTGCTGATGCTTGGAATAACCTCAGTTAATTATTGTTTATTACTTTCTTTCCTTAGCTTTTTGATAAGCCAGATCATGTTCTGCAAAACTTAAAATAAAGACCCGTTTAGGTGACGGTTTTTCATAAATACGATAAACTAAACGATAGCTAATCCCATTTTCATCAATTTCTAATGCTCGATATCCTCTTAAATACCCCTTGAGGGTATGATTATCTAAACCCAAACAATTGTAAGGATCTTCGACAAAAATAGAATTACAAAAATCCTCAAAATCTTTTCTTAATGCTTCAGATAGTTTAGGTAAATCTTCCTCTCTAACAAGATGATTGGCTTTCACTTGATACTTTGACTTTGTAACCACGTTTTCTTAAATTCTTCAAGCTAGACTGAACATCAATTTCATCACCGATATCGATAACAGTTTCCCATTTATCAGGGTTATCAGGATCATCGAGATCCTTCATTCGCTCAATTGCTAATTGTTCAGCCGATTTCTGAGACTTTTCTGGTTGATATTTTGTGATTAAAAACTCAACAAAATCTAAAACCTGATCTTGTTGGTGAGGGGGTAAAGATTGCATTTTTTCAGTTACTACATCAATTATATTCATTTTTGAGCTATCCATTTATTTATCAATAATACTTATCTTATATTACTATTTTAGCTAATTTAGAATAAAAATCGGGATGACTGGATTCGAACCAGCGGCCCCTTCGTCCCGAACGAAGTGCGCTACCAAGCTGCGCTACATCCCGTACTAATAGCACTATTAGATTATATCATCAAGCCTCAGAAAAGTTCGGTTCAATTCTTCAAAGTTCTTTATTACCGCTTTCTGAGGTGATCTGGGTTCTTTGATATGATTTCGAGCCAGTATGGGTATGCTATTGATGGCAATCGGAAATGATCTATTGAGAACTTTCTTCTTTTCTGCTCCCTGTTCCCTTTGACTCAGATTTCTGTCTCACAACTGATTACTGATTGCTCTATATCCAAATTATCAACTCAGGTAAAATAGCGTATTTTATCTGAGTTAAAGTCTTATGTTATGAGAAGACGAATGATCTAATCAAATAAGATAAAGAATTTTATTAAAGTAAATTTTAAGTTATTAACTGGATGTAATTATGTGTTGGTTCAAGATATTAGCTTCTATTTATTTATTGAAAGTACCCATAAGTAATCAACAAGGACAAAAGTCTGATCGAGGATTGACTTTACTGGAATTATTGATTTCTGGGATAATTGTTGGCATTCTATCTGTTCTTGCTACACCTGCTTATATGGCAACGATTGATAAATTCCATTATGGAGAAGCTAAACTTCATATGGGCTGTATTAAACGCGAATTAGAGGCGTTTAGAATAGAGAAAGGACATTTTCCTCAAGATATAGGGCCTGATAGAGTACCAGTGGGAATCGAATGTTTTATCAAAAGTAGTACGACCCTAACCCCTTATAATTCTAAGTATGATTATGACAAATGGTTAAGTCCTGGAGGTTGCGTCGTCAAAATAACTTTTTTTGGCAAAAATAAACTAAGAAATTCCCCGACTAGCCCTATTTTACACCATCAACCAGGTTTTTATAACGATAAAGAAAGAAGTAATCTCAGTGACGATTTAATTTTAAGTTTGGGGTTGCAACCCCCCGAAGTGTGTGGTAACTAAGCAAAGTTATGGCAGAAATATCGTTAAAATTAAAAATTAAGGTAATAATATAAGTAAAAGATACTAGGAATAAAGACTGGGATGATTCGCTGGATTTTAAGTTTATTGATTATCTTATTAACCTGGACAGGGGGAACAACCATAGGATTAGCGCAAACTCAAGACAATCCTACGATTACAGAAGAACAACTACAGCAAGGGGAAGCGATCGCTAAAAAAGCTATAGAGGCGACAGAAAAGGGAGATTTTGCTCAAGCTGAAACCTATTGGACTCAGTTGGTTGAGAGGTTTCCCGATAATCCGGCTGTCTGGAGTAACCGAGGAAATGCCCGTGTGAGTCAGAATAAGTTAAAGTTAGCGATCGCTGATTTTAACCAAGCCATTGAACTTGCGCCGGAGGCCCCTGATCCCTATCTTAATCGAGGAACTGCCCTCGAAGGACAAGGACAGTATGAAGCGGCGATCGCTGATTACAATCGTGTCTTAGAACTCAACCCTAACGATGCGATGGCTTATAACAATCGGGGTAATGCTGAAAGTGGTGAGGGAGACTGGGAAAAGGCTTTAACTGATTATCAAAAAGCAGCAGAAATTGCCCCCAATTTTGCCTTTGCCCGCGCCAATGCAGCCCTAATTTTCTATCAAATAGGGAAAAAAGAGGAAGCAGTCACACAAATGCGTAATTTAGTCCGCAAATATCCTATGTTTCCTGATATGAGGGCTGCATTAACGGCGGTGTTATGGAATATGGGACAACAAGGGGAAGCAGAAAGCCATTGGGTTGCTGCGGTTGGGATGGATAACCGTTATCAAGATCTCGACTGGGTGAAAAATATTCGTCGTTGGCCACCGCAAATGGTTGCAGCGTTGGACAAGTTTCTCAACTTACAATAAATTTCTACGGGTCAACTGCCGTTGACCCCTAAAATGTCTAGTTAAAGCTGTTAATTTCCTAACATTTGCTGAACTTTTGCTTGTAATTGTTGATTTTTGGAGACAATTTTCTCTATCTCTAGGAATCTTTCTAATTCAAGTCCTTGGGTTTCTACGGTACTTTGTCGCTTTTCCTCAGCGTTATCCATAATTTCTTGAAATTTCACCACAACTTTTCTAAATTTTTCTAAGTCTTCTGAAGAATTAACGGACTCCGATCGCAGCTGTCTTTGACTTTCATTAATCTCCATAAATCTTTGAGGGGTTAATCCCTCTTTTTTCATCGCCATAGCCATTTGTCGTTGCATGACAGCTTCAATGCGTTGAAATTGTTTAATAACCTGCACAAATTGTTGTAACTCCAAAGGACTTACTTCGGGGTTAGCAACGGTTTCTGTTTTTATGGTTGGTGATATAGGACTATTAAATTGACCATAAGCGACAGTAGGAGTCATTAATCCTACCATTACCACACCTCCCACCACCAGAGATTTAAACATACAATTTTTCCTTAATCCGTTTCAGCTATAACTCCAGTATAGTCGACGGCTAGGGGTAACTATTGTTCATCCATAATGGCATCTCTATCTAATAATAAGAGGTTTCGTAATTGATCTGTATCTAATTCTGTTAGCCATTGTTCCCCTGCGTCAACGGTTTGTTGGGCTAATTTTTGTTTACTTTCTAGCATTTCGTTAATTTTTTCTTCTAGGGTTCCTGTACAGACAAATTTATGGACTTGAACATTCCGTTTTTGTCCTAAACGAAACGCGCGATCGGTTGCTTGATTTTCTACTGCGGGGTTCCACCACCGATCAATATGAAATACATGGTTAGCGCGGGTTAAATTGAGTCCGGTTCCTCCTGCTTTTAAGGATAGGATAAAAATTCTCGGTCCGTTGGGATCTTGTTGAAAGCGATCGATCATTTCTTGTCTTTGGACTCTACGGGTTGCACCGTATAAAAAGAGAACCTCTTGATTCAGTTTTTTCTGTAAATAGGGTTGTAAAAGTTTTCCCCATTCAGAAAATTGAGTAAAGATTAAAGCGTGATCCCCTTCTTCGATTAATTCTTCTAACATTTCTTCTAGTCTTAATAATTTGCCAGATTTTTCTGCTGTTTTCAAACTTTTTTGCTTGAGAAAATGACCAGGATGGTTACAAATTTGTTTCAGTTTCAGGAGTAAGCTTAAAATTAAGCCTTTCCGTTCAATTCCTGTTTTTTCTTCGATGTCTATGAGGGAATTATCCACTAATTCTTGGTAGAGTTGTGCTTGTTGTGAGGATAAACCACAAAAGACAGTCATTTCTTGTTTCTCAGGTAAATCTTGAATAATTGTTTTATCTGTTTTTAACCGTCTTAAGATAAAGGGACGGACTAAAGAACGCATAATTTGTAATGATTGTTTATCTCCATATTTTTCAATCGGAGTAGCAAAACGACGGCGGAAGAATTGTTGTGTTCCTAAAAATCCTGGGTTAAGAAAGTCAAGAATAGACCATAATTCTGTTAAACGATTTTCTACGGGAGTCCCTGTTAAAGCAATACGAAACTGGGTGGAAAGTTGGCGCACTGCTTGAGATTGTTTGGCTTGAGGATTTTTAATATTTTGCGCTTCGTCTAAGACAATACCTTGCCATTCTACTTGTTCAAAGCTTTTGATATCTCGATAAATTAAAGAATAGCTGGTAATGATGATATGTTTCTGATTAACTTCTTTAACAAAGGCTTTTCCTTTGCTGCGTTTATCTCCATGATGGATCAAAGTAGACAGACTTGGTGCAAATTTTCTAACTTCTCTTTCCCAGTTATTTAAGACAGAAGTAGGACAGACAACTAAGGTAGGTTGCTCTAACATTTCTTCGCTTTTTAAATGCAGAAGAAACCCAATTAATTGCGGAGTTTTGCCTAATCCCATATCATCTGCAAGACAAGCACCTAACCCCCATTTTTCTAAGAAAGTTAACCAACCCACTCCTCGCTGTTGATAGGGACGTAATTGACCTTTAAATCCTGTAGGATTTTCAATAATAGGAATAGATTCGTTATTATTTATCGTATTGATTAAGTTAGCCAATTCTCCTGTTGCTTCAAAGTTAGTAATGGGTAATTTAGCAATGGTTGAACTGTCTCCTGTGCTAAACCTTAAAGCATCTTCTACGGAAAGCTGTAAGGGATCATAAGACTGATTCAAAATTTCTTGTGCTGCCTTGACATCAGAGGGTTGTAAGGCAATCCACTCTCCTTCTAATTCTACTATAGGTGATTTTTGAGCTAATAGTTTTCCAAATTCTTTCTTAGATATTGTTTTATCACCAATTGCTAAGTTAAGCTTATAATTTAATAGACTTTTTAAGCTAAGTCTTTGCCCTTTTTTAGACTTAACTTCTGCGGTTAAACTAATTCCTAATCTTTTTTCTTTAACACCTTTTTCTAGACTAGATGGTAAGATCACTCCTAACCCATTGTCCTTGAGAATGTTATCAATAGACCTAATAAATTCATAGACTTGTATGGGATCTAACTCGCAAAAACTAGGACTGGTTTCTTGTAAACTCTCTTCAATGGGATGATATAGACGCGAGGCTAAACCTAGTCCTTTTAATAAGGTTTCTTGAGGGTAATTAATTGTTCTATGGTTCCAGACTAATTTAGTAACAGGATGATTCCAGATTACGTTAGCATAAATGAGAAAATCTGGATCATCTAAAGCTTGTAAACAGTAGGTTAAATGCCAATTACTTTGCTCTGATTTATTATTAGTTTTTGGTGTCTCTAATTTAAAACAAACCCTAAATTGATTAATTCCTAGTTGTTGTTGATTATTGGAATTAATAATATATTCGTCTAAAGAAGATGTCCAATTACTGAGAGCATTTTTTAATCCTTTAATTTCAAATTCTGATACTTCAAATTTGAAATCGTCTTGTGTTAAAGAAGATAACCACTTTTGAATAAATGAATTAGGAGGAAGTGAACCATCAAAAAATTGACGAATTTGTTTATCAATAATGCTAGAAAAGAAATCAAGAATAATAGTTTGTTTTAGCAAAGAGTAAGATAATTCACCCTCAAGTAAATTATGATAAGCAAGACAACTATTCGGCATTGTTTGCAGAAATTTAGAGAACCTTTGCTGATCCACTAAACTATCCAGTAAAGGATACCATTGTCCATAACTGTCATTTCCTTCTTGTTCAATTCCTGGTAAATATTTACTTCTCGTTAATAAGTCCAAACTCCAACGATAGATATGCGTCCAAAATTTTAAATCTTCTCCAATAAAATTTTCACTATTATTGGTTAATCCTAATGGAAACTGACTTAAAAGGGAAAGTGTATTATCGATATTTAATTTTATTCCTTCAATTTCCCAAGCAATAAATTTTATGTTTTTTTGTTTAAAATCTTCCTCTTGTAGTTCAGTTGATAGTAAAGGTATCGTTTTTTTTGATTTGGCAATACATTTACTAGGTAGATAAAATATTGTTGAAACCTTTTCAATATTTTTTTCGTTTTTAATCTTAATATCATGAGAATTTAGTTGTTTAATAATTTCCTCTTTATCCACAGAAAAAGGATAAACTAAAATAGAATCTTTTGATGCAATATCATCAGATAAAGATCGCCAAGTCTCTCCCCAAATAAAAAAATATTTATCTTGTGTATTTTCAATCCAAGTTCCATGTAAAATTGTCATATTTTTCCTTATTTATATTTGAATTGTTTTCAGAGGATTGGGAAGCTTACCTTACATATCTTTACCCATACTATCAAATTAATTGCTCCATTCTACCCTGATTATAACTCTCCATAAGGTGATTTCCAAGAAAGAGTTTCCCACCTCATTTTCGCTCATTTGTTTGGGGGACATCTCAAATCTGCAAGAATGGAAAAATGAAGAATTATTCGCGAAAATTTTTCGTGAAGTAAAATTTCTTTTGGTTTATTTTTTTATGAAGTTTTTTTTAAGCGACAGTGGGAGATAAATTGGTTAAGCTACTTTTTAAAGAACTAATTGGAGCTTATCGTAGAAATAGAAACGAGTAACCACAGAAAAAGGGAGGCTAAATGCTCCCTCATTGGTGGTAGTTAAAGCGAAAATATTTTAAAGTAAGAACACACGGAATTCTTTAATAAATACCTTGACTTTAACATCAGCTTATCTTCTCGTTTCCCACGGAAGTCGCGATCCACGGCCACAAATCGCTTTAGAAAGATTATCCTATTTAGTAGAAGAACAATTACAACGTGATACCAATAAAACAATCAACCCAGATAAAAACAGCCATTGTGCAGTATTATCTCCCGTAACAATGGTAGAAACAGCATCCCTAGAATTATCTGAAGTCTCTTTATCCCAAACAATTCAACAATTCGCTACTAAACTAGAAACGGTAGGCATTAACACCCTAAAAGTTGTTCCTTTGTTTTTGTTACCAGGGGTTCATGTGAAAGAAGATATTCCCAGAGAAATAGCCACAGCCCAAGCAAAAATAGATTCTAAAATAAACATAGAATTGTGTCCCTATTTAGGCAGTTATAAAGGATTAATTAAGATTATCTCTCGTCAGTTCTTAACCCATCCCCAAGACGCTAGAATTATTATTTCTCATGGAAGTCGTCGTCAAGGGGGAAATGATTCCGTTGAAGCGATCGCATCTCAATTAAAGGCTAAGGTTGCTTATTGGAGTATGAAACCTAGTTTATTAGAGCAAGTTAACGCTTTAGTGAAACAAGATCACAAACACATTACTATTGTGCCTTACTTTCTGTTTACAGGAGGCATTACTACGGTTATTCGTCAACAAGTTCAACAATTACAAAATAGTTTACCCCACAGTCAACTTAACCTAGGACAACCTTTAGGGGCAACCCCAGAATTAGCTCAAATGATAGTTAGTGAATGGATGCTTCATTAATCATTAATTATTAATTATTCATTGATAACTAGCTAGTTTACGACTCAAATGAAAATGCCATATATCTAGAGGAAATAACAAAATGACGCAAAATATAACTGAAACTTGTTTAGGAAAAGTCTATTTAGTGGGGGCAGGACCAGGTGATCCAGGGTTAATGACCTTAAAAGGCAAAACCTTGCTGGAACACGCTGATGTGGTGGTTTATGACGCGCTGGTAAGCCCTCCCATCCTGGATATGATCGGTCAAAAAGCCATCAAAATTGATGCTGGAAAACGCCGGGGTCGTCACTCCAAGTTACAAGCAGAAACCACTCAAATTTTAATCGAGAAAGCCAGACAATATCCTGTTATCGTTCGTCTTAAAGGGGGTGATCCCTTTGTGTTTGGCCGAGGAGGGGAAGAGATGGAAGATTTAATTAAAGCAGGTATTCCTGTGGAGGTGGTTCCAGGAATTACGTCTGGTATTGCGGCCCCTGCTTATGCTGGTATTCCTGTCACTCATCGCGGTTATAGTTCCTCGGTTACATTTGTGACAGGCCACGAAGCAGTGGGAAAATATCGGCCTAATATTAATTGGGGTGCGATCGCCCAAGGGTCCCAAACCATTGTTATTTATATGGGGGTTCATAACCTTAATAATATTGTCACAGAATTACAACAAGGTGGGTTAACCTCGGACACTCCTATTGCTTTAATTCGTTGGGGAACTCGACCGGAACAAGAACAGTTAATAGGGACATTAGAAACCATTACCCAACAAGTAGAAGAAGTTAATTTTGAGGCCCCGGCGATCGCTATTATTGGTCGTGTCGTACAATTAACAATCGTTAATCGTTAATTATTAATTATTCACTGCTTTCGGTTAAGATATCCAAGATCAAAGGAGATAGATTTTTTCCTAATTGTCCATTGCGGATTAATTCAGCATAGGTATCAGCCTCAATATCTAATAATGTTTCTTTTAGTAGCTGCATAGCAATAGATTCTAACTGAGGATACTGGCGTTGAAATTGAGCAATTTTTTCTTCTATGGACTTTAATTGTCCTGTGATTAATTGTTTTTCATAGCGATAAAATTCTGAGTCAATACTCGGAGATTCATCTAAGGTTTGAAAATAGTCAATGACTCGTCCTAAAGCAATTTTTCTTGCTAATAATTCTGAATATTCTTGACGTAACGGTTGATCCCCAACTAAGTTTAATTTTTTCAGTACCCATTGGGTACTTAACCCTTGAATTAATAGGGTAAATAAGACCACACCAAATACAGTGTCAATAATATCTTGTCTTCCACTTAAAGAGACAGGAACACTTAACGCTAACGCAATGGAAACCGAACCTCTTAACCCTCCCCACCAAAGCACTGTTTGTTCAGGTAAACTAATATCAACTTTTGTGAAAATATTACTCAAATTTGCTAGTCCATAAATACCGATGAAGCGAGTCGCTAAAACAGCAATAATCGCAATAAAAATAATGCCTAAATTATCACTTAAACTATCAAACTTAATTTGATCACCAATTAATAAAAAGACAATGGAATTCACAAAAAATGCTAAAAATTCCCAAAATTCAGACACTAACAATCGGGTTCTGGGATTCATACCTATACGGGAACCAAAATTACCTAAAATAATTCCCACTGTTACCACAGAAATAACCCCTGAACCTCCTAATTCTTCTGTGATTAAATAAGTCCCATAAGCAGAAACTAATGTTAAAGATTGCTCAACCAAAGGCAGATCAAACCGTTGGGTTAAATAAGAAATTCCAAAGCCAACCAAACAACCCAAACCAATCCCAACACCAACAAACTTAAAGAAACTAACCACTGTATCCGTAACCGAAAAAACTTCCGTTCCTAACGGTATTCCCACCAACAATAGGAAAGCAACAACCGCCACACCATCATTAAATAAACTCTCTCCTTCCATCAATACCGTTAACTTTTTACTAGCCCCTAATTCTCGGAATAAAGCCACCACAGAAACCGGATCCGTTGCCGATAAACTTGCCCCCACTAACAAAGCGATCGGTAAAGCTAAATGGGTTAACTGACTCAAAGCCAAAGCAATACCAATCACCGAAATAATGACTCCAATCACAGCAAATAAGGCCACAGGAATCCAATTTTCTTTTAATTCTTTCCAGCGAATATTCCAAGCAGCTTCAAATAGTAAAGGTGGTAAGAAAATCTCTAAAATTAATTCAGGAGAAAGATTAACCAAACGAACATCAACAAATGCTAATCCTAACCCCACAATTACCAATAAAAGGGTGTAAGGAATTTGTCGAAACCAAGAAAAAATACGAGACACAGTAGCTACACTTAAGGAAACCGATAAAACCACTAAAAATTGTTCTAAATTTTGTTTAATGGCTACATCAGCTGCACTCGCTTCTAAACTCATAAGAGGCTCCTAATTATTTAGATCTCAGAAAGATTGTTATATTAAGGACAAAATCTATTGTTGTCTGTCCACAGTGGTTAACATGTCTCAGTCAGTTCCGACTTGGGGAGATACACCCCTAACTAACCCACCAACCCCACAACAACTTGATCAGATGCAAACCCATCTAGATTTAGTCTTGTTAGCGAGTGAGTCTTTAATTCCTATAGATGCAGATATGCTTCTACAGGCAGCCCTCGACTTAGACATTAACACCACTTTAGTTGAAAAAGTACAACTGTGGTCAAACCGAGAAGCAGATAACTCCATTCATCGCTTTAGCGTTGAACAAATGCGATCGCTCATTCTCATTATTTGCTACATTAGTCAGCAACACCAGGAGTTAATTCGTCGTGCGGTTACCCTTCTAGAACAAATGACGGTACAACAAAAAGATCCTGCTCAAACTACCTTATTAGGAAACTATTTAGACCATTTTCAAGATTTTTATTTAAACAGCGGCAATAATTTACAACTCTCACCCCACCAACAAGTCAAATTAGCATCGAAATTATTAATTGATTTATTATTCTACAGTGGAGACAATGGCTATGACCGTTTGTGGTTAGCCTTACTGGATTATAAGTCTTGATAAAACTATCCTTTTCTTAGATTAACTAACTATATATGATGTTATTTAATAATACTCCCCTACAAACCTATACCCCTCCTACTTGTACCCTAAAATTATGGGACAAACGGTCTCTGTTATCCCGTTGGGGAAAATTAGTGTCTTTAGATAACATTGAATTTGAACTACAATTTGACGATCCTCGACTCTTAGAAGAAGATCAAGTGACGGTTAAAGGCGATCGCATTCAACTGGAATTATTACACAATGTTGTCCAAACCTATGTTAAAAATTTTCTTCATCAAACCGCCTCTTATTGGCAGGAAATAGAAGATAAGAAGTTACCCCAAAAAAAGCAACCTGTAGCGGATACAGAAACCATTATTGTCCCTTCCCTATCGCCTCAAGGGTTACTCACCCATCATTTAAGCTTTGGATCGTTAGCTTCTCAAGCGTCTCATCGATCAGTTAGTTTAAGTATTTCCCAACTCTTTGATCTGATCAATGCCTTAGAAACCTACAACAATACCATTCTTACCTTAACCCACCCGAAAACCACGCCTCTCAGGAAAAGTTTAGGGGTTTGGATGGCAACCGGTACCGTAGCAGTCCTAGCTATTTTAATCCCTACAGTTGGAGTCAAATGGTATAGACAAATTGCGTCAACAGATACTCCTGCTGAAGACACCGCAGACACCTCAGAAAATCCCCTGTCTTTTTTGGATGTATTACCCCCCGTCCCACCACCCCCAAAAACCCCCCTTCCTGCGCCTTCTTTAGCTCCCTCCTTGGCTAATCGTGACCCTCTACCACCCCCTGGACAAATTGGGCAAGGAACTCCCCCGCCTCGTAACCCTAATGTTGCTGTTCAAGCCCCTCCTTTACGGGTTCTACCGCCACCGCCAGTAGCCCCTCCAGCCCCTCCTAAACCCAATACAGCCCAGTCTGATGCTTCAGTAACAGTTGATCAGGTTCCGGCTCATCTTTTGCCCAATGGACAAACCCCCATTGTTATGCCTGGTTTACCTCCGGAAAGGGTTGACCAACTGATCCAAAACCCCACCTTACCCCCACCGCCAACTTTACAGGCAAAAGCTTTCAATAGGGGAACCTCACCGTCACTGCCTTCCCAAGCAACAAGGAATCAAGATCAACTAACTATTCCCGATGAATTATTGTCTCCAGAAGCTAAAGTTACCCCTAAACCGCCCCCTCAAACCACTCTTCTCGATGCCATTCCTCAAGTTGCTCAAGTGCGTCAATATTTTCAGGAACGATGGCAACCGCCTCAAAATCTAGAACAAACCCTAGAATATCGTTTAATTGTTCAAGAAGATGGTTCCCTCAAGCAAACCATACCCCTCGGTCGTTCCGCAGCCATTTATCGTTCTCAAATTCCTTTTCCTACCCCTGGATCTGAGTTTGTTTCTCCTCTAGGAACGTCTAATAATCAAACTATTCGCCTCGTTTTAATTCCTAACGGAACTGTTAAAACTCTTTTGGAGTAGTGGGGTGTGTGGGGTGTGAGAAGTGTGAGGAGTGTGGGAAGGGTGGGGAGTGTGGGAAGCGATAGGGTGAGGGGGTGAAAATATATCAATCATTTCTCCCAGTCTCCCTCTGCGCCCTCTGCTCCCCCATCTCTCTTGTCTCCAAAATTACCCTGCTTTCTCGATAGTTGAACTTTCTCTGATTGGTAAACTGTGAATGAAGTGTCTAATGACTTCGGTTTTTGTCTTACCATCTTCCATACAATAGGCTTCTAACCGTAATAAGTCCTTTTCAGGAAGACGAATGGTTAATACTTTGTCAGACCTTGGTTTTGTTCTAGCCATACCTTTTTTGTCCTAATACTGTCCTTTACTTGTCCTAACAAGATCATAACATCATATTCTTGTTGGTCACACAGTGGATATACTTATTTTGTATTTTGTTAGTACAAAAACTTGACAAAGTATAAATATTGTCCTATGATAGTAATAACGACGCAGGAAAAAACCTGCTTGCTGAATTCAAAGATGTTTATGATTAATAAGACAGATATCAATACCAAAACATTAAATAATGATGTTAGTGATGGTAGTGAGTTAATTCCGGCTGATGTTGCAGCAAGAATAGAAAGAGAAGGAACCCAAAAAGAAAAGAGAAAAGAAATTAATGAAAACGATGCTCCTACTACGCAAGGGTACACCGTTGACCAAGAAGGATTAATTAATAATTATCCTGTGACACCTCCCATGACAGGAGCAACTTATCCAACACCTCAAGAACAATATGCCTACATTATTTTAGGTGGTTTAGCTGCAACCTTTGTTATTAGCTTAATTTGTATTGCTTTTAGTGTGAGTTAATTACTTATTTAAAATACATAAAAATTTGTCAACATCATTAAGGAGAATAACAATATATGGCTGGTGAAACATCTACCAACTTAAGTAAACAAGCTTACGAAGAAAAAGTAAAAGCTCAACTGGATAAGTTGAACGCTCAAATTGATGAACTTAAAGCCAAAGCTAAGCAAGCAAAAGCAGATACTGAAATTGAATATCATAGCCAAATTGAAGAATTAACAGCAAAAAGAGATGCTGCTCTTAATAAGTTAGAAGAGCTACAAAAAGCAGGAGAAGATGCTTGGAAAGACATTCAAGCTGGATTTGAATTGGCTTGGAAGGATTTACAAATGTCCTTTGAAAATGCCAGTAAGAAATTCCAATAGGTATGAAAGTTTAGCATAAACTATATCCTATAGTTGAGGTGATACTTGGGTATCACCTCTATCTTTTGTATTTTTATGAAATTGGTTGACGAATCTCTATGAATTCTATTAGCATAATAAATAAAATTAACTCATAAATTCTATGAGTCTTTTAGTTTAATAAAAAGTGATTTATCAAGAAACATTAAACTTATTAGAGTGGCCTCGTCTTTGCCAACAGTTAGCAACCTTCGCTGCGACGAAAATGGGGGCAATAGCAGCTCGTAATTTACCCATACCCACCACTGTAGAAGAAAGTCAGGAACTTCTAGCCCAAACTCAAGAAATTTACCGTTTAGAACAGAATTTAGAAATAAAATGGAGTTTTGAAGGGATCAGCGATGTGGGAGACTCCCTCAAAAGGGCAACGTTAAAAGGGAGTCTTTCAGGACAGGAACTGCTCAATATTGCCACTACTTTAGCTGGAATGCGACGGCTAAGGCGAATTATTGATGATGGTGAAGAATTACCCGTTTTAACAGAATTAGTCGCCGATATTAGGACGTATCCAGAACTGGAAAAAGCCATCCATCACTGCATCGATGAAGCCGGAAAAGTTGCCGATCGCGCTAGTCCTAAACTGGGAGAGATTCGTCATAATCTTAAAGAAATTAGGGATCGCATCTATGAAAAACTACAAAACATTATGCAGCAAAAAGGAGGAGCGATCCAAGAAGCAGTGATTACTCAACGGGGCGATCGCTTTGTACTTCCTGTAAAAGCAGGGCAAAAAGAACAAATTCCAGGCATTATCCACGATACTTCCGGTACGGGAGGAACCTTTTACATCGAACCCAACTCCGTTGTGCAGATGGGCAATAAACGTCGTCAATACTTGCGACAAGAAGAACGAGAAGAAGAGGCGATCTTACGCCAGTTAACGGAACAAGTAGCCGAAGTAGCCGAAGATTTAGAATATTTACTAGCCATCGCCACTGTCTTAGACTTAGCCACGGCTAGGGCAAGATATAGCTTCTGGTTGGGAGGAAATGCCCCTAGATTCATTGAAAATAAAGAAACAATCACCCTCAGACAGTTACACCATCCCCTATTGGTATGGCAAGAAAGACACGAACAAGGCTCACCCGTTGTTCCCATTAACGTACAGATTAACCCAGACATTCGGGTTATTGCTATGACGGGACCCAATACCGGAGGAAAAACCGTCACCCTCAAAACCATCGGGTTAGCTGCCTTGATGGCCAAAGTTGGCTTATTCGTTCCAGCTAAAGAACCGGTGGAACTGCCCTGGTTTGAGCAAATTTTAGCAGATATTGGGGATGAACAGTCCATTGAACAGAATTTATCTACCTTTTCCGGTCATATTCGTCGGATTGTTCGCATTTTAGAAGCTCTAGAGGGAACAGCTTTATCTGAAACTCCCCACACCTCCCACACTTCCCACACTCCAAAACTCTCCCTAATACTCCTCGACGAAGTAGGTGCTGGTACTGATCCGGCTGAAGGAAGTGCCTTGGCGATCGCCTTATTGCATCATTTAGCAGATCATGCCAGGTTAACCATTGCCACCACTCACTACGGAGAATTAAAAGCCCTCAAATACGAAGATTCCCGTTTTGAGAACGCTTCAGTGGAATTTGATGATCGAACCCTCTCGCCGACTTATCGGCTGTTGTGGGGCATTCCAGGGCGGTCTAATGCCTTAAGTATTGCTCAACGTTTGGGGTTAGAGATTGATATTATTGAAGAGGCCAAAACTCGCATTGGAGGACTGTCTCAGGATGTGAATGATGTGATTGCCGGGTTAGAAGCGCAGCGTAGAGAACAAGAAGAAAAGGCTCAAGAGGCACAGAAATTATTGCAAGAAACAGAGAAGTTTTATACGGAAGTCACAGAAAAAGCCACCGCTTTACAACGAAGGGAACAAGATTTAAAACGGTATCAAGAACTAGAGGTTCAAAAAGCGATCGCAGAGGCAAAAGAAGAGATCGCCCAAGTTATTCGTAACCTACAAAAAGGCAAGAAAAGCAGCCAAAATGCTCAAAAAGCAACGGAAGCGATTTCTAATATTGGTCAAAAACAGTTACCTAAAACAGCAAAACCGAAAGTGAGTTATCAGCCAAAAGTTGGGGAAAAAATTCGTCTCTCCAACCTAGGACAAACTGCTGAAGTGTTAGAGGTTTCTCCTGAAGATGAAGAGGTAATGGTACGGTTTGGATTGATGAAAATGACTGTTTCTTTTCGGGATATTGAGTCATTAGATGGTCAAAAGGTAGAAACCAAAGTTAAAGAGAAAAAACAACCAGCTACACCCTCACCCCAACCGTCTAAACCCAAAGATGTTCCCCTCATTCGCACCTCTCGAAATACCATTGATATTCGGGGAAGTCGGGTTGCAGAAGCGGAAGCGGACTTAGAAAATGCGATCGCTCAAGCTACAGACTCAGGGGTATTATGGATTATTCACGGCAAAGGGACTGGTAAGTTGCGTCAAGGAGTTCACGAGTTTTTGAAGCGTCATCCTCAGATAGAACGGTTTGAATTAGCTGAGCAAAAGGAAGGGGGTTCCGGGGTGACATTAGCTTATTTTAAATGAAATCTTATAATTATTAAGTGTTTTTATTCTGATGCAAAACAAGATGTGAATCTTAGGAAAAATGTCCAAATGGTGTAACTTTCTGTTAATATCTTAGAGAAACGTTAAGAAACATTACAAATTTATATAAATGAAATTATTAATCGTCGGCGCAACAGGGACGCTAGGGCGACAAATAGCCCGTCATGCCTTAGATGAAGGACATGAAGTCCGTTGTTTGGTTAGAAATGCTAGAAAAGCAGCTTTTTTAAAAGAATGGGGGGCAGAATTAAAAATAGGAGATATCTGTAAACCTGAAACCTTACCTCCTATCTTAGAAGAAATAGAAGTCGTTATCGACGCGGCCGCCGCAAGACCAACGGATAGCCTCTCTATGAAAGAAGTGGACTGGTATGGCAAAGTTAACTTAATCCAAGCAGTTCAAAAAGCAGGAATTGATCGTTATATCTTCTTTTCCATTCTCAACGCTGAGAAATACTCTGATGTCCCCTTAATGAACATTAAATACTGCACAGAGAAATTCCTAGAAGAATCAGGGTTAAACTATACTATCTTACGGCCTTGTGGCTTTATGCAGGGGTTAATTGGTCAATACGCTGTTCCTATGCTAGATAATCAAGCGGTTTGGATCTCAGGAGAAAGCACTCCTATTGCTTATATGGATACCCAAGACGCAGCTAAATTAACCATTCGTGTTTTAGAAGTTCCCGAAACCCAAAAACAAACTTATCCTATGGTGGGGACAAAAGCTTGGACACCAGAAGAAATTATCGCATTATGTGAGAGACTCTCCGATAAACGGGTGAAGATTGCTCGTGTTCCCTTGGGACTGCTACGATTTTTGCGTCGCTTTACTCGTTTCTTCCAATGGACGTATAATATTTCTGACCGCCTAGCGTTTGCTGAAGTTTTGGCCAGTGGTAAACCCTTAAATGCCTCAATGGACGATGTTTACGAAACTCTAGGGGTTGATGCCAAAGAAACGACTACTTTAGAAGCTTATTTTCAAGAGTATTTTAGTCGTATTCTTAAAAAGCTCAAAGAAATCGATTACGAAAAGAGCAAAGCCAAGAAGAAAAAGAAAACCCCTTTTAAATCTTCTGTGTAAGTTAAAGCTGATCCAGGATAATTTGTTGTGCCAAAAGTCGGCATTATTTTTAACGATCTCAAACCCGTCGCTTGTAAAGCTGCTGAAGATTTACAAACTCAATTGACGGAAAAAGGCTGGACTGTTGTTTTAGAGACTGGCCGAGGGGGACTCCTTGGCTATTCTCGTCCCGAAAGTCCTGTCTGTCATACTCCTATTGATCATTTAATTCCCCCTAATTTTGATCAAGAGATGGCCTTTGCTATTGTCTTGGGGGGTGATGGTACGGTGTTGTCTGCCTATCGACAGTTAGCCCCTTGTGGTATTCCTTTGTTAACGGTTAATACGGGACACATGGGCTTTTTAACGGAAGTTTATCTCAACCAGTTATCGGAAATCTTAGACAAGGTTTTAGCAGGAGACTACGAAATAGAAGAACGTACCATGTTGACGGTACAGCTATATCGTGACAAGACTTTGCTCTGGGAAGCGTTATCCCTTAATGAAATGGTCATTCATCGCGAACCTTTGACCAGTATGTGTCATTTTGAGATAAAAATCGGTAGACACGCACCGGTGGATATTGCTGCTGATGGGTTGATTTTATCCACTCCTACGGGGTCTACTGCCTATTCTTTAAGTGCAGGAGGTCCAGTGGTAACTCCTGATGTCCCAGTATTTCAATTAGCCCCTATTTGCCCCCATTCCTTGGCTTCTCGTTCTTTGGTGTTTTCTGATAAGGAATCGGTGAGCATTTTTCCTGCAACCCCTAACCGCATGGTGTTGGTAGTGGATGGTAATGGAGGGTGTTATGTGTTACCAGAAGATAGAATTCATGTGGAAAAGTCTCATTATGCTGCGCGTTTTATTCGCTTGGAAGAACCTGAATTTTTCCGTATTTTACGAGAGAAGTTAGGTTGGGGACTTCCTCATATTGCTAAACCAACTTCTGTAGAGTTACCTTAATTTTTTCTATAAGTTGGGGTTAATTGTTCTACCGGTGTCTTCACGTAACTTGTTAAGAACATCGGGATAGTTTTCCATATCTTCGAGGGATTTAAGGGGAGGATAAGTGGTTCTTTCTTGTTCGCTGTTCACTCGATCTACATAAATATGAAAAGCTTTCTCATCTTCTCGATGAGATAAAACGTATTGACGGAGTTGTTTTAAGCTTATTTCATAAAAATTGGGTTTCATTGTTAATTACTCCATTCACCATTTGGTTTAACTTCAAACTCTAATTCGTCTCCTATCAAAAGCACAATGTTCTGGATCGTAGATTAAACGAGCATTCTTGTCATAAAAAACACTTCTTCCTTCTTCAAAAGAGACATCATGTTTTTCTTTGTTTGCGATCGCTTTCTGTTCATCTCACTCAAATTGTAACTTATCCATAAGAAAATGATGCAAAAGAATCATAATGTTTACAAATTACGCAATTTTATCTCAAGAGATTGATCGCTTAATGTTGTTATTAATCGTTCTCGATATAAATTCATGATATCTTGAATACCTATTTCTTTTACTTCAATGGAATTAATGACTTTTATTTGTCTAGTTTGATTCTGAGTAATGATCCAAACTTGTTTATGATGGTTATAAAATTCTTCAGTTGTAGTTTGAGATATTTCAATACGACCTTGTTTTAAACGGTTACAGTAATTATTAATTTGTTCACTTTTATTGCGCTCAATATCGCCTCTTTCTAATGTACAATCATAAATAACTGCTAAATTACCTATTTTGAAAAAACCATCTGCTTTACCTGCTTGTCTTTGATTTAAAAAATTGTAAGTGAGTGGTATTCCTAATAATTTTAGTAAATAATAAGTATTTTTTTCAAATTCTTTCCAATTATTGGTTATTGGTAGTTTATGGAAAAAAGCAGGAACTAAATCAGGATCTAATGACTGGATATAACTATTATCAGTTTCTTCAATTATAGGTTCTTGAGATTTGTTACCATTCAAAGAAAAATCAATGAGTTTATGTAAAATTCGCTCAAATTATAACATCTCATCTTCAAACAAACGCAATTTAGATCCAATAAATTTATCTCCTACTTTTTTTCGTTGATCAATCACAATATATTTTGATCCGTTTTTTGCTTCTTTTAGTTCAAAAAAATAGTTATGAGAACCACTAAAATATCGCTCTTTTAAAAACAATTTTCTCTCTTCTAAACTATACCACGGTTCTTGTTCTTTCATGACTATCTATTCCAATAATTAATCTCTGTATTTTTTATCCCCCACTCAACCACTCATGATCCCAAATTATATCAGGAGATGTTTAAGAAATTGCCTTCTTTTCATGAAACTTAAATTTTCCAACAGTTGCACACAAAGATGAGGGCTTAATATTATTAAGCCCCTACGTTATCCTTGATAATGGTCTAGATAATTTAGAAAAGGTCACCGATCTTAATTTTCAAAGCAGAAATGATTAATATTCCTGTTTTAAAAATAATCATCAGATTAATATACCATTGAGGATATTTGCCCAAACTAAGGGATAAACTTTGATATAAGTCACCTAACCATTCTTCTCTTCTGTTTGGTTTAGGTTAATTGAAGTAGAATTGTCTCTGTTGTCCAAGTCGCACACCCACAGCCCAAAAAATCATAATCTTTTGTCCAAATTGCTGCTTCTTCTACAATAGCCAAAGCTACAGTTTCCCAGTCGTCAGGATCTCTAGGAACCCGTTTTTTTGCCTCACTTTCCAAATGAGAATAAAAAGAAAATTCTTTGAAGTGTAGATAATTAGAAAAGATATCTTCAACCAAAAATATTAACTCGTTCTTTGTTGCTTTTGTTAGCTTTCCCTGTTGTTCTAGAATTTCAGTTCTTCTGTTAATTTCATAACAAGTTTCCTCAAAGACTTTTTCAGCAATATAAAGTGTTAGACGGGGAGATTGAAGTAATTTTCTGCCTCTTTTTCTTAAACATTCCCCTACTAAGATATTAGCATCTACAACTAATTTCATGAAGCCATTGACTTTGATTCAAAAGGGAAAGGTTGACTGGGATCAATAACATCGATTAAAACATCTGGGTCTAGATTACTTTCTTCTGCTGCTTGATTAATAATCTTCTCTAGTCTTTTCCATTTCTCACTCATATCTAAAGATGATGGTGAGTATGACGCAGGATAAAAATACCCTAATAAATGACCTTTATCTGTAATAGCGATCGGTTCATTTTCTTGGCTTAATAAATGAGAGTTGATTTCATCAACTTGAACAGTTTTCATATAGTTTATGAATGACTTATTAAGTCTATTATATAGAAAAATAATACATCCTAGCGCACCGCGAAGCGGATCTCTTCGAGATCGCCTCAATAATAAACTAAAATTATCTAAACTTAAATTTGACATAAGCTATCCAAACTAATTTACAGTCATTTACAATGATCGCTTTTCGGTGATTTTGCCCAAATATGACGAAATTTAAGACTTGTATTTTTTTCAAAAAATGCTAAAGTGGAAATGTAGAGTTACCTCTTGGAATATATCTAAAAATCCATAAAACGCCTCAAACCCTCTACATTACCTTAAATTTACTCATGGTGGCGATCACTTTATTAATAAGTTAAGTTTATGTAAAAAAATTTTTATATAAAGCAAGATTATGAATAGATAAGATAAAATAGAAGCAATATTTAATATCAAAATAGGAATTATGACCTTACAAGATGTGGTGGAATTAGCGAAACAATTATCCCAAGAAGATAAAAAACGTCTTATAGAAGAGCTTTCCTCTGAAGTTGAATTAGAAAAAATTAAAACACTAGAAGAAATCAAAGAGATTTTAATTTCTTATAAACCTTTTTTAGTAGAAAAATTTAAAGTGAGTGAATTAGGTATTTTTGGATCTTATGTAAAAGGACAACAGACAAAAGACAGTGATGTTGATATTTTAGTGGAATTTGTAAAAGCACCAACTTTATTTGATTTAGTAGAAATTGAGTATTTAATTAGTGATAAACTTGGTCTTCCAGTAGATTTAGTTGATAAACAGTCATTAAAACCTAACATTGGTAAAAATATTCTTAATGAGACAGTGTATATATGAAAATTGGAATACATCTCAAGAAAATATCCCTAACTTAATTGAGAAAAGGCAAACCATTATTAATCAATAAGAATAAAGAATATTATAGGAGTTTAACTAATGAGTCAAGGCAAAAAAATAGATACTTATGAAACAGATTTCTATCAATGGACAATGGAACAAACTGAAGCATTAAGAGAGCGAAAGTTAGAAAAATTGGACTGGGAAAATATAATGGAGGAGATCGAAGCTTTGGGGAGAAGTGATTATCATGCAGTGGTTTCCTTACTCACTAGAATTATTCAACATCGTTTAAAAATTGATTACGCCAATCAACCGCAAACAAATCGTCATTGGCAAGCAGAAATAAAAGCCTTTTCCAACACCCTTAGACGACGTTATAGCCCTTCCATGAAGCCAAAATTAGAGCTAGAATGGCAAGGTATCTATTCAGATGCGATCGATCTCTATTTGATTGATTATCCTGCTTGTGATTTTCCTGAAGTTTGTCCCTACTCTATTAATGATATCTTGAATAAGGACAAAAAAACTTAATGTTTTAATTTTAAATTATTAATTTTTTTCTAGCTAATAAGATTTATAAAATAGGCTTAATAAAATCAAAAATATTACCATTTATTTTACAAAAAAATTATAAATAATAGTATACTTGAACAATAAACTGTGTGAGTACAAAAAGATGTCAATTACCCTTGAACAAGACTTAATGGAAATTATAATAGATATTAATAAAAAGTTAGAGAGTTTACAGAAAGACGTTACAGACATCAAAATTGAGTTAACAGAAGTAAAAGGAAAACAAGAAGTATTAAAAGTAGAAATGAATGCTCTCAAAGAAGATATAAAAAGTATTAAAATATCACAAAAAGCTCAAATTTGGACATTAGTTTGGGTATTAATTTGGACATTAATTGGTATTTTGATTACTGTGATTGTAAGTTTTTTAGCTGCAGGTGGAAAATTTATTATTTCAGGGAGTCTTTAATTTTCTGTTTACTATTATAATAAAAATAGATAAACCACAATTTACAAACACATAAATAATCATATACCATGTAACCCTTGACTACGCAAAAAATCATCTAGAGGAAATCTTTGAAAAAGCAAAAAGTGAACCAGGAGGAGTAGTCATTGTACAAGAAAACCAAAGTTTAGTTTTAATTGATCAGAATGAATTCGAGTCTTGGATAGAAACGTCTGAGTTACTGAAAGATTCTGATCTCTTAAATGATATTAAAGAAGCAAGAGAACAATATGAGCAAGGAGAAACCCTAACAATGGAAGAAATTTTTAATAGTAATGAGTAACTATAAAGTAATTTTTTCCAAGAAAGCAAGTAAAGACATTAAGGAATTAACTGATAAGAAACGTCAAAAATTTAAGCAAATTCTTAAGACAATTTTATCTATTAATCCTTATTCTGGTAAACATCTAAAGGGAGAATTAAAAGGATTATATTCTTATTGACTTAATCTAAAAGATAGAATTCTTTATGAAATTTTTGAAGAAACTAAAACAATTTTTATTATTCGGGCAAAAACTCATTATGGAGAGTAATCCTACCTTCTATTATAATTGATTAATTTCGATCACATTCCCATCAAAATCTCTAGTAAAACAAGCTGCCCTACCTGACTGACTCATTTGAACAGGATAACCATGACTTTGTAAACGAGCAATAATATCACTAAGATTATTAGTTCCCAAAGCAAAATGGTTATTACGTCCCCATTTTTCTTGATTTGATAAACTAAAATTAAACCCAGAATGTACCATTAAATGAATTTGATAATCACCAACTTGATACCAAACTCCAGGATATTTCAAAGGGCGATCAACCTTTTCTAATCCTAATATATTGCCATAAAATTGTTCTGCTTTTTCTAAATCAGACACTAAAATAGCCGTATGAAGACATTGAATAATGGTCATTGTTGATCCCCTTCAATAACTAAAAAATTGATAACTAAAACTAAATTAGATGTAAGCATTCAGCCGTCAGGGTTCAGCGTTCAGCTAAGAGATGAAAGAAGTAAGCATTCGTTTAAACGAGAGTCACTTTCGATGATAAGGATTTATAGTTTTTGGCTTTGAGTAAGTTAAGATCACAAGCAAGTAACAGGTGATATTCAAGCTCAGTAGTTGAACCATAGCAATTTGAACAAAATCGGCTAGTACGTCGTCGGCTTCTCCCTTTCTACCACAACCCTCGGCAATAAGCTGTGAAGCATCTAAATTGCATATTAGACTGACACAGGAGACGGGGAGAAAGGGGGACGGGGAGAGGGTTGACTAATTTGTTGCTTAACTTAATAATATGTCGTTTAAATGCACAATAGTTTATTAGCAGCGTTAGTTTTAAGCTGATGGCTGATAGCTGATAGCTAAATGCTTACAATTAAGTAATAGAATCTGCTGTTTCAGGAGAATTAGCCAACTCAGCTAAACGTTCCTGTTGATCTTGAGAAATACAAGACTCAATAATATTGTCAATATTACCCTCCAACGCACCTGATAAAGCGAAATTTTGACTTAAACGGTGATCCGTCACACGATTATCCTTGTAATTGTAGGTGCGAATTTTTTCCGATCGCGATCCCGTTCCCACCTGCGATCGCCTCATGGAACTCACCGCTTCTTGCTGTTCCCGTAACTTCATTTCATACAACTTAGCCCGTAAAATTTGCATGGCGCGTTCACGGTTTTGTAATTGCGATCGCTCTTCTGTACAAAAAATACGAATACCTGTGGGTTTGTGCATTAAATCAACAGCTGTTTCCACCTTGTTAACATTTTGTCCACCGGCACCTCCAGATCGCGCAGTGGTCATTTCAATATCTTTAGGATCGATCTCAATTTCCACCTCATCCACTTCCGGCATAATAGCCACCGTTGCTGTAGACGTATGAACCCGTCCCCCTGCTTCTGTTACAGGAACCCGTTGCACCCGATGAACCCCTGCTTCAAACTTGAGTTTACTGTAAACTTGTTCCCCAGTAATCTCTAGAATAGCCTCCTTAAAGCCACCCATATCCGCCAAAGATTCACTCACCAGCTTAACGTTCCATTTTTGAGACTCCGCATAACGAGAGTACATTCTCACTAAATCTCCTGCCCAAATACTAGCTTCATCCCCACCGGTTCCGGCGCGAATTTCTAACATGATATTCTTATCATCATTGGGATCACGGGGTAATAAAAGAATTTTCAACCGTTCTTCTAATTGTTCTAACGTTTCTTCCAACTCAGTTACCTCTAAAGCAGCCATTTCCTTCATTTCAGGATCACTACCCGCTTCTTTAACAATTTGTTTTGCTCCCTTTAATTCCTCTTGGGTGTGTTTCCAAGTTTCATAAGTGTTAACTGTCTCTTCCAAAGAGGATCTGACCTTAGCCACCCGTTGTAATTCATCAGGGTTGGTGGCAATATCAGGATCAGCCAAACGACGGGTCAATTCTTGATACGTTTGTTCAACGGACTGTAATTTTTCTAATAAATAAGATTCAGCCATAATATTTCTCTACTTCAATCTTTTAATCTAACAGTAGCTCAATTATCAGTTAAATTTTATTACTTACTGTCTACTGACATTGGATAAACAACAACCCAGCAGAAACTCTGCCGGGTCGAAAAATTGAACTGGGTTGCTATTTTTCGGAACCATCGGTTTCGGGAGCTTTTTTCTTGCTTTTTTTGCCAATCATAGCGTAACGTTTCTGGAAACGATCAACCCGTCCTTCCGTATCAATAATCTTCTGAGTTCCGGTGTAGAAAGGATGATTACCTGACCAAACTTCTACATGAATCTCAGGTTGAGTTGATCCCACTGTCATTACCACTTCCCCATTACAAATCACTTTTGCTTCGGGATACCAAGTGGGATGAATCTCAGGTTTTGCCATAATGTTTGTCTCCTTAATAAATTGATCAATAATGGATTATCGCTTAGAGTATTGAGGAGCCTTACGCGCCTTGTGTAACCCGTATTTCTTCCGTTCTTTCGCACGAGGATCACGGGTGAGATAGCCTTCTGCTTTAAGGGGAGGACGGTTTTCAGGGGCTAATTCACATAACGCTCTAGCTACCCCCAGTTTAATAGCATCTGCTTGACCCGTTAAACCGCCACCATGAGCATTGACCAGGATATCATAATCACTTTCTAATCCTAACGTTTCTAGGGGAGCTTTAATCCCTTGGATATAGTCAGGGATCTGATTGAAGTAGATATTGCCTGGCTTCTTATTAACGGTAATTTCACCAGTACCAGGAACGAGACGAACTCTGGCGATCGCTGATTTACGGCGACCGGTTCCCCAGTAAACTACTTTATCGTTGTTCTCAGTTGCTTGCATTATTTATCTCCGTTAGGAATGGTATTTAAGGTTAATTCTTCAGGTTGTTGAGCTTGGTGGGGATGATTGGGTCCTGGATACACTTTCAACTTAGTAAACAGTTGACGACCCAAAGCGTTTTTCGGTAACATCCCCTTAACTGCTTTTTCAACAATTCTCTCAGGAATACGTTTTTGTAGCTTGTCAAAGGTTTCTACCTTCATCCCTCCGGGTCTTCCAGAGTGACGACGATATAGCTTTTGGGTGCTTTTGCGCCCTGTAACCACTACTTTGTCAGCATTAATGATGATAACAAAATCCCCTGTATCCATATGGGGAGTATAAATAGGCTTATTTTTGCCTCTTAGAATTTTAGCCACTTCACAAGCGAGTCGTCCTAAACGCTGATCGGCTGCGTCTATGACATACCATTTCTTGTCAATTATTTCTGGTGATGGTGTAATTGTTTTAGTCATGGATAGTTAAGGAATAAAAGATTCACTAGGTTGTTATCAGAAGCAAAGGAGGTTAAGTCACCATTTTCTCTGATTTCAAGTTTCTATGGCTTCTAAACACAAATAAAGGTTGAGTATCAAACCAAATCTGAGAAGATAAGGGAAAATCAGCATAACCCACTCTTAATAAACATAATCCCTTTGCAGGGGCAGAATATTTAACTTGTTCACGCTGTTGATTTTGCCAAATGTGAGTAAAATTGGCGAGCGATCGCTTTCCGCTTCCCACTTCTACCAACAGTCCCACCAATAACCGTACCATTCCGTATAAAAACCCGTTAGCTTGGATTTCCAGATGAATAAACGGTCCTTGACGATAACATTGAGTGTCTTGAACTTCCACCCAAGAATGATGACGGTGGGAACCTGCCCGACGAAAAGCCGCCAGATGGTGTTTGCCCAATAAAGGAGTTAACGCTTTTTGCATCAATTCCACGTCTAATGGCTCGTAATAATAGTGCCAACTAAAGGGCTTAACAAACAAGTTCGGGCATTTATCGGTGTAGAAGCTGTAACGATAACGTCGCCACAAAGCCGAAAATCGCGCGTGCCAAGTTAAAGGAACTGCTTGTGATCCTCGAATTAAGATATCTTCAGGCAGTCGCTGGTTCAAAATATCTGCCCATCGTTGGGGAGGAATTGGGCTAATATAGTCAAAGTGTGCTACTTGAGCAGCAGCGTGAACCCCTGCATCTGTTCGGCCTGCCCCATGAATAGGAACTTGATGGCCTAAAACTTGAGCAATGGCGGTTTCAATGTCTTCTTGAACAGTACGCTGATTCGGTTGTCTTTGCCAACCATGAAAACGACTTCCCTGATACTGAATCACCAGGGCAACCCGTTTTCTTTCTGGTTGTTGCTTTAAACTGTCCATAGACAAACCGTGTTACCGTTTGAAGCCCTTACATTAACTCAATGATGGCCATTTCCGCATTATCTCCCCGACGACGAATCGTCCGTACAATGCGGGTGTACCCTCCGTTACGATTGCTGTACCGTTCTGGGGCTTCAGCAAATAGGGCGTGAACCAATTGTTTATCGTACAGATAACCCATAGCTCTGCGTCTAGCAGCCAATGAGCCGTCCTTTGCTAAGGTGATCATTCGTTCTACTTCGGAACGCACTGCTTTAGCACGAGTTTTTGTTGTTTTGATTTGACCATGACGAATTAACTCTGTTGTCAGCGATCGCAATAAAGCTTTTCGTTGGTCGGCGGGTTTGCCCAGTTGAGGGACACGACACCGATGACGCATAGTTGTTTTTCCTCCCTAACGTAATAGAACAGTTATGATGCTTGATGACACCAACGTTATCATCGAGCCAGCATCAAGCTTTTGCTTTTTCTTGGGGTAAAGTAATCCCCAAACGCTTTTGTAAGGCTTCAATGACTTCTTCTGCCGATTTTTGCCCAAAGTTTTTAATTTCCAAGAGATCTTCTTGACTATAATCCAATAAGTCAGCCACAGTATTAATTTGCGCCCGTTTTAAGCAATTGTAAGCCCGTACGGACAATTGTAATTCTTCGATGGGAATCTGACTTTGAGGATTTTCCTCATCGGGGTATTCGGGAACGGTGGTTTCCAGTTGATTGAGGTCTTTAAGGGGGTTAAATAAGTCTACTAAGATGTCTGCTGCTGTGGATAGGGCTTCTTTGGGGTTAAAACTTCCATTCGTCCAAATCTCTAGCGTGAGGCGATCTTTAGCTTCTCCTTCTTCCCCCCGAATACTCTCTACACTGTAGTTAACCTTGGTTACTGGCATAAACACAGCATCAATCTGTAAGAAATCGAGGGCGGTGGGTTCATCTTTGGATCTTTCTACCGGTACATACCCTACCCCTTTTTCGATGCGAAATTCCATCTCTAGTTTTGCTCCCTCTGTTAAGGTAGCAATAGGCTGAGTAGGGTTAATAACTTCTACTTCTGAGGGTAAATCAAACTGGGCTGCGGTTACGTGAGCTGCCCCCGTAGCAACTAGACGACCAATCTGAGGCTGCTCTGTATAACTTTTGAGGACGATTTCTTTCATGTTTAACATGATTTCTAAGACATCTTCCCTGACCCCAGGAATCGTAGCAAATTCGTGGTTTACCCCGCCGATACGAACAGCCGTTACGGCTGTGCCTTCTAAGTTAGCCAATAATACTCGCCTGAGAGCATTGCCAACGGTTGTCCCTTGACCCCGTTCCAATGGCTCCAGAACAAATTTACTATATTGACTCTGATTTTTTTGAGTCTTAGATTCTATACACTCAATCTGAAATTGCGCCACGTTTAGTGACCTCCCTTCATTGTCAAATGCCTCCCAGACACCCTGATTTGTGTCTGTCCTAACGCTAAATATTCATAGTGTGATGAAGATGGGTAACGCTGGCTAAACTCGACGTCGTTTTGGAGGACGACAGCCGTTATGAGGAATGGGGGTGACATCTCGAATTAGAGTAATTTCTAATCCTGCCCCTTGTAATGCGCGGATAGCTGTTTCCCGACCAGCCCCAGGTCCGCTCACCATGACTTCTATTTGTCGCATTCCTTGATCGATGGCTCGACGAGCTGCCGAGTCTGCTGCGGTTTGAGCAGCAAAAGGAGTTCCTTTTTTAGCCCCTTTAAAGCCACTAGCTCCTGCCGAAGACCAAGAAACTACATCCCCTTTTGTATCGGAAATGGTGACAATGGTATTGTTGAAAGTGGACTGAATATGAGCCACCCCGTTAGGAACGTTTTTCTTTTGTTTTTTGGGTCCGCCTTTTTTAGTTGGTCGCGCCATAATGTTTCGCTGAAATTTTTCTCTAACTGATCAATGGTCAATGAAGTGTGATTATTTCTTAGAGGGAGCTTTTTTCTTCCCAGCAACGGTTACCCTTCTACCTCGACGGGTACGACCATTGGTTCTTGTCCGTTGTCCCCTGACTGGGAGTCCTTGACGATGACGACGACCCCGATAGGTACCGATGTCAGCCAATCGCTTGATATTCATGGCTTCCCAACGTCTGAGATCCCCTTCGATTTGATAGTTGTTTTCGATGTAGGAGCGTAACTTAGCAACGTCTTCGTCGCTTAAATCTCGCACACGGGTGTCAGGGTTGACACCGGTTTCTGCTAAAATTTCTTGAGATCGTGATAAACCGATACCATATAGATAAGTTAAGCCGATTTCGACTCGTTTATCCCTTGGCAGGTCAACACCAGATATCCTTGCCACTTTTGTTTTCCCTCTTAGCGTGTTCTTGTTTACCTAATGTTTTGATGGTGTTTAGGAGATGCCATTCTAACCCTGACGTTGCTTGTGTTTTGGGTTAGTACACAGTACCATGACTCTCCCCCGCCGCCGTATAACGCGACATTTTTCGCACATTTTTTTGACTGATGGTCTAACTTTCATGGATTTTTCTACAGCAGGACTGCAAGCTTATTATTATAGCAAAAGTTGCTTGTTTATGTCAGCTAAAATAGTGGTTTGAGAGGTTATAATTAGGGGATTTTCATTCCCCTAGCACCTTACTTTTTACTCCCTTTAAGCCGATAAGTAATTCTCCCTTTGGTGAGATCGTAGGGGGTTAATTCAACTTTAACCCGATCGCCTGGCAGAATTTTAATATAGTTACGGCGGATTTTGCCGGAAATATGGGCTAATACGTTAAACCCATTGTCAAGATCCACTCGAAACATCGCGTTAGGAAGAGACTCGGTTACGGTTCCTTCCATTTCAATTAAGTCTTGTTTTGACACAATCTGATGCCTCAAATAGTATAATTAGGAAAAGACGAATTCTCATTCTGGTCGGACGCTTCTTTATCATAAAAGAAGGGTTACGATCAACTTTCCCTTACATATCTTAGCAAACCTCCTGATTACTCTTGACTTTTTACCGAATTTAATTCCTGTCTCATGCCACCACTGTTTTAAGGGTTTTAGTGACCTCTTGTAGTTTGCGGTTGCCATCAACAGAAGAGAGTCTGTCTTGTTGACGATAATAATTGAGGACAGGTTGGGTTTTTTCTCGGTAAACTTCTAAACGACGGCGAATGGTTTCTTCGTTATCATCTTTTCGCCCCCGTAATAACAAACGATCAATAATTACTTCATCAGGAACCTCTAAATTAATCGCTTGCTCGGAAAACTTGTCTAATTTCTGAAGTAGCTGGTCTAAAAATTCAGCTTGAGGGACGTTACGGGGGAAACCGTCTAAAATCCACCCGTTTTCGGCATCTTCTTCGTTCAATCGTTCTTCAATTAAACCTAACAATAACTCATCAGGCACTAATTCCCCTTTGTCTACATAAGCTTGGGCTTTTTGTCCTAAAGCGGTTTGTTTAGCGATCGCTTCTCGTAACATTTCTCCTGTGGAAATGTGGGGAATATTAAGTTCTTTTGATAATTCTTGGGCTTGGGTTCCTTTTCCTGAACCGGGGGGACCCAAAAAAATTAATCCCTTCCCTGTATTCATAATCTTGTTGTTGTGTTAATAACTCTGTTGAGAGTAGGGTTAAGGAACTCATCGTTCCTCTTCCCCAATGGTTTATTGTTTAATCATGCCCTCATAGCGTTGAGAGATGACATAAGTTTGAATTTGCTTCGCTGTATCAATGGCTACCCCTACAAGAATGAGGAGGGAGGTTGCCCCTAACCCTCGGAAGGTTGTCACCCCAGTTGCCCCTTCAACTAAAGTGGGAACAGTGGCCACAAAACTCAAAAAGACAGCCCCTAAGAACGTCAAACGGTTCAGAACCCCTTCTAAGTATTCTTTGGTTTTTTCCCCTGGACGAATACCAGGAATACTTGAACCCATTTTTTTGAGGTTTTTCGACACATCTTCGGGGTTAACGATTAAAGAAGCATAGAAATAGCTAAAGAAGAGAATCAATAGAGAATAAACTCCCACATAAACCCAAGTTCCAGGACGTAAGGCGTTAGCCACTTGAATCAATACTTGACTAAATGCTCCTTCATTCCCGAAAAATCCGCCTAAGGATTGGGGTAAAATTAATACCGCAGAGGCGAAAATAATGGGCATTACCCCCCCTTGATTCAGTCTTAGGGGTAAGTAGCTGGTTCTTTCTCGGTAAAGCTTCCGTCCCACTTGACGACGGGCTGAGATGATAGGGATACGCCGGGTTCCTTCTTGAACAAAAACGATGCCCACAATCATTACCAAGAAGACCAATAAGAGGATAACCACTTGTGCTACCGCTTGTCTGCCTCCGGTTTGGGCATAATCGATGGTTTGTCCGAGGGTTCTGGGTAAACTGGCCACAATATTGACAAAAATCAACAATGATGCCCCATTCCCAATGCCCCGTTCCGTAATTAATTCCGATACCCACATGACAAACATGGAACCGGCCGTTAAAGCTAAAACGGTTTCAGGAACAAACCAAAAAGGATCGCCTAGGGCATATTCCCGTAATAACCCAACAGTAATTGCTGTACTTTGAATCACAGCCCAGCCGGCAGCGACATAACGGGTAATTTGGGAAATTTTCCGTCTTCCGGCTTCCCCTTCGTTTTTCTGTAAATCTTCCAAAGAAGGAATAGCAGCCGTTAACAACTGCATAATAATGGAAGCGTTAATAAAAGGAAGAATCCCAAGGGCGAAAATACCTAGGGTAGAAATTCCTCCCCCGGTAAAGATATCCAAAAAGCCTAACACTGGACTATTGCTAATGGCAGCAACAAACTTAGCCCGATCAATGCCAGGAATGGGAATAAAAATCCCAAAACGAATTAAAATTAATAAACCAATGGTAATCAGCAACCGACCCCGCAAGCCGGCCGCTTGAGCCATTTGTAAAAAGGTTTCTTGTGCTGTAGGTGTTTTCTCTCGACTGACAACCATTAATGGTAACCTCAGTGATTAACGATTATTTATTAATTGTGACATTTTA
>JAAUYD010050059.1_pt1 | contig 36729 bp, 37 predicted proteins | sample 7278101 | NCBI WGS metagenome assembly JAAUYD01 (sample SAMN14350128, study PRJNA611818) | marine sediment metagenome | isolation source: surface marine sediment (0.6m) | place: French Polynesia: Moorea | collected 2018-08
GCGCGTATCCACTCGCAGGCATACAGTGTGGCTTTGCCAGTCATGTTCTGGCCCGCCGCGTCGCCGGTTGTGTAGCAGAAACGCGTATACAGCATGTTGGCGACGACGTACCTCTCAATTTCCGTCAGGCGAGGCACATCCACAGACGCTTTAACAACGCCGCGCAACGAGTCGATGTGCTCGTCGAGCCATTTGCCAAATTCACGCGCCTCCAGCGCATCATTGAACAGGAAGACAGGCGCCCTTTGCATCGAATGCTTGACGACCGTGGTCTTGCAGCCACCGCACTCGCTCAGAACGCGCATACCGCGGCTGTAGCTTGCCACGAGCGTGCCTTCGGTCGTAGCCATCGGAATGTAGAAGTCGCCCTTTGCATGCTCGCCAACCATCGTCAGCGGGCCCGCGAGTCCAATTGGGATCTGCGCCGTACCTGTGAAGTTCTCGATGTTGCCCTGCGTAACCGCGGGGTCAATCGTGTAGCTCGCTACCGTATCGATCTTGGCGCCGGTCATCTCTGAGACGAAAGTGGCGCGCTGCGAGGCCATCTCGCGCGAATGATCATTATTCTTGTCGCGGGGGATTCGGTCGGATTTAGACATCAGATTCTCCGATAAGCATTGTTGCGGCCTACACAGCTTCCTCTAGTTCGGCCAGGGATTGCTCCAGGTAGTCGATGAGACGCTGGACGCGTGGCACCGAGCGTCGGCACGCGATGATGCCGAAGTCGAGATTGCCGTTGTAGCTGACAAACGTGATGTTCAGCGCGAAGCCGTGGAAGACGGCAGATACGGGGTAAGTACCGAGAAGCGGCGCGCCGTTCCAGTACAGTTGTTCTTTGGGTCCCGGCACATTCGAAATGACCGTGCTGACTGGTGGGAACCAGTCGGCGACCCCCATCAGGCTCGCGATAAACAACGGCGTCTGAATCAGGGTTGCATACATACTGGCTTCTCTTGCCGAGAGTTCGCTAAGCATTGCTTTGCCAGCCCGGGTTGATTCGACTATCGCTTCGAGCCGGTCAATCGGATCTTCGTGGCGGGTACCGAGGTCTGCAACGATGTAACTGATCGCCAGCGGCGAGTCGTAGTCATTCTTCTCACGAACCGATACCGGCACCAACGCGCGGAGCGAGTGCTCAGGTACCTCGCCCTGTTCCTCGAGGTAGCGTCGCAGGGCGCCTGAGCACATCGCCAGCACGATGTCATTTATCGTGACATCCGCTGCCTTGCTCACAGCGCGAATACGCTCGATGTCCCACGACTGGGCCACGAATCTGCGGGAACTCGATACGTGCGTATTGACCATCGTGTGAGGGACGTGCCGCCACGGTACCGCAAGACCCGCACCCATACCGAGCCAGGTAGATGCGTAGCTCTTGATCGTGCCGAGCACATGGGCAGATGTGTCTATCTGCGCCTTGACGAACTCCGCGATCTGCTTGAGCTCGAACTCCTCGGGTTCAAGGTCGGCTTCCTGCCGTCGCCCATGCCGGCTCTTGAGCATCTCATGCGCTTCGACCGAGAAAGGCGAGAGGGTGAGCTTCGCTTCCGGATCCGTCGAACACGACCCCTCGGTAAGCCGAACCCCGGCGACGCCATCGATCGCGGCGTGATGGATCTTCGTATAGACGGCAAACTCCCGGTCCTTCAGGCCCTCGATCAACTGCACTTCCCATAGCGGACGACTGCGATCGAGAAGCGTCGAGTGAAGGCGACCTACCAAATCGAACAGCTCACGGTATCTGCCTGGTTTAGGCAGTGCTGAATGGCGGATGTGGTAGTCGAGGTCAATGTCCTCGTCCCGTTCCCAGTAGAGCGGACCAAAGCGGCCGAGCGCGCCGTGAGCGACGCGATGACCAAAGGGTTTGCGCAGCTCGGTATCTGAGCTATAAGACTCCGCGACGTCAGCCATGAACTTGCGCGCGTTCACCCCCTTGGGATACTTGAGCAGGTTCAACCCGGCGACGTGCATCGGGGTCTCACGGGTTTCGAGGTACAGAAAACCCGAACCTAGAAGATCGATTCTGTCCACCCCGAGATTTTACCGGAATGCCGCTACCCTCCGGGGCTCACAGGCATAGGTAGTTTTATCAACTCAGCTACGCGCCATTCCCTAAGCGAAGAAGCGTGCCTGCGAATTCTCCAGCTCCCATAATCGGTGTATTGGTTTATCCTCGGCGCCAACTAAATTGGTGAACGAAATCGGACAAAAGACCGTAACAAGCGGACCGGCACTGTCTTCAGTGCTTTTCTGGGGAGTGCTCCTGTCCGGCCTGTTGCTGACTGTGGTCGTTGCGAGAACCGTCGAGAATATCGAGCAGGATGTCACTGAGGCGCGCTTCCAGGCTGATGCTATTGAGCGTTCGTTCCTGATTCGCAAACAGTTCGAATCTGCGGAATCCGCGCTCGTGGACCTCGCATCTTTGTACGCAGCAAGCGACGAAGTGACTGGCGACGACTTTTCACGCTTCGTAGCGCCTATCCTCGAACGGCAGGCGTCACTGCGCGCGCTGAGCTGGAATCCTGTGGTCAGTCTTGAGGAGCGAGAAACGCACGAGGCAGCAATGCGCGATGCCGGGAACCCGGACTATCGGATTACACACCGATCGGAGCAGGGCGAGCTTATTACCGCACCGTCGCGCGAACAGTACATCGTTGTTGCGATCATTGACCCGTTCGAAGGAAACGAGTCCGCGCTGGGTTTCGACGTCAGCTCGCAGGTCACGCGGCGACTTGCATTCGAGCGCGCGCGGGATACGGCCTCGATGTCAATTGCTACGCCAATAAGGCTGGTCCAGGGAGAAGGTGAGTCGACTGGCGCGCTGGGCATGCTGCCCGTCTATCGTGACGGCTCTGCACCGTTGACGGTTGTGCAGCGGCGTGAAGCCATCGAGGGATATGTCGTCGCCGTCGTCGATATCGCCGAAAGCGTGATGGCTGCGCTCGCGAATGTCGATATGACCGCCTTCGACTTCAACGTGCTCGGCAACGAACCCGGAGCTGCGCAGGTCGAGCTGTTTGCCTCGGAATCCTTCGATTCGAGCAGACAAGCGGAAGGTCGGGTCAGCTACGCTGCGCGCTTCTCCTGGGCCGGGCATGAAATGGAAATCTTCTTCGTCGCTTCTGACGAATACTTTGCAACAGGACGCACGTGGGTACCGTTGGGCGTTCTGGTGGCCGGTTTCGCTTTGACGGCGCTGGCCGTATCGATCGTGTCGATGATGCTGAGTCGGACAGTTCGTATCGCGCAGGAAGTCGCCGATCGCACGCGGGACATCCAGGCGGCAAATGCCGAGCTCGAAGCGGAAGTTGCCCGGCGATCGGCCGTTGAAAAAGAACTGGAGAGTCACCAGCGAAAGCTCGAAGGTATCGTCAACGAACGCACGGCCGAGCTTAAGGCTACAACCGTTAAGCTCCGCACGATTGTCGAGTCGGAACCGGAGTGCGTAAAAGTCGTATCGGCGGACGGCCGGCTCGAGGATATGAACGCTGCAGGGCTTGAGATGATCGAGGCCGACTCCATCGACCAGGTTCGCGGTCGCAGTGTCTATTCTCTTATCGCGGAGCGAGATCGCGATGCCTTTATTGAGTTGAACAGGCGTGTTGTTGCCGGCGAATCGTGCACGCTCGAGTTCGAGCTGGACGGACTGCGCGGTGGTAAACGGCTCGTCGAAACGCATGCTGTGCCGCTCTCCGACCCTGAAGGCGGTCCCAATCGCCACCTGGCCATTACCCGTGATATCACGGCAAAAAGAGCCTCCGAGGAAGAAAAAGCCAGGCTGGAGAACCAGCTGCGGCAAAAGCAAAAACTCGAGAGTATTGGCGTAATGGCCGGCGGCATTGCGCATGATTTCAACAACATCTTGCAGGTCGTGGTTGGCAACAACGAAATTGCAATGAAGCTCGTGGCTGATGAGAAAGCCCGAGGCTGTATCGAGGCCAGCTTCCTGGCTGCAAACGATGCTGCGAAACTATGCGACCAGATGCTCACGTATGCGGGCCGCTCGCGTCCGGATTTCGAACCGGTTCATCTGCCCGAGCTCGTTAATTCGATCACCGAGCTTCTGAACGTTTCACATTCAAAGAATGCGGAGCTGGAACTCGACCTCGAAGATACGGTTGAAATTATTGAAGGGGACGATGCTCAGCTTAGCCAGGTCATCATGAACCTTGTGAGCAATGCGTCGGAAGCCATAGGGACGGATGCCGGCCGTATCAGCGTCCGAGTGAAACCTGTTGATCTGGATTCTGACGCAGGCGGCGACGAGTGGGTCAGTTCGGCGCCACCGGCCGGTGCGTACGTTGGCCTGGTGGTGGCCGACACCGGTTGTGGCATGGATACGGAGACACAGGACCGGATCTTCGATCCGTTCTTCACGACCAAATTTGCGGGCCGCGGACTCGGACTATCATCGACACTTGGCATTATCCAGGGTCACAATGGCTTCCTGAGCGTCGCCAGCGAACCGGAGCTTGGTACCCGGTTTACGGTGCTTTTCCCCGTGGCCGAACTCGAAAACTGGATCGAACCGGAAGAATCGAAGCTTGCGCCTGAATCACTGGCTGCGACCGTCATGGTGGTCGATGATGAAGAAGACGTGCGCAAAATCGGCAGCGTGACGCTTGAATCGCTGGGTTGCGAAGTTGTTGTAGCGGTTGACGGTGAAGACGCCGTCAAGCGATTTGCCGAGGTGGGCGACACTATCGACGTCGTGCTTCTCGACGTCACGATGCCGAAGATGAGCGGCAATAAGGCTTGTGGCGAACTGCGCAGGATGCGACCCGACGTTCCGATCGTTTTTTGCAGTGGCTACGCAGATGACGCTGTTCAGTGTTGCGCCGACGATGAGGGCTTCACAGGTTTCCTGCACAAGCCATACCGGCGCGACGACCTGTTCAGGATTCTGTTGGAGGCGCTCTCGGCCCGGGAGCCTGCGGCGGACTAAGGCGTGGCGACCTGTTTGCGCATGCGGTCCTGCAGCGCGAACGGTAGGTATAACAAAACGAACAGTCCGAATGCCAGGAACTCAGTCCAGAACAGGTACCAGGGCCAGGGTCCCATCACGTCGAACAAGCTCGCAGTTTCCGGCTTCCTGAGCGTGTACATGTAATTGGCGTCAATCAGCAGATTGATGCAGGTTACAACTACCATGAGCACATTGATCGCGATCATGGCCTTGAACACCGAGCGCCAGGTTGGCCGGAGGCCGACGATCGCTGTGAGGTAGATCAGCGTAATCACGACGAGGCTGTGGGACGACAGTGTCTCGATCGCCCGGAAATGCGGCAGCCCGTAGATGCCGGCCGACGGCGTCAGTATTGCCTGTGTCGCGCCACCGAGACCGAAGAAGTAGAGGATTTCATACGGGCGATAGTCATGCGTGATCAGCATATAGATTGAGCCCCAGATGCTGAATGAGCACAGGTGCAATGGCAGGTGCGTCTGAATATTCCAGATGCCGAAGTAGACGAGCCAGCCGTGATACGAGATCTCGACAAGCAGGAAGGCGCCGACGAGCATCCAGCGCGCACGTTCTTTGCCATCCTCGGTCGGATTCCGCCAACCCCATAAGAGGAACGCAATGACCGACGCGATGATTGCCAGGGCCAACAGGTGTCCCGGGCCGAACAGATCGAACGCCGGCCCTTTGTAGTCGATTGCAAAGTACTGACTCATGCTGGCGCCGATAATAGCCTATACAATAAATGCGATGAACGAAGACTGGCTCAATCGATGGGAAACAGGCAGGACTGGTTGGCACGAACCTGCTGGCAATCGCAATCTACAAGCGCACTGGACGTTCACTGGCTGTCGCGTCCTGGTGCCGCTGTGCGGCAAGACGCCCGATCTTCTCTGGTTGGAGTCACAAGGCAACGAAGTCGTTGGTGTCGAACTCGCCGAGCTCGCGGTCGAGGCATTCTTCACCGATAACGATCTTGAGTATGAACGCATCGATAGGTCGTTACCTGGGTATCGCTGCACGACTCGAAACGTGACACTCTATTGTGGCGATTACTTCGAGTTCGAGCATGAGGTTTTTGACGCGCACTACGATCGCGGTGCGTTGATCGCGCTGGCACCTGAGCTTCGGCCCCGCTATGCCGCGCATACAGCCTCGTTGTTGACTGACGATGCCCGCCAGCTGGTGCTCACCATCGATTATGACGACAGTGTTTGTGAGGGCCCGCCGTTCGCCGTGAGTGCGGCAGAGCTGCTGTCCTACTGGGCTGGTTTGCAGGAGCGCGCGCGGGTAGACGACACAGAAAACGCGCCACCGAAATTTCTCGAGCACGGACTGAAGCGACTCGATGAGATCGTCTGGATCCGCTGAGATCTCCGCTTTGTGGTATTTTCGGATCCGCGACCCGTCCAACAAGAACCAATAATCGAGGCGCCCATGATCTATATCGCCGTCGTATCCCTTTACGTGCTGATGCTGCTGGGTATCAGTATCTACAAGAGCCGCACCGTCAAGACCGATGAGGACTTCATTGTTGCGGGCCGTCACGTGCCAGTCTATCTGCTCGTTGCAACGCTGGTCTGTACATGGATTGGTTCGGGCAGTCTGTTCGGCACGGCGGGCCTCACGTTTCGCACGGGTATATCGGAACTCTGGTTCTCGGCCGGCGCCTGGATCGGCATTCTCGTCGTGTACACGATCGCCGCGCGCGTGCGCAAGATCGCTCAGTACACGCTCACCGACCTGCTTGAGAAGCGCTACAACCAGGTTGCGAAGGTGCTCGGCACCATCACGATCATCGTCGCGTACATGGTCATCGCCGGCTACCAGTTCAAAGGTGGCGGCCGTTTCATCTCGATTCTCTCGGAGGGGTCGATCACGCCGGAGACAGGCATGATCATCGCGGCAGCACTGATCGTTGGCTTCACTGTACTTGCAGGCATGGTCTCGATCGTATCGATCGATATCTTCAACGGCAGCATCATGCTTCTGGCCATGATTGTCACACTGCCGTTTGCGGTCATGGGACATGGCGGCATCGATGCGGTAATCACGACGATACAACAAGCCGAACCAACGCACCTGGCGCCAATGGGCGGACATGATTTCGTCTGGGTCATCGGTATCGCTTTGCCGACCTTCCTGCTCCTGATGAGTGAATCGAGCATGTACCAGAAGTTCTCGTCCGCCGACAACGCGCGCAATGCGCGCCGCGCCGTGATGGGCATGTTCATCGGTGTCGTGCTCGTGGAAACCCTGATGATGCTGATCGCGCTCGTTGGCTTCGCAATCTATGCCGACGATCCGCGCTTCTTCTTCGCTGACGGCAGCATCAACCGGGCAATGGCAGAGGAGATCATCCTGCGCATCGGCTTCGAGCAGTTGCCCGTGATTGTCGGATCATTGCTGCTGGCTGCCGGCGCGGCCATCGTGATTTCAACGGGCAATACGTTCCTGATGGTGACGTCAACCAACGTAACCCGCGATATCTTCCAGGCTTTCTTCGTGAAGAACGCGACGCCGTCGCAAATTGTGTGGTTGCAGCGTGGCTGTATCGTCGTCATTGGTGTGCTGGCGTATCTGATGATGAGCCAGTTCGAAACAATCCTCGAAATGGCGCTTGTGTCCTACACGATGATAGGTGCATCCCTCGCGCCGTCACTGCTCGCCGCGTTTTTCTGGAAGCGCGTCACGCGTATTGCGGGTGTCGCATCGATTGCGACGGGCATGCTGACCGTCGTCATCATTACGGTGCTGAATTCCGTCTTCCGCGAGAGCGGTACCGAGATCCTCGGCTTCGCATTCCCGATGAATACGGATTACATCGCGATACCCGCAGTAATCGTGTCGGTCACAACGCTGATCGTCGTCAGTCTCCTGACGCCGAAGCCCCAGCAAAGCGACTGGCAGGAGTTCATCGGCGACGGAAACGCCTAGAGAGGCCCGGAACTACCAGGTCTTCTCGAATCGAATACCGATCAGCGGCGTCGGGCCGTCGTCGTCCTTTTGCAGCTCGCCTGTAGCCGAGTTGAACTCGCGCTGGTCCGATGCGGCCGAACCGTAGACGTTGATGATGTCGACGAAGCCGATCAGGTCGACTGGGCCAACCGGGTAGCGGTAGTCGGCACGTACATTAAGCTGGTGAAAATCGTCCCAGCGCAGCGTGCCGTTCGACACAAACTCCTGCGAATAGCGCAGAGGTCCGCCGATGCCAGCCAGCACGTCGTCATAGACGATGAAACCGTCACGCGGCCGCCCTGTTGCGTACTTCCAGCGGAATGCCCAAAGGATGTTGTCGTTGATCTGCCACTTGGCGCCGATGCTGAGCAGGTTCTCGTAGTTGAACGGTGAGTCGTACTCGCCGTTACCGTCCATGTCGTCGAGAGTTGCGTTGTTGTACGAATACACGAGGTTGCCGGACCAGCCGTTGGCGAACTTCCTGTCGATCACGACGTCGAGGCCGTAGGATGTGCCTTCGCCGATGTTGGTTGCCAGCCCCGTGACGGCGTCTGCCTCGGTGACGAGATCGCTAAGCTGCTGGTAATAGGCCTCGACCAGTACGTTCCAGTCCCTGCCGAACTCCCGGTTGATGCCGATACTAAAGTGGTCGGTTTTCTCATTGGCAAGTGAGAAGTTCGAATCGTCCGCTGCCCGATCCAGGAATCGCGGTGACTGGAAGTATGTCCCAGCTGTTACGGCAAGGCGGGTGGTCGGTGAGAAGCGATAGTTGGCACTGAGTCGCGGTGACACGTAGCCATCATCGGAAAAGCCGTCGAATTCGTAGCGCAGGCCGGTGCGAATATCCCACGGACCTGCTGTGAATACCTGCTCGACGAACGCCGCGTACTGTAGTTCGCTGCGCGAGAACGCAGCATTGGTGTTCGGCGGGGTAAGTACGATGTAGCGCTGCGTCGGCTCCGGACGGAAGTCACCACTGTCGTATTGGTAACGAATCCAGTCGCCCGTCAGCGTTGTCGAAAAGTCGAGATCGAGTTCCGCGACACGTGTTCCTGCGGAGAACACGCCCCAGCGGTTGCTGAGGGACACATCGCTGCGCCAGCCGATCTCCGCTTCGTTTTCGACCAGTGTGAATATGTTCTCACGCACCGGCACCTGGTCGGCCGGCAGTTCAACAGGCGTGGAAAACGGAAATGCCTCGCCTTCGCTGCTCGACTTCTCCGTGTCGCGAACGTAAAAGCGGTTCTCCCAACGGCCGTCTTCGCCAAACAGGCGAGCCCAGGTGACGGCGAGCAGACTCGCGTCCTGTTCAGTCTCGACAAGCTCGCGCTCCTGCAGTTCTTCGGAGGCCAATACGTTTTCGACGTCGCGAGTGTATTCCTCTGGCGTATAGAGCAGCAGAACCTCAAGTTCGTTGCTGTCGTTGAGTTTCGTGTGCGTCTTGAGGATGACGTCCGTCAGTATGGGTTCGCCGATGCTTTTTTCGTCGATGATGTCGAAGAGCTGGCCGAAGTTGAAATGCCGAGCCGTAAAGATCAACGAGGTGTCATCGTGCAATCCGCTCGGACCATCATAGATCGCTTCGATGCCGGCAAGGTCAATACGCAGGCTGGCAGAGGGACTCGGGTTGCCACGTGCAACGTCGAGCATCAGGAGCGAACCGTTCCGGCCGCCGTAGGCGGCGCTCCAGCCGCCGGGTGAAAACTCCGCGCCCTCGATAAGCGTTGGCGGAAAGACCGAAAAACGACCGCCACCGTTGACGTCTTCCTGCTCCCCCAGTGATTGATCGAAATGGACGACCTTGTCATAGGGAATGCCATCGACAAGGATCAGATTGTCGCGGGGACCGCGTCCGCGGACTGTGAAGCTGGCGAAGTCGCCGGTCGAGACCAGGCCGGGCAGGCCGTCGAGCGCGCGCAGGACGTCAGCGCCGCTGCCGACCGCCGTTCGCAGGTCCTCACGGTCCAGGTAAGTTGTCGTGATGGCGCCGAAAGGGTCTGTCTGGACGGCCTTTGCCACGACGAGAATTTCGTCGACGGTTTCATCCGCTACGCGCATGGGTAGCCGCAAGGGCACGGTCTTGGCCCGAACCACGCGGAAACTGGGTTCGACGACACTGTCGTATCCGTTAAGGGATGCGGTGACGCGGTACAGGCCTGCTTCGAGGTCGCCAAAAGCCGCTGTCCCGTCTTGCTTGGTCGTTGCCCGGCTTACGTCGCCAGTGCGCGATTCGACAACGATGGAGGCGCCTGCCAGCGGTCGACCGTCAACCTTCTCGGTCGTTACGCGAAGCTCGCCGGTTTCGGCAAATACGGGGGCAACAGTGCCCAACAACAGGATGAGCACAGCAAGCTGCGGCCAGCGCCTCAGGCGGCTGTTACGAACGTGCATTAAATCGGTCTCCGGACCTCGCGTCGGAATTCCAGAATAGACCGGATCCGCCGGAACGGGTGTAACAGTCGGTAACGAACGGTTTCCGGCTATCGCTGCTAATACGCCACGGAAATTCGCTGCCGCGTGTAGTTGGCCTGCTCGGCCTCGTCGATGACTGCGACGGCAAAATCAGCGCGCGACAGACGAGTTCTGCCCCAGCGATCCTCGAGCGCCTCGTCCCCGCCAATGCGGAAGACCCCTGTGCGCTTCCCGTTCGTGAAATTTTTCGGCGGGGTAATGTAGGTCCAGTCAATATCATCGACTTTGCGGTAGAGCTCGAGCGCCAGCATCTGGCCGAGGATCTCGATCTCCAGATTCCGGGGTAGCAGTATGACCGGCAACTTCGCGGCGAAAGTGACACCCGGCTCGACCTCGAGCGAGCCGGAGCCACCGACGTGCAGCAGGCGCGGCGCGTCCTTGCCCCAGGGGTACAGCACGTCGACGAGCATCTCCGCAGACAGATATTGCAGAGCACTCTCGGGCGCATACACGTCGCCGATGACGCCGCGCACTGACAGGATCACGACGTCCTTGTCTCGTACGATTGCGGTCACACTCGCCTTGTCGAGCAGGTCGCCTTTGGCGACGATCAGGTTGTCGTGCTGCAGCGAGACCGTCTCCGGTTTGCGCGAGACAGCTGTTACACGATGGCCACGATTCAGCGCCTCACCAACGATGTGTGAGCCGACCTCACCGGTCGCACCGTAAACGACAATGTCGAGCGCATCGTCGGCATACGTGAGCGTTGTCATCAGCAAGAGCAGAACGGTTACGACTGCGGTTCGGAACATTGACCGGCCCCTCAAATTAACTAATGGACGTATTTGTCCATCGCACTGTATCTCTGACATGATCGGGCAACAAACGTGCTGTTCATGGACAGGCGATGCTGGTAGTCGAAAACCTCGTAAAGAACCATGCTGAACTGACAGCCGTCGATGATGTGTCCTTCGACGCGAAAGGGGGTACGGTCTTTGGTCTGCTTGGCCCCAACGGCGCCGGTAAGTCGACTGCAATCAACGGCATATCCGGGCTGCTGACGCCTACCGCGGAACCCGTATACCAGTAGGTACGTCATGACGACCAGCGGCACTGCAATCTCAACCGCCCAGCATGGCCGGCGCTACGATATCGACGCGCTGCGTGTATTCGCGTTCAGCCTGCTCATCCTCTACCACGTCGGCATGTTCTACGTGGTGGATTGGGGTTGGCACGTCAAATCCGAGTACCAGTCTTACTGGCTGCAATTGCCGATGCTGTTCACAAACCAGTGGCGCATGCCGCTGCTGTTTGTGATTTCGGGGTTGGCGATGAGTTTTGTCTGGAAGAAATATTCGCCGGGCCGCCTGGCGCTACGCCGCATCTGGCGATTGCTCCTGCCACTCCTGTTCGGTATGGCATTCATCGTCGCACCACAGCCCTATCTCGAAGCCCTGACAAAAGGTCTGATCGAGCCCGGCTTCATCGACTTCATGGCGCGCTACCTGACCTGGCAGGATTTCCCCGAGGGATCCTGGGGTGGTGAGGAGTACATCACCTGGACGTGGAACCACCTCTGGTACCTGCCATACGTGCTGTTCTACACATTGTTGCTCATCCCGATCGCGATATTCCTTGACGGTCCGGGCAACCGCATTCGTGAGTGGTTTCGTCGCCTGCGGAGTGTCTGGATCATCGTCGTCCCGATCCTGCCGCTCATGGTCTACGGAAACCTGGTCTATCCGGTTTTTGGAAACGTCAACCATACTCTCGTATTCGACTGGTATGGCCATGCGATGTACTTCACTTTCTTCCTCTACGGCTTCCTGATCGGCAGGGACGCGGGTTTCTGGGCAGAGCTCGCGCGCATGCGCAATACGCTGCTCGGAGTTGGCGCTGTCGCGTTTGCCCTGTACCTCGCGCAGGTCGTGTACCTCACTGAAGACACTGGGCCGGTGCTCGATCAGCTTCGGTTTGTCGTGATCTATGTGAACCGCTGGGCCTGGATTGCCGTCTGCTTCGCGTGGGGCCATCACCTTCTGAATCGTCCGATGCATTGGCTGCCCTATGCGACCCAGGCGGTCTATCCGTGGTACATCCTGCACCAGACGATCACCGTTGTTGCCGGCTACCAGCTGTCGAAGCTTGCGCTAGGGCCTGTCGTGGAGCCGCTGCTGCTGCTCGCGATAACGATCGGTGGCTGCTACGTGCTCTATGAATATGTGATTCGACGCGTTGCGTTGCTGCGGCCCCTGTTTGGGGTGAGCTACGCCACGCGGCCACCGCCGCTGCAGCGGCATCAGCCCCAGCCCAGCTCCTCGACGTAGTCGTCGTCCATGCCAAAATAATGCGCGATCTCGTGAACCAGCGTGCGGTGAATTTCGTCGCGCAGCGCGTCTGGCGTCAGGCCCATTTCGAGATGGGGCAAGCGAAAAATGTAGATAACGTCGGGCAGTTCTCCGGCGTGGTTAGCCTCGCGTTCCGGTAGCGGGACGCCGGTATATAGCCCCAGCAATCCCTCGCCGTCGGGGTCGAGGTGACCGTCGGCTTGGTCGAGCACGAGAATCTCGACATTGTGCATAGCCTCGTGCACCCAGTCGGGCAGGGCGGCAACCGTTTCCCGAACCACCGCTTCGAAATCGACGTGCTGCATTGGCCGATTATAGCTATGGGGGGCCGGGCGGCGTGCTCAGATCGTGATCTTCTGCTGGTACTTTGCGATCTTTGCAGGCGCGCCGAGCGCCGTTCTCAGTTTCTCGAGCAACGGGCGTTGCCCGCGCTCCTCGCCATGGACAAGATAGACGGGCGGTCGGCCTGCAAAACTTGAATACCAGTCCACCAGATCCGATTGGTCGGCGTGTGCCGACAAGCCACCGATCGTGTGCTGTTGTGCACGTACCCGGTAGGCGTCACCCCAAAGCTTTATTTCGTCGGTCCCGTCCACGAGCCGTCGACCCAGTGTGCCGATGGCCTGGTAACCCACGATGACGAGATGGCATTGCGGCCGCCAGATGTTGTTCTTCAGGTGGTGCAGGATGCGCCCGCCCGTGCACATGCCACTTCCGGCGATAATGATCGCGCCGTTCTCGATCTCGTTGATCGTCATCGACTCTTCAGCTGTCCGTGTTGCGTAGAGGTTCGGCAAATCGGGATAGTCGGATTTGGGCTCGAACAACGTGGCTGCGAACAGGTGGCGATACTGGGAATAGACCTTGGTCGCGCTGATGCCCATTGGGCTGTCGAGGAAGATCCTCCATTTGCCGAGGTTCCATTCGTCGAAGTGCTCGGCCATCAGGTAAAGCAGATCCTGGGTGCGACCGACGGTGAACGCCGGTATCAGGATGTTTCCCTGCGCCGCTCGCGCGGACTCGAATACGTCAGCAAGCTCAGCGATCGTCTCGGAGATCGGGCGATGGTCACGATCGCCGTACGTGCTTTCCATGAGCACCGCGTCCGCATCCACCAGACGCGTGGTCGGGTCCATCAGTGGCGCATCGCGATAGCCGAGGTCACCGCTGAAGACCAACGTGCGCTTGCCATCGTTGCCGTCATACTCCAGGCGCACAATCGATGCGCCGAGAATGTGCCCCGCGTCAAACAAGGTCAGGGTCAGGCCCGGGGTAATCTCTGTCGGCGTTTCGTACTCGAGACCGCGAAACTGGTCGATCGAAGCTTCTGCATCGGCACGGGTGTAAAGCGGCGATATGCGACCCTGACCTTTCCTCGCCCGCTTGCGGTTTTCCCACTCGGCTTCTTTTTCGTTCAGGTAGCCGGAGTCCGGCAACATGATGTCGCACAGGGCCTTGCTTGCAGCGTGCGTGTAGATGGGACCGGCATAGCCCTGCCGAACCAGCAGCGGCACTCGCCCCGAGTGATCGATGTGGGAGTGACTGACGACCACCGCGTCAATCGCCAGCGGATCGAATGGAAACGGGTCGCGGTTGTGAGCCTCCTCGTCCGCGGCACCCTGGACCAGACCGCATTCGAGCAGTACACGGGAATTGCCCGCCCGCAGCAGGTACAGCGACCCTGTTACCCGCTCGGTTGCACCGAAAAACTGAAGTTCAAACGCCATGACGCCCCCAGTCGGTTACAATGGTGTCGAGAGGACACAATGGCACCACCACTGCAGGCCAGCAATAAGTATTACCTCGTTGTTGTAGCAGACGAGTCCCGGGCCGACCTCTACAAGCGAGAGCGGCTGCGCGGGTCGATGCAGCTTATGCGCACGTTTGAAAACGAGGCAGCTCGCCAGAAAACCGACGAGCTTCTCTCCGATCGCGGGGGCCGTGCTTTTGACAGCCACGGCCACGGCCGACATACCATGTCATCCGAGAGATCCGGTCCCAAACAGCATCTGGCAGAGGCCTTTGCGCGGCAAATCGCCGAGCATATCGGGGCAGAGCATCACAAAGGGCATCTGCGCGGATACGCGCTGGTTGCGGCACCGCGATTCCTAGGCACGCTGCGCGGACAACTCGCTAGTCGTGTTCAGGACGAGCCGTACCGGACGGTCGACAAAAATGTCGTCGGTCAGCCTGAGGCGAACGTCGCGAAGCTGCTGGACGAGGACTAACTGGCCGCCGAAACAACGGGGAAGCCGCAACAGTTTGTAACGGTATGCGGCAGATACGTTCCTTTACGCGAACGTGCTGCTAGTGTTGTGTCATGGAAACGACGGCAACCGATTTTGACGTGACGGTCTGGTACGACAGCCAGTGCCCGTTATGCGTACGCGAGATCGCGCTAATGAGGCGGCTCGATCGACGCGGCGCGATCCAGTTCGTCGACCTGTACGGCGCTCGCGACTGCCCGGTCAATGAAGCCGAGTTGCTACGTCGCTTCCACGCTCGCGAGCAGGACCAGCCGGTCGTATCCGGAGCCGCCGCGTTCGCCGCGATGTGGCGTGCAATTCCTGTGCTGCGACCACTTGGCTTGCTTGCGAAGTTTCCGCCCGTGCTCTGGGTCCTCGAGGGCGCCTATCGCTTGTTCCTGCTGGTCCGGCCGCGACTGCAGCGCCTCGCGCACCGCATGACCTGACGCTCGATGTTGGTGATACTCGGCAACCAGCTGTTCGACCCCGAACTGCTGCCCCCATCCAGCGATGGGCCGGTCTTCATGGCCGAGGATCTCGGGCTGTGCACTTACGAGAAACATCATCAGCAGAAGATCGTCCTGTTTCTTGCCGCGATGCGCGCATACGCCGACGAGCTTCGGGCCGCGGGCTACGACGTGCACTATGTGCGGCTCGAGCCCGACAATGACCGCTCCTATGAAGACAAGCTTTCCGATGCCCTGCAGACCGTAGGTAGTACAAAGCTTGTGCACTTCGAAGTCGAAGACAGGGCGATGGAGACCCGTCTTATCGAATTTGCGAACCGCAACGGGCTTGAACGAAGGGAGCTTCAATCGCCCATGTTCTCGTGCAGTCGCGACGAATTCGCCGCTTTCGCGCAGGGCAAGTCACGGCTGCTGATGGGCGACTTCTACAAGCTGCAGCGTCGGCGCCTTGGCGTGCTGGTGGATGACGACGGGCAACCGACGGGAGGCAAGTGGAGCTTCGACGCCGACAACCGCAAGAAGCTGCCGCGCAATTTGATACCACCCGAGATGCCGTGGCTCGAGCCGACCGGGCATGTCCCCGAGGTCATCAAACTTGTGGCCAGTACGTTCCCCGATCACCCCGGAAACGCGGCCGAGTTCGCCTGGCCAACAACCCGCGCCGAGGCACGTGCATGGCTCGAGGATTTCATCGCGCATCGACTCGAGCTGTTCGGGCCTTATGAAGATGCGATGACGACGCGCTCCAGCACGGTTTTTCACAGTGTCCTGAGTCCGGTCATGAATCTGGGGTTGTTGACGCCTGGTGAGATCATCAATCGTGTCGCGGCCGCCGCGAATTCGGCGCCATTGCAAAGCGTCGAAGGATTCGTTCGACAGGTGATCGGCTGGCGAGAGTTCATACGTGGTGTTTATCGCGTGCATGGGGAGCGGCAGGAGCGCAGCAACTTCTGGGAGCACACGCGCGAATTAACCCCGGCCTGGTACGAGGGCACTACAGGAATTCCTCCGCTCGACGATGCAATCCTGACAGCGCAACGTTATGGATACGCACATCACATTCCACGCTTGATGGTGCTCGGCAACCTGATGACGTTGTGTGAGATTCGGCCGCAAAGCGCCCATCGCTGGTTCATGGAAATGTTCGTCGATTCCTCGGAGTGGGTCATGGGGCCGAACGTCTATGGCATGGGTCTTTTCAGCGACGGCGGCATCTTCGCGACCAAGCCCTACATCTGCGGTTCAAACTACCTGGTCAAGATGAGCGACTACGGTAAAGGCCCCTGGTGTGATGTCGTGGATGGGTTGTACTGGCGTTTCATCGACAAACACCGTGAAATCTTCCTTGGAAACCCGAGACTGGCGCTGATGCCACGTGCCCTTGATCGACTCGATGACGAACGACGCTCGCGCATCTTTGCGGCCGCCGAAGAATTTCTGGTGCACTACACGACGGTGCCGGGTTGAGCTTTCAATGAAGCGTGCTGCGATTATCGGTGCGGGGCTGTCGGGACTTGTTGTTGCTCGTCGCCTGGCTGGTGTTGCCGACGTACACCTTTTCGAAAAGTCGCGTGGCCCGGGTGGCCGTGCAGCGACACGACACATCGGTGACTACAGCTTCGACCACGGAACGCAGTTCTTCACGGCCCGAACTGCAGCGTTTCAGTCTTTTCTTGAGCCACTTATCGAGCGCGGCATCGTCGCCGACTGGCCCGCGCGTTTCGCGGAAATCGACGGTGGCAGTATTCGCAACAAGCGGGTCTGGGGTGAGGGCGGCGCGCACTACGTCGCGACGCCCGGCATGAATAGTCTCGGCAAGTCCCTTGCCTCAGGTCTGAACATCCAAACCGGGGTTGAGATTCGCAGTATCGAAAGACAGTCAGACGGCTGGATGTTGCGCGATCAGTCCGGTCGCGAGTTTGCCCAGTTCGACTGGCTGGTACTAACGGCGCCATCCGCCCAGACGGGCGCCCTGGCCGAAGACCAACCGAAGTTGACGGCGCTATGTCAGGAGCGGGCGATGCTGGGTTGTTTTGCGCTCATGCTCGGTTTCGGGGAGCCGCTCGACCTCCCCTGGGACGCGGCCGTGGTTCGCAATGCCGATATCAGCTGGATGGCCGTCAACAGCAGCAAGCCGGGACGTGGTGAGCCGTTCGCGATGGTCGTGCACTCGACCAATCGCTGGGCAAACGAGCACATCGATGAGGCGGAGGAAATGGTGCAGGCACACATGCTGGCCGAGGCGAGCAGACAGAACGGTGCGGACCTTGGCATTGCTGAGGTGAAAAAGCTGCAACGCTGGCGCTACGCAAATCTGCCCAGGCAGTCGGGACCGGAGTATTTTCTGGATTCGGACGTCGGCCTTGCGGCCTGCGGCGACTGGTTCATTCGTGGCCGCGTCGAAGCGGCATTTACCAGCGCGACGCGGCTTGCCGATGAGTTAGTCGGCCAGTTCTGATGCGTGTACGGCCACGCGACCTTTGTAAAACGCTACGTACCCGGCAATCTCGCTGACCTCGTCGAAGGTCCTCGGGTAATACCAGCCAATATCAGTCCTCTTTCCTTCGATTGTTGCGGCCCAGTAGGACGCGTCGCCCTTGAACGGGCAGTGCGTCTGCGTGTCGCTCGGGCTGAGCGCGTCGGTCCGAACATCGTCAGGTGGGAAGTAGACAACCGGCGAGTAGCCGGCTTCGGCGAGTAACAGGGCTCGCTCGCTTCGCGCGATTTCGATCTCGCCGAGCATCGCGACCCAGGTGTCGCCAGTTGACGAAATTACCATCGAATGGTGTTCGATGTCTTTTGCTGTCTCGGACGGGCCCAGCCCAACTTTCATGCCGTCTTTCGCAGCCGCTCGGAACGGCAGCGCCTCGAACAGTACTTCACGTCCGCCCAGTTCAGGGCCCATTTGCGGCGCCAGGTAAAGGGTCGTGCGCACGCGGCGCAGATCTTCGTCGGCAAGTTTGGCTTCTTGTGCATGGCTCTGGCGCTCGCAAGTTGACCCGGATCATATTGCACGAAGTCCGAGGCACTAAGGTCTGCAGCCTGTAACAACTCGTATCAGCTTGTGTCACGCATGACATGCCCGAAGGGCAGCAGCGCCAGCGGCACAAGCTTCATGTGCTGCGCGGCAATCGGCAGGCCAATGATCGTAATCGCGAACAACAGCGCGAGTAGCAAGTGCATTATGGCCAGCTCGAGCCCGGGCAGAATGATCCAGATGATATTCATGATGATCGCGACGGCGCCGCCCGGCGGCTCAGTATCAACCACTTCACGTCCGAATGGCGCAAGGACACCACCCGCGAGGCGAAAGCACATCAGGCCGAAAGGAATGCCAATGATCGTGATGCAGAGGAGCAGGCCGCCAAGCACATAGCCCAGAAAGATCAGGAACCCGCCGAAGACGAAGAAGATGAGATTGCCAAGCAATGACATCAGTCCGATATCCCTGCGTCGATATCGGCAGCCGCATGACAACCCTGGCACTGCACGGTGATTCGTTCAGCGGCGGAGCGTGCCGTGTCAAAGTCGGTCGCTGCTTCGACTTCGCTTGCCGCGGCGCGCATGCCCTCAATGTACTGCTGAAGTTCGACAGGAGTTCCGTCGACTTCGTCGTGGCGCGATAGCCAGTAGGCTGGGGTCATAGCGCCGTCAAAGTCCCCCTCAGCAAGGGCGAGATTGAGCTTGTCGATCTGATTCGCATGGAGATGCATGTGTTGAATGAACGCATCCGTTTTCCAGGAATCTTCCTCTGTCGCGGCTGCCTCCACGGCCTGAGGCATTTCGACCGGTACCGGCGGCTCCTCTTTGGCGCAGCCGCATACGTACAGCGCGACAACTACAAGCGGAATAATCCGAACGTGCATCACAACTCCCCGGCCCGGCCCAATCCGGAGCCTTCCCAGAGCTTAGCCGTCTCCCGCGCTCTGGGCGATACGCACTTTATCTGACAGAATCGACAGCCTGTCACCGACTGGAGCAGGCCCTTGTCAGAAGAACAGCGTAATGGCCGGACCAACATCATTCTTGCCTTCATCGCCGTGGTTGTGGTCGCGATTGTGGCGGTTATCTCGTTGCAAGATGACGAGGAAGCCTCTTCCATTGAAAATGTCCTCGAATCCCAAAATGCAGCCCTCGCGAGCGAACACGCGCCGCTGCACGGTAACCCCGATGCGAAGGTGCACATCGTCGAGTTCCTCGACCCGGCCTGTGGGACTTGCGCGATCTTCTATCCGATGGTCAAAGGCTGGATGGAGCAGGTGCCCGGCGAACTGAAGCTATCCGTCCGTCATGTGCCGTTTCACGACGGGGCGGAATACGTGGTTCAGGTCCTCGAGGCGAGCCGCAAGCAGGGCAAGTACTGGGAGACTCTCGAGACCCTGCTTGCCAGGCAGTCGCAGTGGACCCGAAATCATGTTGTTCTAGCTGAGATGGTCGATCCGGCAATCGCGGACGTAGGTCTCGACATGGAGAAGCTCAAGGCTGACATGAATTCGATCGACGTGATCCGCAATATGGAGCAGGATCAGAAAGATGCGGTCTTCCTGAGAATCAGCAAGACGCCAACCTATTTCGTCAACGGTCGACCACTACCGAGTTTCGGTGCGCAGCAGCTCGCAGACTTGATTCGCGAGGAACTGGAGAAGCAGCGTTGACTTATTGGCAGCCGGGACACACGAAAATATTCCGGCTACCCATAGTGCCACGTTGAATGGTCGTGCCGCAGCGGCGGCATGGCAGACCATCGCGACCGAACACATAGAACCTGTAGCCCTCATAAGAGAGCCCCTCGGCTTTGAGGGATCTGGCGAGTGCCGGTGCTACGGTAACCCCCCGGGTCCGGTAAGAGCGACGCACCGTCCGCAGCGTTTCCTTCGCGAGCTTTTCAGTCTGGGTATTACTTAACGCGGCGGGCTTGAGCGCCGGATTCAAGCCCGCAATCCAGAGAATCTCGGAACGCAGATAATTGCCATTGCCGGCGAGAAATCCCTGGTCGAGGTACAGGCTTCCCAGCGCGCGGTTGCGAAACGCCGGATCGTGCAGTCGCTCAGCGATCAAGTCGACAGAAAGGCTGGTGTCGAGCAGGTCCGGGCCGAGGCGACGAAGAAACGGGTGAGATTCGAGCTGGCGGTCGGTCAGCACCTCGATATCGGACGCGCTGTAGAGCAGCGCGCGATGCGTGCCCGTCTGAATCTCGATGCGCAGCTGCCGCCCGGTCTTTGGCATCCGGGGACGCTTCATGGTGTACCAGCGACCATAGAGCTGGTTGTGGCTGTAGATAGTCAGGTCATTATCGAAACGCGTCAGGATTGCCTTGCCGCGCGTCGTGACGCTTCTCACGGTCCGCCCACCCAGGCGCTTTTCGTAACGTTTGAGACGGGTCAGGCCGAAACGAACGTGCTCGGTTCTCTCGCCTTCGAGGATGGTGGCAATTCGATCCGCTGCCAGGCGAATTTCAGGCCCTTCAGGCATATCGCCGAGTTGTTACCAGTGGCCGGTTCCGGGCTCGCCCTTGAACGGCCCGACAACCTCGCCGGTGATCCACCCACCGTAGAACCTGCCCGGCTGTGGCCGCACACGCTCGCCGTCGACAAAACACTCTACTCGACCCGGGTAGAACGCGAGAAAGCCACGAATCATGTCGAATCGCGCGCGAGGCCTCTCGTATGACCAGGCAACCGGCCGATCGAGATCCGCCGCAAGCGCCCAGTAGGACGCCGCGCCTTTCCACTCGCAAATCGTGGCGCCAGCTAGCCGAACGAGCGCGTCGAGATCGACATGTTCAGGCGAGATGTAGAACGTCGGTGGGCTCGCGGTCTCCATGACTTTGAAGCTGGCGGTTGTCTTCGCGATGACGACGTTCTCCGACCGGACTTCGATCAGGCGGCCGTCGCGCCGAACTGCGGGCGGGCGCGGGTAGTCCCAGACAGACTCTTCGCCGGGCCCGCGCGGGCCAGCGAAGTCAGGACGCGACGCATGAGCATCACTTGGCGTTTGACGGAATGGATTTGACCTCATTACGGTGAAATCTTACGCGAAGATTTCGTTCGCGCAGGATATCGATACAAAACGATACGAACTCAGTTGAAGCCGAGGCCTTCCAGCAACCCGTGTCCATCGACGTAAAGCTGGTCGAGGTGCTTCACAAGCTCCGCAGGAGGGAGGATGTTGCGGAATTCCTCGGTAATCAGGCACGTGTCCTCAATTCGTTGCACACGGTCAGCCTCGGAAAGCTCTTTGAAGTCATCACGCTGCAACAGTGAGAGCGCCACGCGATCTGCGACCTGCAGGCAAAACTGCTGCGCGTCCATGGACCCGGGAACAATCTTGTCCTTGACCGGTGTGTGATGCAGCCGAATCGCCTCAGCGATGGACTCAGGCAATTGCCAGTGAAGGCACGCGCGGTAGCCGAGCTCGCTGTGCGTGAACTTATAAACATCGACATCGGCCTCGATGAGCTGTTCCGGGGTTTCCCATTCGCTTTCGTCGACAGCGAGCAGCTCGGGAGCCGCGTGTTCGAACATGACGAAACGACCAATGTCGTGCAGCAGACCGATCAGGTAAGACTCGGCAGGATGGACCTTGAGGTCGGGAAGAACCTCAGCGAGCGTGGCGGCCGCGAATGCCGTAAATACAGAGTGCTGCCAGAGACTGATTTCGTTCGGCTTGGTCGGCAGGAAGACGCGCTGTACTGCGAGCGAGGCAACGAGGCTGCGTATCGTGCCGACACCCATGCGAGTCAGCGCTTCTCGAATCGATACGACCGGCGCGACGGGAGACGATGCCGATGAGTTCGCGAGCGCGATGACCCGGACCGCAAATGCCGGGTCTTCCTTCGTCAGCTTGCCAAACTCCTCGAAGTAGTTATCCCCATTCGGGTCGAGCTGCAAAATACGAACAAGCACCTGCGGTAGCAGGGGCAGCTCGTCAATCTTGCGCTCCATGTCCTGGAGGGCGGAATTTGCGGCAACAACCACTCAAGTCACTCCAGCCAGTCCCAGAGAAGCTCGTTTTGGACATAATTTAAGGGTCTGTAGACTGTATCGGCGGCGGCAGCTGTCGCTTGAGCCCATATTTGGCACACTAGACGGCAGACTTCGAGGAAATACGCATGAAAAAGGCTCGCATGACCATCCTGCTCACGGCGTTGGCCGTGTTCACTCCCTGGATAGCCGTTGCGCAAGACGGTACCGGGCCGATCTACCTCGGCGTGGATTGCATGAAGTCCAAAAACCCCGGCTACGCGCAGCTGGAAATCGACGTCTGGAAGCCGATGCACCAGCACCTCGTCGATCACGGGCAGCGTGCCAGATGGGCGCTTTACCGGGTTGCCTACGGCGATCGCTCACGATGCGACTACTACGCTGTAACGACGTACGCCGGTCCGCAGCAACTGGACGTTGCTCCGGATTTTGCGGGCGCGTTCGAGGCGGTTCATTCCGGTGCTGACGCCGATGCGATGTTCAGAAAGACCCTTGCGGCGCGGGACATGGTTGCAACCGAGCTCTGGGTGCAGGTCGATAGCACCGAGTTAAAGCCCCATCGCTACGCGATCGTTAACAAGATGCTCGCCGAAGATCCTGTCGCGTACGAGAGCATGGAATCCGAGGTATTCAAAGCCGGCCATGAGACGTTGATTGCCGACGGCCATCGGGCGGGCTGGGCGGTTTATGCACTGATCTCGCCACTCGGAAACTCGATTCCTTATAACTATGGCACTGTCGACTTCGTTAACGAGCTCGGTCCCGTGCCGATGGCAGAAGCCATGCTACGTGCAAATCCGGATCGTGATCTCGACGCGATGTACGAGTTACTCGAACTCCGCGAACAAGTCCTGTCCGAGACCTGGGAGCTGGTTGCAGTAACTGACTGACATCCGGATGTGACCTACGACCAGACGCACTGGATTCCCGAGCAACGTCGGCAGCCCTTGCCGACGTTCTACTACCACTCGCACTTCACGGAGATGCTCGACTTCGTTGCGCGGCACTACGCTCACACCTTGCTCGACGAGCATATCCAGTTCATCGATGACTTTCGCACGCTGTCACGTGAGGCGCAGTGCCTTTATGTCCGCCTGATTAATCGCAAGGGGCGCGTGTTCGGGCGCAATCGCCTGCGTTATCCGGAGCTCGGCAACCCGGCGCCGTTGCTCGACGAATTGCGACGGGCTGATTGGATTGCCGGTCCGGCGGGTGATGACTTCGATGTCGTATTGACCTTTCTGACCCGCGCCGAAATCTATGCCGTCGCGATGCCCCTCGTGCCGGGCATGAGCCGCTCGCTGAAGAAGGCCCAGCTCATAGGCTTCGTGCGCGACACGATCGAGCCGCAGCAGTTCATGGCCGCGCTCGATACCGATCGGATTCTCGTACAGCTGCGCGCTGATGCGGTTCGCTACCTGCTGTTCCTGTACTTCGGCCGCATTCGCGACAGCCTTTCGCAATTTACGATGCGCGATCTCGGTTTGGTCAGGACGCAGAACCTGCAGGACAGTTACGAGCCTCGTTTCAGCGATCGCGTCGAAGCGCTCGAGCATTATTATTTTGCGTCTCGACTACACACCGCATCCGATACAAACAGCCGCGCCGGGTTGGAGCGCGAAGCAAGCGATTGGCCGGAACCGAATTTCCCGGGTAGCGCGCGACTGCGTGACGAACTCGCGTTTGCCCTGGGGCGAGCCGCCGAACGTGCTCGAGCCACGGACAAAGCACTGTCTCTGTACCTGCGTGGCGAATCGGCTGAGTGCAGCGAACGTATCGCCCGTCTACTTCTCGCCTCGGGCAAGCGTGACGAGGCGCAGCAGTTTCTCGAGCGGTGTATCGACACGCCGCGCAGTGAAGAGGAGCGTTTGATCGCCGAGGATATCTACGCGCGCAAGTTCGACAAAAAACGAACTTCGATCGCGACCGACGCGCTGCGTGCCGGAGAGATGCTCGATCTCGACGAGAGCAGGAGTGGGGCGCCAGAGCGCGCCGTTGTTGAGCACTTCGAGGGTCTTGGGTACATGGCGCACCGCACCGAAAACCTCGTGTGGCGCACGCTGTTCGGACTGCTGTTCTGGGATGAGCTGTTCGTGAGCGGCGATGCATCGCTGCATTCGCCGTTCGAGTTTCTGCCGGCATCGCTTGCGAACGGCCAGTTCTATGATCAAAACCAAGAGCGCATCGAAGAGAAACTGGCTTTGCTGCACGAGCCGGCGGCCGCCAAGCGCGAGTTGCTGCGCATCAGTACGCAGTACTACGGCACGTCGAACGGCGTGTTTCGCTGGCGGCGGGAGCTCAACGATGCCGTGTTCGCGCTGATCGATCACGGCGACAGCGAGGCGCTGGTCCGCAGCATGCGGCGCCTCTGCACTGAATACAGGGAATCCCGTTACGGCTACCCCGACGTCATGGTCGTCGATGAGGAGGGCGTGCGCTTTCTCGAGGTCAAGACCGAGGGCGATCAGCTCCGGCGCAACCAGTTGCTGCGGTTGGAGCAACTACGGGCCGACGGGTTCCGGGCGGACGTGCTGCGCGTGCGTTGGACGCTGGATCCGAACCAGGCTTATGTCGTAGTGGATGTTGAGACCACCGGCGGCAAAGGTGAGAACCACCGCGTAACCGAGATCGGCGCGGTCAAGGTCCGCAACGGTGAGATTGTCGATCGCTTCCAGACACTGCTGAACCCGCAGCGTACGATTCCGCCGAACATCGTGCGGCTTACTGGTATTACGCCGGCGATGGTCGAGGATGCGCCATACTTCATGGACATTGCGGACGACTTCGAAACGTTTTTGGAGGACGCGATCTTCGTCGCGCACAATGTTGAGTTCGACTATGGCTTTATCTCCCGCGAGTTTGCGCGACTCGGCAGAGGGTTCCGACATGCAAAGCTCTGTACCTGCAGCTCGATGCGCAAGCTCTATCCCGGCCACCGTTCGTACAGCCTGGCCTCACTGTGCCAGCAGTACGATATTTCACTGCAGCAGCACCATCGCGCGCTCTGCGATGCCGAAGCCGCCGCGGAGTTGTTGTTGCTGATTAATGAGAAACGCCAGGCGGCGTGCGAGAGCTAGACGAACTTATCGGGCCGGAGAACGCGTACGTCACTCTCGAAAATGATCATTGCGTAGTTGTCGTAGTACTTTTGCTGTAAGTGCTCGGCAATTCGTTGCGCCACGTCGTCGCTGCAAACGACCTCGACGCGAACATTGCTGCTTGTTGACCAGCCCGCATCGCGTACACCGCGACTACCCTTGCCGCGCGCGTTCGTGACCGTATAGCCGACCGCGCCCAGGTCCTCGAGCGCTTCGCAAACCTCCTGCTCGAGAACAGCCTCGGTCACTATCGTAATGAGCTTGCGCGTGTCATCAGGCATCTGACTAACCTCCACTCCCGTGCAGCCAGCTGGCGATTGCGAAATACACTGGAATCCCGACAAAGATGTTGAACGGGAACGTTACGCCAAGTGATGCCGTCAGCGAAAGTGACGGATTGGCGTCGGGCAAGGCAATGCGAATGGCCGCGGGGGCCGCGATATACGAGGCACTGCCCGCAAGCACAGCGAGAAGCGTTGTGCCGCCGACCGACAGCCCGATACCCCAGCCGACGAGCGCGCCTATCATCGCCAAGGGCACGGGAACGATAAGCCCGAACAGCGCAAGGAAGAGCCCGTTGTCACGAATCGCCCGGGCCTGGCTTGCCGCAATCAGCCCCATTTCGAGGAGGAATAGCGCGAGTACGCCCTTGAACAGGTCAAAGAAGAACGGTTCGAGGCTGGCAATACCCTCGGGGCCTGCGACCCAGCCGATCAGCAAACCGCCGACCAGCAGCACGATGCTCTTGCCGAAGAAGATCTCGTGCATCAGTTTGCCCCAACGCCCGGTGGCCTGTTTGCGACGCGCCAGCAGGATGCCAACGATGATGGCAGGCACCTCGAGCAATACGAGGAAGAGCGGCATCTGAGCGTCGTACTCGACCTTTCTGTCGACGAGGAACGCAACGCCGACGGCGAATGTGGCGACACTCACGGAACCATAGTGAGCGGCCAGCGAACCCGCATCCGCTCGCCCGAGCCGGCCGAACGCGCGTGCCGCGGGGTACAGTATGAACGGCACCAGGAAGCCGATGGCCAGCACCGCCAGCATCTGCGGCAGAAGTCCGCCGAAGGGCGATTTCGCCAGCTCGACACCGCCCTTGAGTCCGATCGTCAGCAACAGCACCATGCTGAGCAGGTCGTAAATCGCCGGGGGCATGCGCAGGTCGGACTTTGCCAGCCCGGCGACGAGGCCCAGCGCAAAAAACCAGATGACCGGATCCATACTACTTGTTGTTCAGCGCTGTCCGCACGCGATGCACTTCATTATTCCCGAATCGGAGAGACTGCATTGATTCGACGATCAGCGCAATTCGTCGGTAAGAGACTTTAAAACTGAGGCCCCGACTGGCGATGTCTGTCAACGCTCAGGGCCCTGCTGAACGAGTGAGTCCACCAAGAGTCTGCTCACGCTCAGTTTCTCGAAGCGTCTCGACTTCCGCACGCTGCGGCGCACGGCTCGTTTCGCTCGCTTGGCGGAGATCCTGATTGCGGCATACAGGTTTTCCCGCGCTGTCTGCAGGGTTATCTGCTGTCGACCGCGCATCTGAACACGCAGCAACACCTGCTTGTCGATGCCACCTTTCGGGCCATTGATGTCTTTCATGAAGACATCGATAGACACAATTTCTTCGCTGAACCGGAGGAGCGACAAGCGGATCTCCTCGGTAACAAACGCGTCGATCGCCGAGCTGAGTTCGAAGCCCTGCGCCTCGATTGAAATATTCATCGAACACCTCCGTCTCAATTGAGTCACAGTATTACCGGCGTCAAGCCATCGGTCTAGTCGAAGTATTCGATATCTAGTATCGATTTCGCCGAAGTAAAGATATACTGCGTGCGCACCGTATAAGCCATCAGATCCGGAACACTCATGCGACACCTGAATTACAGTCACCTGCAATACTTCTGGGCCGTGGCGCGCGAGGGCAGCATTGCAAAAGCATCGCAGTCCTTGCACCTTACCCCACAGACAATCAGCGGCCAGCTGAAGCTCCTCGACGAGGCGGTTGGCAAGCCGCTCTTCAATCGGGTTGGGCGCCGCCTCGTTCTCTCGGACATGGGTCGGGTCGTATTCGAATACGCGGACGAAATCTTCTCCGTCGGTGCCGAACTTGCGAGTGTCGTCCGGGGGAATCATCTGACCGGTCCGACGACGCTGAATGTCGGCATCGTGAGTTCGATGCCCAAGCTCATTGCCGAACGTATTGTTGCTCCTGCACTCATGGCGGAACAGCCGATTCGAGTGCGCTGCCAGGAGGCATCGCTGGAGCAGCTGCTTTCCGAGCTTGCTGTGCACAAGCTCGATATCGTGCTCTCTGACCAGCCTGTTCCCGACGGTCTCAGCCTCAAAGCCTACGCGCATCGTCTGGGCGAAAGCGGCATGTCGTTCTTCACGTTGCGCAGCAAGGCGCGTCGCTATCGCGGCAAATTCCCTAGCAGTCTGAACGACGCGCCCATGCTGCTGCCATCGCAGCATTCCGCGCTGCGCCGTCGTCTTGACGACTGGTTCGAGACCCATGAACTATCACCGCGCATTGTCGGCGAGTTCGATGACAGCGCGTTGCTCAAGGCCTTCGGTGAGGCAGGCGCTGGCGTCTTCGCGGCACCGTCCGTTATTGAGGAAGAGATTTGCCGGATGTACCGGATGGCTGTGGTAGGCCAGACGGACGAGATACAGGAGCGCTTCTATGCCATTTCGCCGGAGCGACGACTCAAGCATGAATCCGTGGTGATGATTACAAAAACTGCGCGAGCGGACTTGTTCGATCGCGAGTAAGGGCAGCAGATACCGCAGTCAGAAATAGTCTGGCGCGTTGCCCGCTTTCCACTTGATGTTGCAGCCGATACTCGGTTTCTGTTCTGCGGCGGGCGACGCGGAGCCAAGGACGGCATCAAGTGCCGCCCGCAAATCGCGCCCGTCAACGACCAAGTTATTCGAGGGCCGGCTGTCATCGAGCTGGCCGCGATAGACAAGCTTCTGTTCTGCGTCGAACAGGAAGAAGTCGGGCGTGCACGCTGCTCGATACGCTTTCGCAACGTCCTGGGTCTCGTCGAACAGGTATGGAAAAGTGTAACCCCAGGCCTCTGCCTCTTCCTTCATCCGGTCCGGATGGTCCCCTGGGTGTGTCGTGACATCATTGCTGTTAATCGCGTAGATTGCGACACCGCGCGCCCCGTAATCTGTACCCAGCCGGGCAAGCTCGGTGCGGATGTGCTTGACGAAAGGGCAGTGATTGCAGATGAACATCACCAGGGTCGCAGGCACGCCGTCGCGAAGTGAATGCATGCCGCCATCAGGATCCGGCAGTGTAAAGGCGGGCGCCCGGGTTCCGAGCTCGAGCATTTGGGATTCGACAGCGGCCATACGTCATTCTCGCGTCCCACCTGACTAGGTACAAGCCCGAATTGTCAACATTCTGCCCGCATTGCATCATTGTCTTGCGGCCCAGAAGGCACTGAAGTCGCGAGAGGACAACCGATAGCGCACGATTCCCTGCCCGACGGGCCGCAAGGTCCAAGGGCGGCGAAGAGCGTCGGCCGGAAGGTCCTCAGAGCAGCCCCTCTTCACCAGCAGTCTCTTGGTTGTTCAACCTGGCTGGAGGAAGAGAAGATGACAGCACTCTCCAGAAAATGGTCCGGAACCGATCCACCACGTACTGCCCATAAACCCTGCAATTGCGTCTTCTGCGGCGCAGTTGCCGGCATGGTTATCGCATTGGCGGCGTTCTTCGTAGGTAGCACCTACTACGCGAGTGTTGCCGGTCTCTGTGCTGCCAGTTGCGCAACCCTCGGCTCCTTCATGACGATCGCGCTGAGTCAGCCGGTCGCGCTTGCCGGCATCGTCATTGGCGCCGCTTGCGGCGGGGCGTACGCCTGCGCCACCTGCAGACGCAAGACAACGAAGGGCACAGACTGATGCGCCGGATTGATTCTAATCTCCCGTCTGAACGAACGGTCACTCGGCGCGAGGAGAAGCTTGATATGCCCTGTGCAAGGGCTTCGGCCTCCACCAATTCGTCCAACAGACGTGGCCGAATCCGGGGGCTCATCCGTTAGGCCCCGGTGAATTCCTGGCAGCCGATCCCGGGTTGCCTCGAAGACCTCGATATCGACCCACCACCAACATCAATGATCGCCGCCCTATGGGGCCCGGCCCGGTCTAGGTGAAACTACGCATTCCGATTGCTAGCGCGGGCCCATTTCCACATGGATAATGAAGTCTGGAGGACGGGAGTAGTTATGAAATTACATGTGCTATTGCTAATTGCCTTCGCCGTGGCCCTCGCCGCATGCGGTGAGAAAGAGCAGGCTGCTGCCCCCACAGAGAGCGAAATGGATGCGCGTGAGGCCGCCGCAGTCGAAACGCCGGAAACCGAAGCACCCGCAACTGAGGCACTCGAGGCCGCCGTTGACGAGGTCGACGATGAACTCGAGAGCGGACCCGACACTACGATGGCCGCCGTTCAGGAGTGGCGCACTGAGGCGCTGCTCGATCACATGCACGCGCACGCCGAGCAGCTGGACGATCTCAACTACGCGCTGGCCGATGGCGACTTGTTCCGTGCGTCAACCTCGGCCTACTGGTTGAGCCGGCACGACGTGGTCAAAGGGTTGCCCGATGACTTGCAGCCCTACGTAGCTGGAATGCGTGATGCCGCCCTGGCCGTTGAAGAAGCTGAGGATATCGAGACGGCAAAAGCCGCTGCCAAACGCGTCGGCGAGGCATGCCAGTCGTGCCACGAGGCAGCCGAGGTGACCGCCAGCTAAAGCAGGAACGGTACCAGCCACCAGGTGCGTTTCTTGTACGCCGCCCATTCCGGGTAGCGTGACATGCTTGCCTCTTTCATCGCCATATTGACGGCGAAGAGGCCGAGCCAGACCCATGCGAGCACGATAACGGGCAGCCAGTGCCAGACCATCATGGCAAAGCTGCCATAGATCATGATCTCACCGAGATAGTTTGGGTGCCGGACGTAGCGGTGCATACCGTCGGCGATGAGCCCCCTGCGTTCGCGCAGTGTGAAGTACTTCTGTGCATCGGCCGCGATCATGATTGCGCAGCCAACGATGCACAGACTGACGCACAGGCAATACCACGCGTAGTCAGGTAGGGGATAGTCAGGTTGCGATGTGCCTGAAACAAGCAGCCAGCCGAATACCCAGTACCAGCCGAGGACCGCGGCAAACGCGTTGATGCCACCGGCGATCGTGATGCGCCGTTGCCAGGCAGGGTCCGGGAACGCGGTGTCCTTGAGGATCCAGACCAGGCCGTAGCTTCCTTGCATGGCTGTGTAAATCCAGACGCCGGTCGAGTAGTTGCTGTAGTAAGCGATCAGCGCGAGCAGGAAAACAAACGTCCCGGCCTTCTGGAAATTGATGACCCACGAGAACTTCCACGGTCGTGGCCCTCCGAGAAAGTCGTTGACGAGATGGTCAGTCATGCGACGCATCGCCTGCGCCCAACGCGGTGCGTCGTAGGGCGCGGTGGTACCTGGTTCGGCTGGAATTGTGCTCACTCGCACTACCTCTGCTCGTCTGATCTTGTCGATTCTACAGGCTCACCGTGATCTGCGCGGTTAGTGCCTCTGCGCCACTCGCCCGGCGTGCAGCGCTTCAGCCGTCGAAACTGCCGGTTGAAGCTGCTGAAACTCTGGAAGCCGCAGTCTTTCGCGATCATCGTAACCCGCCTGTCGGTAAAGCGCAGTTGCCTGCAACACTCCTCGATGCGAACGCGATTCAGGTAGTCGGTGAAGGTCATCTGGATCGTATGTCGGAACCAGCGACTGAAGGATGGCGGAGCCATGTGCACGAGGTTTGCCATCTCCTCAAGGCTGATGCGTCGGTGAAAATTCTCGAGAATGCACTCGATGACAACCTGCAATCGTTGGTGGTTCTTTCCTTCTGCTACCTGGCGAACAACGGCGCGGCGGGACAGCGGCTGCCAGCGCTTTTCTTCGATGGCAGCAAGAGTGGCGAGAATGTCCAGCAGTAGAGCGAGACGACGCACGGGAGGAGCTCCTGCGATATCGCAGATAAATCCCGCGAGATCCGACGGTGTATTTCGTAACAGCAATCCGCCACCCGCATTGTCGAGAAACTCCTGAATGCCTGAAAACTCGGGGAATCCGGATAGCATTTCCCGGCGAAACTGCGCGACGAAGAATGCGCAGCTGATGGACGGGTCAACCGGGTTAAAGTCATGCGGCAGATCGGGGCCCAGGACAACGAGGTCTCCTGCCTCGCAGGTCGTCACGTGGTCGCCGACCTGCATACGTGCCTGACCTTTTGCCATGAATGTCAGTTCGACTTCGGGATGGTAGTGCCACCAGGGCCGCTTTCCCTCGAGCGAAACTCGCATACAGTTCAGGGACGCAGATGACGTACCGTCGATAATCTCGCGTACAGGCTGCATGGCTATAATTTAACCGCAAAACTGTTCAATAGTCGCCTGAACGTTAAAAATTGCAATAAAACTGACAAGTTTCGGCAAGCGCATGTTAAGGCGCACCGCTAGTCTCTTGTTATGAATACGACAGACACACTGATTGAGGACGGCTTCGTCCGGTTTGACGGTCTACTCTCGAAGAACGAGACTGATGATTGGCGGCGCGTGGCACAAAACACGCTCGATGGACTCGACGCTACTCACCGCGATCGATTCCGCTCGAACGGCAGTCTCTGCAATCTCGCCGAGCTACCCGTGTTCGCACCGCTGATCGCGGACAAACGCATTACGAATGCCATTGCGGGACTCGGCGGCAACGATATTCGCTGGACCTCGGGTTACCTGATCTCAAAGCCGCCAGGCGGCGATCCATTATTCTGGCACCAGGACTGGTGGGGATGGGGCGATGCCGTCTCTTATGAGGCATTCCCGGCACAGCTATTCGTGATGATCTACCTGACGGACACGCGGGTCGAAAACGGTTGTCTGCGCGTGATCCCGGGTTCGCATCGGCACGACCACGAACTCCACAACCTTCCAGTGGCGCACACCAAAGAGATCGCGACAGGTATCGACGTCACGAGCCCGGTTTATGCGTCCCATCCGGATGAACTCACTGCGAATGTCAATACTGGCGATGTTTTGATTGGCGACTCGCGGCTCCTGCACGGTGCCTACGCGAACACGACCAATGCCGAGCGACCGCTGTTGACACTCTGGTACATCCCGAACTGGTCAGAGCTTCCGGGATCGGTGCGCGCCACTCTCCGGGACATTTATGACCGACGCGTTGTCGATATCGACGAGGGCGATGAAGACCTGCCAACGGTTGATCATTGGCCAGCCGACGCCTTTGCTCAGGTTGAGCACCTTGTGCCGCGGTACGACGGCAATGACGAACCAACCGCATGGAATCGGCTGCCAGATCGCGGTCGACTCTTGCCCGCACGGGAGCCGGCATGAAAGCACTGCGAACCATTACCGTTGCTGCGGCAATTGCCAGCAGCCTGCCCGCGACCGTCCAGGCCGAGAGCACGCCACTGCCTGTTGGTGCAGTGCGCCCGTCAGGGTGGATGTTCGAACAAATGCACGATGACGTGCAGCATGGCTTCGTCGGTCGGCTCGACAAACTCGCACCAGAGCAGGTCGTTGAGGACGACATCTACGGCCGCGACCGGCTAACGAAGCTGATCGAGGAGAAAGACGTCGGTACGCATACGACAGGCGCGGACTGGGAGGTGCAGTTCTTGTGGTGGAACAGCGAGACGCAGAGTAACTGGTGGGACGGTTATCTGCGCAATGTGCTGTTGACCGCGGGCGAGGCTGAGATCGGCGAACGAATTGGTGGCTACGTCGCCAACAAACTCGCGACGGCGGACCCTGATGGCTACATTGGCATATACGCACCAGATCTTCGATATCAGCACAGTACTGAGAACGGCGAACTCTGGGCGCAGGCATCGCTGTTCCGCGGGCTGCTCGCCTACTATGAGGCCACCGGCGATGAGGCTGTGTTCCGCGCAGTGCGCAAGGCTGTTGACCTCACTATGCAGGCGTTACCGGCCGGTGAGTCCCAGCCATTCAAGGTCTCCGATGCGTTTGCCGGCGTTGGCCATGGGCTCATGTTCGTTGACGTTCTGGATACACTGGCGCGACTTACAGGAGACGATGCCTATCTCGACTATGCGGTCTTCCTGTTCGATGACTACAACAAGCACGAACTGCCGGAGGCCGATATCCAGCTGGATAACCTGGCGAATCCGGACTATCGCTTCCAGGGTCACGGCGTCCATACCTATGAGCACCTGCGTGCTCTTGTTATCGCCGCGTACCACACGGGCCGCGACGACTACATGGTGGCGCTTGATCAGTACCTCGCGAAACTCGACAGTGTCCTGACGATCGCAGGTGGGCCGATTGGTGACGAGTTCATCATTGGCCGTCATGCGCACCCGTCAACAACGGGCTATGAATATTGTTCGTTGCAGGAGCTGTTGCACAGCTACAGCCTGTTGCTGGAGAAGACCGCCGACACCAAGTGGGCAGATCGTATCGAGTGGCTGCTGTACAACGCGGCGCAGGGCGCACGGCATCCGAACGGACGGTCGATCGCCTACGTGAAGACGGACAATGCGTTCCATGCCCTCGGGCATGTTGATATGGAGGCACCGCAAAACGAGGAACGGGTGAAGTACTCGCCCGTGCATCGCGACGTCGCGATCTGCTGCGTGCCTAACGCAGGCCGAATCTATCCGTACTTCGTCCAGGCGATGTATCACCGGACGCCTAGGGGTCTGAGCGCGAACCTGTTTGGTGCGAGCGAGGCAACACAGAGTGTGAATGGTTCGGAGATTCGCATTCGCCAGGAGACACAGTACCCGTTCGACGACACGGTCCGCTTTGAGATCAGCAGTGCCGAGCCCAGCAGTTTCGAATTGCGCCTGCGAGTGCCTGACTGGGCAAGCTCAGTGGAAGTTAGTGGCGTAAGCGCGGAGCGAGATGACCAGTGGCTGGTGACAGAGCAGCGCTGGGAGGGCACGACGAGTTTCGAAGTGAAATTTCGACGAGAGGTACGTGTGCTTGATCACCATAGCGGGACTTTGGCTGTAGCACATGGACCGCTGCTGTACGCATTGCCGATCGAACACGACGAGGCTGTGGGTACGAGCTATGGTCAGCCCGACTTCCATGACATTTACGCGAGGCCAGTCGAAGCTCTGCAACCGGACTGGCAGCTTGGCGCCGATGGCGGGTTCGAACTCGTCGAGGCAGAGGACCGCATACCGGGGCCGTTCGACACCTTTGTCCTGAAAGGGGAGCTCTACAATAGTCTGGAAGGAAAGATGGTGGAGGTTGCGCTCGTCCCGATGGGTGGTACCGTCCTCAGGCAAGTGAGTTTCTGTCCGGTCGCCAAGGGCAAATGATGAAAAAGCAGCTCCTACTGATATGCGCTTACCTGTTTGTAGCTACTGGCGCACATGCCAGCGACGATCGCTTGCCAAACATCGTGCTACTGATCGGTGACGACCATGGCGCGCCGTATTTCGGTTTTATGGGCAACGAGACGGTCGTAACGCCGAACATGGACATGATCGCAAACGCGGGGCTCACATTCACGGTTGGTCACGCAACGGCAAATCATTGTCGGCCCAGCTTACGTACGTTGATGACCGGACTGCACCCCGTGCAGTACAAGCAGCGGGAAAACGCCATCATCGAACAACGACGTGCCGACGATGCGAACTATGCGTCCATGAGCCGGACCGAACAGACCATGTGGGAAAACGTCGAGCGCGCGGCTGTCATGCAGACGTTCGACACACTGCCGACGCTGCTACGGGAACAGGGATACGTTAGCTGGCAAGGCGGCAAATGGTGGGAAAATTCGTATCGCAACGGTGGCTTCGACGAAGGTATGACTGAAGGCTGGGACATGTCATTGTTCGGCACTGACGACTTCTTTCACGAAATGATGGGGGCCGAGGGTAACGAGCTTGGTCGCACGACGATGCAGCCGGTATTCGACTTCATTAGCCGCAACCAAGAGAAGCCATTTTTCATCTGGTACGGACCGATGCTGCCGCACACGCCGCTCGATTCGGGCTACCGGCATCGTAAGTACTACGATGAGCAACCGCACCTCAGCGAATCCGCGAAGATGTACTACGGCAACATCACGTGGTGGGATGAGGGTGTCGGGCAGCTGCTCGATCACGTCGCCGCCGAAGGGTTGCTCGACAACACGCTGTTCGTCTACATCAACGACAACGGGTGGGAGCAGGAACCGACGGTTGAATACAAGGTGCCGGGCGCTACGTACCAGAACAACCTGAACTTCTCGAACGGGGGAGGCAAGGGCAAGCTGGGTCTTTACGACCAGAGTTTCCGCACACCCGTGATCTTCTACTGGCGAGGTCGGATCCAGGGTGCAATGAACACTGAAAGCCTCGTGTCGATGGAAGACATCGTGCCGACGATACTCGACGTCGCGGGCGCTTCCTTACCCGATGGGCTCCCCGGATACAGCCTGAAGCCACTGCTCGATGGTGATGAGATGGAGGAGCGCGATGCCATCGTCGGTTATGCCCACCAGCGTCGCTCGGCCGAGGACATGATGGGCGAACGCGCTGAAGGCTACTACGTACGCACACGTCGCTGGCACTTCATGTGGTACAAGGACAGGGACGAGATGGCGCTGTATGACATGACCGTCGACCCGAAATCCGAGAACAACGTGCTCGATGCCAATAAACACCTGATCGAGGGATTCATCCAGCGCATCGAAGCCTGGAAGAAGAAGATCGGCCTGACCGAGCCAATTGCCGTCAGCTAAGCGGATAGATCCTGTAGTGGTACTCAGGCGCCTGGACGTCGTACGTCGGCTGCAGGTACATGACAATGTCGATGAGCTGCTGCACCGTCATATAGGTGTTGTAAACATGCATCTTCGACTCGCCGTCTTCCGCAACAACCTGCTCGGCATAGCGCGTAGCCAACCTGTGTGACGGGTTGATGATCGAGGTCACCAGATCGCCGTAGGTCTTGACCGAGGCGACTTTGCCACCCAGCTCAACATAGGGCTGCGGCCCGCCCTGAATTTCGGGAAATTCCTCGCCGACAATCGTGTGGCATTCGTGGCATTGCAGGTAGATAAAGGCTTTGCGACCTGCTTCGGCGTCACCGTCCGGCAGGCGGAAGCCCTGTTGCGACATGTATGCTTCGCGATCGCATGCGGTCAGTGCGATGAGGCAGCCAACGAGAAGCGCAATTACGGTTCGTGCGTTCATGATCCACCTCCTCGATCCTACGC